>Ga0116144_10003964_pt1 | contig 14334 bp, 11 predicted proteins | sample AD_UKC035_MetaG_FD_89746 | JGI IMG/M metagenome (GOLD analysis project Ga0116144, IMG submission 89746) | Active sludge microbial communities of municipal wastewater-treating anaerobic digesters from USA - AD_UKC035_MetaG | ecosystem: Engineered > Bioreactor > Anaerobic > Digestate | place: USA... | reverse complement strand
TGGGAAGAAGCGGGCAAGGCCCACGGAGAGTTTTTCGGAAAAATAAAACCGGCCACGGCCATGGTCCAGGTGGCTGCCCTGATAGATCCGGATATGTTGGTGGAAATTGAAGCTACCGCCCTGGTCAGTCAGGGGAACGCAGACCCGGGCACCGGTGTTTAGATCTATCCATGTACCTGGTAAAAGAAATATTTTATACCCTGCAGGGTGAAGGCGTGCATACCGGCCGCCCCGCGGTGTTCCTGCGTTTTGCCGGATGTAACCTTTGGAATGGACTCGAATCGCACCGCGCCTCCGCCATATGTAAATTCTGTGATACGGATTTTGTGGGCCTGGACGGGCTTCACGGAGGAAAATACGACGCGGAAGGCCTAGTCGGTGTAATCCGTTCGCTTTGGCCGGATCCTGAAATCCCCATTTACCTGGTCTGTACGGGAGGGGAACCGGCATTACAAATGGACCAGGCCCTGGTGGATGCCTTTCACCGCGAGGGGATCATCATTGCAATAGAAACCAATGGGACCCTGCCCCTTCCGGAAGGCATAGACTGGGTTTGTGTGAGCCCCAAATCGGATACGGCCCTCGCCATCACCAGGGGCAATGAACTGAAACTGGTTTATCCCCAGGAAGAGGCCCTACCGGAAAGATTTGAATTCCTGGATTTTGACCATTTCAGCCTGCAACCCATGGACGGCCCTCTGCAGAAGATCAACACCGCAAAATGCCTGGAATACTGCAGGAATCATCCAAAATGGAAACTCAGCCTTCAGACCCATAAGATTTTGGAGATCCCCTGATTGAAAGAGTGACCCGGGAGGCTTGAAAGGCTCATTGATCCTATACCACCCGGTAAGGATGCCCAAAACCGGAACTAAGTTTAGACAGAATTTGTACTACTTACATGTCGATATACACGGATATTGGTCGAATTTTATTCAAAGGCGGAAAGCAGGCCTATAATTTTAGTAAAAAAATGAATTTCAGCATGAACAACGACAAAAACAATAAGAATGACCTGGCCCAGGAAATAGTAAAAACCCATTTATTACTTGCGGTAGGGGGAGGCCTTATCCCCGTACCCCTGGTGGATTTTGCAGCCGTCACCGGGGTACAAATCAATATGATCCGCTCCCTGGCAAAACTCTATGGGGTCGATTTTAATGAACAAGTGGGCAAAAGCATCGTCTCTTCGCTGGTAGGGACTTCACTGGCCAGACTGGCGGCCTCCGCGGTGAAAGCCATTCCCCTGATCGGTTCCATCCTTGGCGCGGCTTCCATGTCGGTCTTGTCGGGTGCAAGCACCTATGCGGTCGGACAAGTGTTTATTCAGCATTTTGGTAAGGGAGGCACCCTTTCCGATTTCAACGCCGAACAGGCAAAATCCAAATACCAGGAGGAGTTTGAAAGAGGAAAAGAATTCAGCGTCCGCGCCGAAAAAGAACAAAAATCAAGTTCGTCCCAGTCCAGGGAGGAAATCTTTGCCGCCCTTGAAAGACTGAACGATCTCAAAAACCGGGGAGTCCTCTCCGAAGAAGAATACAACAGCCAGAAGGAAAAACTGCTGGGCAGGATCTGAGATAGAGAACATTTTGCTAGTTTTTTAGCAGAATGGATATCGCCAAACAAAAGCGTGGTTGCTTCAGTGCGTCTCGCCTGTAGCTTTTTAGCAGAATGCCTTGGTAAACCAGTACTTCCAATATATAACATTCTGCTTTCCCGTTTCAGGCGAGGACGCCTGAAACAACCCCTTATGCGCCCAGGAACATAAACAACAACTGGAATTTTTAGTCAGCCCAAAGTGGTTTACCAGCTTAGTTGCTTCAGAGCGTCTCGCCTGAAGTTTTTTAGCAGAATGCTCTAAGTAGGCCAGTACTTTCAATTTCTACCATTTTTCTAAAACCACAGTATACTACCAAACAAAAGCGTGGTTGCTTCAGTGCGTCCCGCCTGAAGCTTTTTAGAAGGATGCCCTAGGTAGGCCAGTACTTTCAATTTCTACCATTTTGCTAAAATCTCCAGTATACCGCCAAACAAAAGCGTAGTTGCTTCAGTGCGTCCCGCCTGAAGCTTTTTAGCAGGATGCCCTAGGTAGGCCAGTACTTTCAATTTCTACCATTTTGCTAAAACCCCAGTATACTGCCAAACAAAAGCGTGGTTGCTTCAGTGCGTCCCGCCTGAAGCTTTTTAGCAGGATGCCTGAGGTAATACGATACTTTCAACTTCTAGCATTTTACTTTTCCGTTTCAGGTGAATACCGAGATTCCGAGTTTTCGGAACGGTAGCTCTGAAACAACCCTTTATGCGCCGGGCACATTACAACAACTTTATCCGGACTTTTTGGTCAGATCCCTTCCTGGTTACAATATTCAATCAGGTCCTTGTACACCGGGTACTCCCTGAGTATTTCTTCGTTCCCGATGATGATCATCTGGCGCCTGGCCCTCGTGAGGGCAACATTTAGTTTCCGGTCCACCCCGTCATCCGACAAGGAGATCATGTTCTGGATCTGGCTAAACCGGTTGGTACACAATGAAAAGATAATGATATCCCTGGCCCCGCCCTGGTAACGCTCCACGGTATCGATGGTCAGGAGGTCCGGATCCAGGTCATGGTCCTGCAGGGTCTTCCGGATCTGCGCAATCTGCGCCCGGTAAGGGGTAATCACGCCGATGGACTGCGCGTGAAGGTCCAGGCCGTTGAAGGCATAGATCCGGCGGATGGCTTCAATACAATCGCTGACCAGGCCCGCCTCCATCCGGTTAATTTTTGATTTACCCTGGTTGTCCGCCGGGGAGGGCAGGTACAACATTCTTTTCCGGGCAAGGTCCTGGATGAGTCCTTTCCAGGCAGGATCGGTTTTATATCCAAGGGGCTGTTCGAGTTCCAGGCGGATATCCGGCTGTTGAAGAACCCGCAGGGCGTCATCATAAAAATACCGGCTGGGAAACTGCATGATGGACCTGTGCATCCGTCCTTGTTCACGGAGAATATCAAAGGCCCAGGTCCACTGATTTGTTTTGCAGGCATTCATCATCCGTTCGAAGAGGGAATTGCGCAGGTTGATCAGGCCGATTTCCTTCAGCTCGGGACTCTGGACCGCGCTGTCGTCCTTACGCTGGACCACTACCGCGGGCAATTGCCTGTGGTCGCCGATCAGCACCCATTTTTTTACCCTGGGCAGGATGCCTGCCAGCATGGGCTCCAGGATCTGGGAGGCTTCATCCACGATGACCCAGTCGAATTTTTTAAGCTGAAAAAGCTCCGGCTTGCCGTTGATGCTGGTCAGGGTCCCGGTGATGATGCGATGGTTTTCAATCAAATGTTTAAACTCCGACCTCCTCTCCAGGCCGCTGGCCTGCTCGTCCAGAAAATGTTTCCAGAACTTTTTCTGAGCCGTATGCCTGGCCCCTATCCGCAGAAAATCCAGGGAAGCGGATTCCAGCGCTTCGCAGATTTCATCCACGGCACGGTTGGTATAGGCCAGCAAGAGGATGGATTCCTGCGTATTGGTGTAAAGGTGCTGGCTCAGCGACCGCAGCATGATACTGGTCTTGCCCGTACCCGGCGGGCCCCAAAGCAGGAAATAGTCACGGGTCCTCAGGATCTTTTGCAGAATAGTCTTTTGTTCATCGTTCAGGTCAGCAGGCAATGATATTTCCCCCGCCCCCTCTTCAGGTAAGCCCGGCGAGCGCAGGTTGAACAGGAGTTGCCTTTTTTCTTCATCCCCGGTGAGGAATTCAAAGAGGTTGCGGTATAAAATATGGAAACTGCTGTCGATCAGGTCGTGCTCCAGGTTCCAGTATTTCCATTCCGAAAAAATATTTTTCCGGCGTTGTTTATTCCTCAGCCGGATCATGAGCTGGTTAGCCCGGATGTCGATGATGGAACATTTGAAGATCTGGTGTTCCAGGGCGGATGCCCCCGACCAGGTATGCGGATACAATACTCCGATATCCCCCTGCCTGAAATTGGCCAGTTCATTGGATTCCGATGTGCGTTCAAAGGTCAAAAACTCGTCGTCCCCGCGGACCTCGGCGGACTTGAATACCAGGTGGCTGAGAATGGCAAAATTATCTTCCTTCTCCAGCCGGTTGTTGAGCCAGAGGGAAGCCATGCCGTTGTTTGATTCATCGCTGTGCTCCCCCACCTTGGCCAAATGGTGTTCGCGGGCAATGAAGCCAGTAAATTCCCTGAGATAGGCTTTTTCCAGCCCGGACATGGCCTGGTAGGCCGATTCAAAACCCTGAAGATCATTGGCGATAAATCCCTGGGGGGTGGGAAGCAGGGAAGGCCTCAATTGTCCGAGCAGGTGATCCAGTTCCTCGCTGCGGCTGAGCCGGAGTTCCAGGATCACCAGTTCGTTGCGGACCGCAAGCGCTTCGATCTGCTGGGCCTTGACCGGCGGAGCGAATCGCAAAGGTTTCTGTTCCTGCTGGGAATAGAGAATATAGGAGGAAAGGCGGGTTTTGTTTTTAAACACGCTCCGGATGAGCAAGTCGTACAATAAGGTCTGGATATAATTATTGGGATTGATCCCATAGGCATTGGTCTTGTAGGGTTTGGAACTTTTCAGTTCCACGATATGGGCCAGGTTCCGTTCCGGGGTTTCATGGTAAAGATCCAGCCTGCCCTGCAATCCGTAAATGGCTGAAATGAAAGTGGGTTCCAGGAATACCCCTTCCGCCTGAATGCCGATCTGGCTGAATTCTTCCCGGGTGACCCGCCGCAGGTTATTGAAGTGGGTCTTGGCTTTGACATTCAGGTCGATCACCTCCCGGTCTTCCAGGACCGTGCATTCCAGGGGATAGAGCTTGAAAAATTGTTTCATGAGAGCGGGGAAATCCGCGTCGGGGTTCACCATGATTTCATCAAGAAAAAAGTTGGCGGCATTTCCCAGCAGGATACTCGGACTGGATGGTTTGGGTTTGTATTTGTTGAGAAGATAGGACCAGGTCAGCACGCCGAAATCCTTAAAACATTCGGCAACGGCGGTCACGTCCACCAGGTAATCCGGCTCAAAAACCATCTGGTGGGGGATCCAGGCGCCTGCGGCTTCCACCTCAATGTCGATCAACTGGATGGAAACCGGCAAAGGCCGCAATTGGAGGTAAGCCTGAAGCAACTCGGTTTGAGTGTCGTTGATCCCGGATACATGATACCGTATACGGACCGCGTGATGGGGGTATTCTTCACTAACCCCCGTAAGCTCCTGCTCCTCCGGATCGGCATGGGTGATCAATACCCGGCAGTTGGCAATGGTTTTGTCAAACCGGGGCTCTTCAAACAAGGATTCCCAGCTTTTTTGTTCCCAGCCCATGAAGACCAGGGGGCTGGCGGTTTCACAGAGGTATTGCACCACCCGGTTTAGGCTATAGATACCGAGTTTAAGCAATTGTTCCGTGCTCAGTTTGCCCGGGGCCTGGGTATGATAAATCTGCTGGTAGGAAATCTTCCTGAAATGATGCAGCAAGGAAAGGTCCCGCCTCGGAATCCTGTACTGGATCCCGGCATAAACCATCCTCGCGAAGAGGGTGGAAAAATAAATTTTGTCGTTGGCCGTGACCCGGTTGAAAAAATAATTCAGGGCCTGATACAGCCGGGTTATGGATTTGGCGCCCTCTTCAAACCCCTGCTGCTGGATGTCCTCAAGTTCCTGATAGATCAAGGTCGCAATCGACTCTTTTCCTTCAATCATTCGAAGTAAAAATAGGGCATTTGAAGGATTTGTCCACGGATGGCACGGAATATGTTGTTAAGAAATCACAAGGGGTTTTTCAGGTATAATCGATTTATTATATTTGCGATTTATATTAAGAATTACTTTAATATCTCATGGACTTCAGAAGGCTGGTTTTGTGGGGAGTTTTGATAGGGACTGCGGCTTGCAAACACGAACCGGAATATAAAGGTCCCGGCCGCGTTACTGAAGCTGAAATTGAAGGAGAACAAGGTGAACAAAGCGGTGCCGGCCTCGCGCTTGAGGCCTGGTACCAAGCCCGGTTTGCCGACCCGGGACAGGTCAATCCTACCAGCCTGATGCCCGCTTATGAAAAATTAAAACAACACACTCGCAGTCCCGACAAGGCAAACTGGCGGTCGATCGGGCCAAAAAATATCGGGGGCCGGACCCTCTGCCTGGCTTTCCATCCAACGGATCCCAACGTCATATACGCAGGGTCCGCCAGTGGAGGTTTGTGGAAGACCAGCAGTTCAGGCATCGGTTACCACGGCTGGGTCCAGGTTCCGATTGATCTTCCCGTGTATTCCGTGGCTTCCATCCTCATCAGCCCCCGGAACCCCAACCTCATGTTTATCGGGACCGGTGAAGTATATAACAAAGCGGCGGCAGCTCCAGGCATTGTCGACCGCACCACCCGCGGCACTTACGGCATGGGTATCCTCAAAACCACCGACGGGGGCAAAAGCTGGAACAAAGCCTCAACCTGGGATCCGGCCTGATCAGCGGAATCCAGGATATGAAATTTGACCCTTATGACGATTATATCATCTATGCCGCCACCACCCATGGTTTGTATAAATCCACCAACCAGGGCCAAAGCTGGTCGCTGATCCACAATCTGCCCATGGCGGTGGATGTGGAGATCAATCCGCATAATCCCGAGATCCTTTTTGTCTCCCACGGAAGTTTCCAGGATGGCGCCACGAGCGGCATTTACCGTTCAAACAATTCTGGCCAGACCTTTACCAAACTTAAAAACGGCCTGCCCGCCACTTATTCGGGCAAAGCCAAAATCGACATCAGCAAAAGCAATCCGGATATCATCTATGCCTCCGTGGCCAATGCGTTCAAGTCCATCGGCCTTTTTATGAGCATCGACGGGGGCAACAGCTGGGACCTGGTCAACCAAAAAGACGTGGCCGATGTCCAGGGCTGGTATTCCCACGATATAGCCATTCACAGCACGGATCCGGATTACATTGCCTACGTGGGGCAAAATGCCTACATCTCCGACAACCAGGGGATCAATTTTATCAATGTCACCTCCTGGGATGCGGGAGACATGGGCCGCGTACCCGTCGGCGGGCCGGAAGGCATAGGGATATACGTTCATGCAGACATCCACGCGGCCTATTTCCATCCCAAACGCCCCGATGAAATTTATTTTGCCACAGACGGAGGGATTTTTGTTTCCACGGACAAGGGCATGAGTTTTGAAGGCCGCAACGGAGGATATGTCACCACCCAGTTCTATGCCAATTTTTCCGCTTCCAGGACCGACCCCGAGTTTGCCATTGGGGGGATGCAGGACAACGGCACGGCCATTTACGATGGGCAGGATGCCTGGATTAAAGTGATCGGGGGCGACGGGATGTCCACGGCCATCAATCCCTTTAATGAAAACGTGATCTTTGGTTCCTTTCAGTATTTCGGATTGAACCGATCCACCGACCGGGGCAAGACCTTTGAATACCTCAAACCATCCCATTCGATATTTCTATCCGAACCTAAGGCGTTCAATACGCCCTTTGAAGTCGTCGCCTCCTCCCCGAATTCCATGTATGCAGGCGCCCAGAAAGTATATTTGAATGAGGGCGCCGGCAACCCCAGTTTATGGAAAGCCACGCATACCAGCTCCCTGGACCCTGAAGCCACCGTCCTTACGCTCGCAGTGGCCCCTTCTGACCCTTCGATTATTTTTGCCAGCACCTCCCCGCTCAACAACAATACCGTACCCAAGGTATTCAAAAGCACCGATGCCGGTAAACAATGGACCCGCCTGACCAACCTGCCCGCTAAATCCGCCATGGATATTGCCATTGATCCGACGGATGCCCGGATCGTTTATATCGTCTTTTCGGGATTCGGCGCAGGCACCCATGTATTCAAATCCTTTGATGGCGGTACTTCCTGGAATATCAAGGAAAACGGCCTGCCGGACGTACCGGTCAATTGCGTCATCATCCATCCGAAAAACCGGAATGAATTGTTCCTCGGTAACGACCTTGGTGTGTTTTATTCCAAAAACCAGGGGGAGTCCTGGGAAAAATTTATGGAAGGCCTTCCCAATGCCGTCATGGCCATGAGCCTGAGCATTCCATCAGATGCGGAAAGCATTAAGCTGGCGACCCATGGCAATGGGGTCTACGAAAGCAGCCTGCCTCTTTCCCTGCCTGTGGCCGAACTCAATAATCCTTTCCTGAAGAACTTTTCGGTCAGCCCCAATCCCGCCATGGTTAGTGCACAGGCCAGGCTCCACCTGGAAAAACCGGCCAAATATAGAATCAACATCATTGACTTCAGCGGCAAAACCCTCTTCGACAGCCCTGAACGTCAAGGCCAGGCCGGCCTCAATACAACCGATCTCGATCTTTCGCCCTATGCATCCGGCACCTATTTAATAGGTATCCGCGGCCATATCCTGGAGAATGGATCGCCTTTCCAAAGGACCGTGAAATTGGTGAAGAGATAAGGTATTTCCCCTCAAACCTCAAACCTCAAACCTCAAACCTCAAACCTCAATCAAACCTCTAACCTCTAACCTCTAACCTCTTTTTCCTCGAAAACAACCTTACCACCTTCTCCGTCAACACATCCAGTATATTCGAAGACATGTCTTTGCTGGCCCGGTATGTCAGATAGATTCCAATGGCGGAAATGATCAGCGTGGTCATCCACATGCCGATCTCCACCCGGAGCACCATGGAGTCGGTGAGCTTCTCAAAAAGTTTGGACGCCATGATGTACATGATAAAAAAGATGATGGCGATGAGGAGGGGGTAGCCAAATCCCCCCTTACGAACAATAGCGCCCATCGGCGCCCCAATGAATAGAAACAGAATGCAGGAAAGGGCGAGGGTGTATTTCTGGTAATATTGCTGCCAGTGCAGGATTTCCTTTTTCTTAAAGTTCTGCACCGAAAAAAGGACATTGATGATTTCGGATTGCACCAGGTTGGCGGCCGTACCGGTTTCCCTGAACCACCTCGACCTCCGGCTGCTGTCCAGCAACTCGTAAAAATGGGCGACTTTTAATCCCGGTTTGAGGTCAACTTCCGGATCATCCTTTCGTGGTTTCCCGCTTTGCGCCGTCAGGCTGTCCTTCAGAAGCGTGGTATCCCCCGTTTCGTTTCCCTGCAGGCTGTCCATCCGGACGCTCATAGCCGCGATTTGTTCCTTGAAACTGCTTAAGGTGGTCCTGGAAATGGACTGTGAAGATGTACTGTCCCGGACGGGTCGAGCCTGAACCTGCCGGTCAGGGGTATCCGGGCGGTCCGGCGCAGCCAGGCTATCGGGGTGATCCAGGCTATCTGGGGCCGGTCCCACTGATATGCTGTCCTGTTTTTGGATGCTCACATTAAACAGTTTGGAGATACCCAGACCCACTTTTCGTTCGCCGTCCCCGATCGTCTTTTTGATGGTATCGATCTGGATCAGCAGTTGACGGTTGCTCAGCATTTTTTGGTTTTGGGAATACCGGCTTTCATCCGTGGCGCTGATCGCAAATTCATCCAGGTCAAAGGACTTGGTATAGCGGGCAAAGCGGGTGCGCATCAGGGGATAGTTGCGCCGGCCTCCTTCCAGGTATCGCGGGGTGGGTTCCTCCACCTGTTCGCCGTTTTCGAGTTCAAGTACAAAACGCCTGCCGTTTTCTGCGGTGTACATCCTTCCTTTTTCCGCCCGGGTGCATAGGATCAGATCGCTGGCCTTACTCTGGTCATAAATGATCACATCCTCGATATTCTCATTCTTCTTTTTACCGATATAGATGGAATAACCGTAAAAATCGTCGTTGAAAATGCCTTCTTCCAGGGCAAGGGTGGGTTTTTGCCTCCGGATATCGTTGAGCCGGGTAAAAAATTTAAGATTCGCCTTGGGAATGATGTAATTGGAAGCTAAATAAGAGAAGCCGGCGACCAGTATGGTGACCACCACCAGGGGCCTCATGATCCGAATCAGGCTGATCCCGGCCGATTTCATACTCGACAATTCATATCGTTCCCCCAGGTTGCCGAAGACCATCACCGAGGCCAGGAGAACCGACATCGGGAGAGCCAGGGGGACAAAGGAGACGGTGAGATAACTGATCAACTCGATGATCTGAAACAGCCCGATGCCCTTGCCCATGATCTCATCGATATACAGCCAGAAAAACTGCATGGTGAGCACAAAAAGCGCGATCATGAAGGACAGGGCCATCGGGGGCAAAAAAGAAGTGATCAGTAAACGATCAATCTTTTTAAGCCGGCCCAGCAAGATCTCCATCCCGGCAAAATTAAGACTTCCGGCGCCAGCGGGGGGGTAAAAGGATATTCCGGGCAGAATGCCTCAAGTCCGCCAATTCATTGCATTTTAACTTAATTTTGGGCCTTACCCACCGAAAACCGGGACATCGGAAACATTTTTGCCCGGGTCTGTAACCAATATTTGTTAAGAGCCGTCAACCCCTCGTACATGGATCCACAGGAATTCCGCCAGTTTGTAAAGGCCAATCAAAGCAAGATTTTCCGGTACGCCCTGCACCTTTTACAAAAAGAAGAAGACGCCAAGGACATTGTACAGGATGTTTTGATCAAAATCTGGGACCGGCGCGACGAACTCGATCGCATCGAAAACCTGGAGGGATGGATGTTCACCGTCACCCGGAACCTGTGTATCGACCGGATCCGGGCCCGGAAAAACCACCTCGATATAGGTACCCAGGTACAGGTCCAGGACAGCCAGGACAACCCACATGAGAAGACCGCAAAAGCCCAAGTGATGAACCTGATTAAAAAACTGATCGGCGAAATGCCCGAAAAACAAAAGATGGTGCTCCGCCTGCGGGATATAGAAGGTTTGTCCTACGATGAAATCGCGGAGGCTTGTTCGCTTTCCCTTGCCCAGGTGAAAGTCAACCTGCACCGCGCCAGGCTTAATCTAAAGGAAAAACTTATACAATCGGGATTATATGAACAACTCTAAAGAATATATCAAACAACTCCTGGATAAATACTGGGCCGGCGAGTCCACCCTCGAGGATGAAAAAAACCTGGCGGCCTATTTCCACGCGGGCCAGGTGGATGAAGCCTTTAAAGCCTTCCAGCCCCTTTTCGATTATTTTGACCAGGAACGCCAGGTGACCATAGACCTGGAAGACCAGATCATGGACAGGATACTCCATCCGCGCTCCGAAGCCAAAATCGTCCGGCCCACCTGGAAGCGCGCCCTGGCCGTCGCGGCTTCCCTGATCCTGCTGGTCACGGCGGGCATCGGCACCTACCGCTACCAGCATTCCCAAAAAGACCAGCTGGCGATCCAGGATACTTTTGAATCCCCCGAAGAAGCCCTCGAACAAACCAAGGCGGCCCTTTTATACCTCTCAAACCGCATGAACCGGGTGGCGGACCAGACGACCAAGTCCCTCGAAAAGACCGAAAACCTGGACATTTTAAACTGAATCTTTTGAAATCTATCATAACCATGAAAAACTTTATTTTCTTACCCCTTTTGTTCAGCACCATTCTGGCAACCGCCCAGTCGGACGCTGTCACGCGCTTTTTTAAAGCCTACCAGGACGATGAACGGTTTACCTCCGTCTACATCAGTCCTAAAATGTTCCAATTGGTCTCGAAGATCAAACTGGATGATATGGACCCTGAATTGAGGTCCCTGCTCCAGACCATCAAGGGCCTGCATATCCTCAGCACCGAAGATTCTCCACAGGCTTTCTACAAGGAAGCGGTCGGGAAGATCAACACCCAGGAATACGAAGAACTGATGAAAGTCCGGGACAAAGGCGAGGACGTGCTCTTCCTGACCAAAAGCAATGCGGCCAACCCGGATAAGATCGACGAATTGCTGATGCTCGTCGGCGGTCCGGATGAATTTACCCTGGTCAGCTTTGTCGGAGACATTGACCTGAGCAAGGTAGGACGGCTGGGCCGGACCCTCAATATCGAAGGCTCTGAACATCTTGAAAAAATCCAGAAAAAAAACTGACCATGAAGACTTTGATTTTTAGTTTGTTTTGCACCCTGTGTTTATCCGCCCTGTCCACGGCCCAGGAACAAAGTCTCAACCAGTTTGTACGCGCGAATCAGAACCGGGATGGGATCCGCCATTTTTCCATCCCGGGTTTTCTGGTCCGGCTCGCGGGCGGCATCGCCCTCCGCGAGGAAGACCAATGGCAAAGGGAGGCGATGAGGCCCCTGGTCCGCAATTTGGGCAGCATCTCCGTGATGTTTTCCGATGGAGGCGAGGGTTTCCGCGACGAGGATGTCCGCACCCTGAAAAAGAACCTGGTGGCGGAGAACTATGAACCATTGGTTTCTTTGAGGGACAACGGTTCGAGGGTGGAGGTTTTCGCCTGGCAAAAAAAAGACATTCTGAGAAGAGTGGTCTTCCTGATCCATGAAAAACACGATGAATCGGTCCTGGTAAGCCTCAGGGGACATTTTACTCAGGACGATATTTCCAAAATGTTGCGTTCTTTCGAGAAAGAAGAAATCATTTAAAAAAAATACAGCACAAAAAAAGCCCATGCTTTCCGCACGGGCTTTTTTTTTGCTTCAGGTTTTGGTCATGACCAGGACGCCCCAACCTGATTCTTCGGCGGATTTTCCGGGTTCCATCCCGTACTTGCGGATTTCGGTCTCCAGGATGGGCCTATCCCCGGATAAGAATCCGGAATAAACGGCATGCCCCCCTGGTTTGAGCAGGCGGCTGATATCCGGGGTATTCCGAATAAGGACATCGCGGGTGATATTGGCCAAAATGAGATCATAAGCCCCCGTTTCTTCATTCAGGCTATCGGCCTGCTTCACTTCAATATGGCGGCTTTGGTTGACCTTCATATTTTCCTTGGTATTCTCGACGGACCAGGGATCATAGTCCAGGGCTTTGATGCGCCCGGCCCCGAGTTTTTCGGCCACGATCGACAGGAGCCCGCTGCCGCAGCCGAAGTCGAGAACGGCCCGGCCTTCCAGATCGAGATCCAGCATTTCCCGGATGACCATGCTGGTGGTGGCATGATGCCCCGTGCCGAAGGCCATTTTGGGATCGATCACGACATCCATCCCCCCGGGGCTTTTTTCATGAAAGGAAGCCCGGATATGCACCTTTCCGTCCACCCAGACCGGTTGAAAAGAGGATTCCCAGATCGCATTCCAGTTTTGTGGCTCCAGTCGCTCCGAGGTCCGGATGGGAAGGATGGAACGGAGCTTGTCCAGCAAGGCCGGGCTGTAAAGACTTTCGGGCAGATAACCTTCGATATGCGTCTCTTTTTCCTCAACGGCCTCCAGGCCGCATTCATATAAATGCACAAGGGTGATCTCATCCGGTAAGGAGGTAAACACCAGGCGGTAATAATTTTGGTTTATTTCATCCATATATTTTCCCGGTATAGGCCGTCCAGGTATTGATCATCAGGGCGCATACCGTCATAGGGCCCACTCCGCCGGGGACCGGAGTCAGGTAGGCGGCCTTGCGGGAAACCCCTTCAAAGTCCACATCCCCTACCAGCCGGTGGCCCTTTTTACTGGCAGGATCCGCAATTTGGTTCATACCCACGTCGATCACCGCGGCGCCATCCTTGATCATATCCGCTTTCACAAAATGAGGCGTTCCGATCGCCGCGATCAGGATATCCGCCTTCCGGCTCATTTCCGCCAGGTCGGTTGATTTGGAATGGCAGAGGGTGACCGTGGCATTTCCGGGGTAGGCTTTTCTTGAGAGCAGGAGCGACACCGGGGTACCTACAATATTGCTCCTCCCGATCACCACCACGTGCTTCCCTTCGGTCGGTATCCGGTAATGTTCGATCAGTTTGAGGATGCCCAGGGGCGTGGCGGGCACGTAAGCCGGCAAGCCTATCACCATGCGGCCGATATTCATCGGATGGAAGCCGTCCACATCCTTTTTTGGATCAATAGCCAGCAGGATTTCCTGTTCGTCGATATGCCTGGGCAGGGGCAGTTGCACAATGTAACCGTCAATGGCCTCATTGCGGTTGAGTCCGTCCACGATTTCAAGCAAACCCTCCTTCGTGATGGAACTATCCCTGTGGATCAGAGTGGATTCATAGCCGGCTTCAGCGCAGGACCGGATCTTGTTTTTAATATAGGAGGCGGAAGCCGGATGATCACCGATCAATACCGCAGCAAGGTGTGGAACTCTTTTCCCTTTGTCCTGCTCCGCTTTCACTAACTGAAGGAGGTCAGCCTTTATTTTTTTTGCCACCAGGACACCGTCGAGTAATTGCATATGCAAATTTACGATTATGCGTGAAGATCCGGCCCCGGCCAAGGTATGGTTTGAAGGTCCACCCGAACTGACCAAAAAGGGCTCCCACAACGATACGCAGTTCACCAAGAAGAAAATTAACCCTCCTCCCTC
>Ga0116144_10003960_pt1 | contig 14338 bp, 12 predicted proteins | sample AD_UKC035_MetaG_FD_89746 | JGI IMG/M metagenome (GOLD analysis project Ga0116144, IMG submission 89746) | Active sludge microbial communities of municipal wastewater-treating anaerobic digesters from USA - AD_UKC035_MetaG | ecosystem: Engineered > Bioreactor > Anaerobic > Digestate | place: USA... | reverse complement strand
GATGCAGGATGCAGGATGCAAGATGCAGGACGCAAGATGCAAGATGCAGGACGCAAGATGCAAGATGCAGGACGCAAGATGCAAAACTTCCGTAATTCGCTGATCCGCCGATCCGCTGATCCGCTGATCCGCTGATCCGCTGATCCGCCGATCCGCCATTCGCTATTCGCTATTCGCTATTTGCCAGGAGCACATTATGAGAATCCTTGTCGGCGCTATCGGCCATGAATCCAACACCTTCACCCCGTTTTTGGCCCAGTTGGAAGATTTCCACCCGCGGTATGGGCAGGACAGCCTCACGCTGCTGCGTCACGGCGCGTTTGGCGGCATCGTGAGGACGTTGCAGGCCCGCAGCGACGTGGAGCTTGTCCCCACGCTGGCCGCGCACGCGATGCCCGGCGGCGTGGTGGCGCGCGCCGCCTTCGAGACGTTCAAGCAGCATCTCCTCGAACCGGCCCACGATCTGGATGGCGTTTGTCTCTTCCTGCACGGCGCGATGCGCGCCGAGGGTGTGGACTACGCCGAGAACGAGCTGATCAAAGCCTTGCGCGCGCAGATCGGGCCGGACGTCCCCATCACGCTGGCGCTGGACATGCACGCCAACCTCGTTGCCGAGACGGGGCGCAATGTGGACGCGCTCGTCGCCTACCACACCGCCCCCCACGACGACACCTTTGAGACCGGCCAGAAGGCGGCGGAGATGCTGCTGCGCCGGCTCGACGGCGCACCGCTGGCCCTCGGCTTCGCCAAAGTCCCGTTCCTGCTCCCCGGCGAGAAGGCCGAAACGTCCGTCGGCGCGATGCGTGAGATGATGCAGCGCGTCGCCGACCTGGAAGCGCAGTCCGGCATCGTCTCTGCCTCGCTGATGAACGGCCACTGCTGGGCCGACGTCCCCGACATCGGTGTGATCGCCGTCGTCATCACCGAGGGCGACGCCGCGCGGGCGCAGGCCGAGGCCGACCGGCTCGTCGCCGAATTCTGGGAGCACCGCGCCGACTTCGACTTCCACACCGAGGCGTACCCCGTGGACGAGGCCGTGCGCGTCGCCATGAGCGCGCCCGAATCCACCGTCTTCCTCTCCGATTCCGGCGACAACCCCGGCGCGGGCGGCACCACGGACGTGACGGTGCTGCTCGAAAGCCTGCTGCGCCAGGGCGCGCAGAACGCCGTCGTCGCCGCGCTCTGGGATGCGGAGTCTGTCGCTGCGTGCATCGCTGCCGGGGTAGGGCGCGAGGTCAGCGTGCGCATCGGCGGCAAGCTCGACACGCGCCACAGCCGCCCGCTGCCCGTCACCGGCGTCGTGCGCCTCATCTCTGACGGCGACTATTACCGGGGCGGCGTCCGCGAACCGGCGCGACTGGCGCGGCGCGGCCCGGTCGTCGTCCTCACCGTGGCCGGCGTGGACGTGGTGCTTTCCGCCCACCGCCTCAGCATCGAAGAGCCGGCGCACCTGCGCAGCCTGGGCATCGAGCCGCTGGCCTACAAGATCGTCGTCCCCAAGCGCGGCTACCTGACCACGCCGCTGCACGACATCAGCCCACGCTCCATCCTCGCCATCAGCCCCGGCGTGACGAACTGCGACGTGCGGCAGTTGGTGTACCGGCGGGTGCAGCGACCCATGTATCCGCTGGATGAGGTTTAGTATCTTACCGGTGAAATTCTTGCCCATCAAGCAAGAATTTTCACCGCGGAGCACGCAGAGCACGCAAAGATCTTTAAGGAATTTCTCCGCGTTCTCTGCGCTCTCGGCGGTAAAATCTTTTTTGGTTCTGGCTTGTCCAGGTTAGGGACGTATATGCTATCCATCATCCGCGCGACCGGCACACATGATGATTTTAAGCAGTTGACCCAACTGCTGGACGCCGACCTGAATGCCCGCTATGGAACGCTTCAGGCGATGTACGACCAGTATAACGTCATTGAGTCCATTGAGACCGTGGTGATCGCGTATCTGGATCAGCTCCCCGTGGGATGCGGGGGCATCAAACGCTACGATCCGGCAACGGTGGAACTCAAGCGGATGTACGTGAGACCTGAGCATCGCGGCAAGGGCGTCGCCGTCCGACTCCTTGCGGAACTGGAAACCTGGGCGTGTGAGCTGGGCTTTTCCGCCATGATCCTTGAGACTGGGCGGAAACAGGCGGAAGCGATTGGACTGTATACGAAAAATGGGTACCAGCCGATTGAAAACTATGGGCAATATCAAGGGGTTGCCAACAGTGTGTGTTTTAGGAAGGGGTTGGCGTAAATTCTTTGTCGGGTAACTCGATGAGTGTGCGCAAAGTCTACAGAGACAAAAGAGACATTCGCCTGCCTATACGTCTACTCCTTGTGATGGCTTTACTGTCATTAGGTGTGTTGTCGTATGGCGTTTATCTTCTTAATTCTCGTCCCCCAACCCCAGATAGTGCAATGAATAAGATCATTCAAGCTGCTGTAAAACGCAACAGGCGTTATGTCATAGACGCTGATCTCGATAGAAGAAAAGTGCCAAACATAGCGATTTCCCCACGCGCCTGGGATGTTCTGGTCGCTTATTCTGGTGAGCTTCCACTAGCTACGATGACGATCACTACGACGGGCGATCAGATGGATTTACTATCGTCAGAGATTCGGATCACTTGTCCATCTTCGATGATAGAATGTGAATCGGATAATGGTCAAGTCGTTAGTCCGCGTTACTTCTATGTACATACGTGTACTGTAGTTACAACAAATCATTAAATCTCAGAGATCCAAATGACAAGATTAGCTGACATTCCATCAGATTTCTATCTCAAATACTACCGACAGTTGCCTCAGATTGACGTAAAAGAAGTGAGAATGTTATGGCACTGTGCTTACTGGGACGGTCCGCTAGACGGTATCTTACTTTACCAGGGGAAGCTCCATTGGTTTCAAATATTTTACACCTTACGAACGGATGAGATGCAAAGTCGAGTAGATGAAGAGAATATCGCTTGGAATGATTACTTTGTTCGATATTTGATCATTGAGTTGTCAGAAGAGCAAATCAAGGAAGAAGAATATTGGCATGGGCTATTCCGGCAAAAAGTGGGGACGCATACTGACTACGATGAAAATGGACATAGGACGATAGGTGCGTTGGCACCCAAAGATATGTGGTCTGAATTCTACGAAGCATACAAAACTCGAACTCCTCGCGATTTGTCCAATAACCAAATCGTTGGGTGGTTCGAGTATTTTTGGGGGAGTATCAGACAAGATGAAGATGAAGATAGTCGTTGACCAAACTACAAAAAAAGAAATATTCGATTGGAGGTCACTATGACAGAAACCCTAGTATTTCTACCCCACCCGCGTCACCTGACGCACCTTGACGGCGTTTTCGCTCTGGCGCACGACTCCGTCATTCTCTTAGACGCCCCCTGCCCGCAGGACATCGCCTTTTCCGCCCGGCGCGTGCAGGCGGCCTTGAAGGAGCGCCTCGGCCTGACATGGAGCCTCGCCGCCGGGCGCGCGGGGTGGACGGACGTGCGGCCCGGCCTGACGTTGAGCTTGATGCCGGACGCGGTCGTGCAGCCGCAGGGCTACCGGCTGACGATTGCGCCGGAGGGCATCCAGGTCTACGCCCACGACGCCGCCGGGATTTTCTACGCGGTCTGCACGCTCGCGCAACTGCTGCAACAGGTCGCCGGGCCGGAATTGCCCTGCCTCGACATCCGCGACTGGCCCGACTTCCCGGCGCGCGGTCTGATGCTGGACGTCAGCCGTGACAAAGTTCCCACGCTGGAGACGCTCTTCGCGTTGGTGGATCGGCTGGCAAGTTGGAAGATCAACCAGCTCCAGCTCTACATCGAGCACACGTTTGCCTATCACGCTCACCGGGTGGTGTGGGAGCACGCCTCCCCCTTCACCGGCGAGGAGATTCTCGCGCTCGACGCCTACTGCCGCGAGCGCTTCATTGAACTCGTACCCAACCAGAACTCCTTCGGCCACCTGGAACCCTGGCTGCGCCACGCGCCCTACCGCGACCTGGCCGAGACGCTCGACGAGTTCGACACGCCCTGGAATATGCGGCGCCAAGGCCCCTTCGGCCTCGCGCCGGAGCATCCCGGCAGCATCGAATTCGTCCGCAGTCTTTACGACGAGTTGTTACCCTACTTCACCAGCCGCCAGATCAACGTGGGCTGCGACGAGACGATTGACCTGGGCCAGGGCGCGAGCAAGGCGGCCTGCGCGGAACGCGGGACGGGGCAGGTCTACCTCGACTTCCTGATGAAGATTTACCGGGACGTTACCCGGCGCGGCTACAAGATGCAGTTCTGGGGCGACATCATCACGCACTACCCCGACCTCGTGCCGCAGTTGCCATCGGACGCCATCGCGCTGGAGTGGGGGTATGAGTTTGACCATCCCTTCGACGCCAACGGTGCGCAATTTGCCGCCGCCGGTGTGCCCTTCTACGTTTGCCCCGGCACCGCGTCGTGGAACTCCATCGCCGGGCGGACGGACAACGCGCTGGGCAATCTGCGCAACGCCGCCGAAAATGGCCTCAAGCACGGGGCCATCGGCTACCTCAACACGGATTGGGGCGACGCCGGACACTGGCAATATCTGCCGATGAGCTACCTGGGCTTCGGCGTGGGCGCGGCGTATTCGTGGAGCCTTGAGTCCAACCGCGCGCTGGACGTCCCCGCCGCCCTCAGCCATTTCGCCTTCGATGACGCCTCCGGCGTGATGGGCAGGCTGGCCTACGACCTGGGCAACCTTTACCTGGTTCCGCATACCCCGCGTATGCACAATTCCAGCATCCTCTTCTGGGCTTTGCAGGGCTATACTCTCGAAAAACGCCTGCTGGAAGCGACGCCGGCGGACGTCCACGCCACACTGGCCCATCTGGATGCCATCCTCGCGCCGCTGACCGACGCGCCGCTGACCTGCCCGGACGCCGCCCTCGTCAAGCGCGAGTTCGCCAACGCCGGGCGGTTGCTGCGCCACGCCTGCCGCCGCCTCCTGCAACTTCTGGGGCAGGAGACGGACTCTGCGGCCATGCTCGCCGACCTGGAAGAGGCCATCGCCGAACACAAAGCCTTGTGGCTGGCCCGCAACCGTCCCGGCGGCCTGGATCACAGCCTGACGCGATTTGAGCCGCTGCGCAAGGCCTACCTATAGCGGCCCTTTACATTAGAGGCATGATGTTCAATCGGGTGTGTTTCATGTTGGCTGAAACACACCCGATTCAATCCTATCCAAACGCAATCTGCGCCATTCCGTTGAGCCGCAGCACCAGGGGTCGGAGTACCTGGTACGGCCAGGGCCAGCGACTTGGGAATTGGTTGTAGTAGCGCCATTGTTGTTGGACATCAATCCGCACATCCTGCACGGATAATTCCATTGCATCCCAAATGCCCCAACGATACTTCTTGGTCGGCCCACAGAAAATTGGAGCAATGTAATCCAGCAACATGGTGCCGTTGGGGAAAGTGATGGCAATCTGGGCCAGTAATTGCTCCACTTCTGCCTGGGGGTAATAGAAAAGTAATCCGGCGGCAATGATCATCACCGGCTGGTCCCGGGGAATTTGTTCTGTCCACTTGCCCCAGGCCGATTCCGCAATGTGGTGCAGGCGGTCATTTTCGGAAACAAATTGTTGCCTTAGGGCAATGACTTCGGGTAGATCCACATCAAACCATTGGATTTGTCCATTGTCCACGCGGAAGAACGTGGTGTCCAGCCCCGCGCCGAGGTTGACGATGGTTGCGCGTGGGTGGGCGGCGATGAATGTTCGCAGCGCGGTATCGAAAGTTGCGGCTCGGATGGGCCAGACGAGTCGCGTTATCTCGAAACCACGCTTGATCTGGGTGAAGTCGTAATCAATACGTTTGATAAACTCCACTGCGTGTGGATCTACAATGATGGGTTTGGGCTGTTCCGCCTCCAGCGCTCGCGCCCATAGGGGTAAGAGCAGCGTTTCCTGCACCGGCTCAAGTTGGATTTTTACATCTTTCATCCTTACCTCTCCTTTCAATGTTAGGGAAATATTGATAAATCAAGTGGCTGCCTATGTTATGAGTGGTCGGGGGCAGGGCGGCAACTTGATTTATTTATGACTTCACTGAAAAACCACTAAGGACACAAAGTACACAAAGGATTTTAAAGCACGAATTAACAGAAGCGACACCACTGAGGTTCAAAGTGAATAATTTTACGCCTTACCTGAATTTTCTTCGTGTCCTTCGTGTCCTTTGTGGTTAGCCCTCCTTTTTTCAGGAGAATTCGTCATTAACCTGCGATTCACCAGCGGTTGGATGAAAATCACGCAGAGACGCCAAGCTCGCCAAGTTCTTGTTTTTACTTTGCGTCTTTGCGCCTTTGCGTGAAACAGTCTTTATTTTCAGGAGAGTCATTTGTGCGCTTCACCGAGGAGTAATTTTACAGGATTTGCTAAATAACGCATTTGATGGATAACACATCTCTGAGAATAGCAAATAGCAAAAACTTGGAGAACCCTGATGAATTTTGCTCGCCTAAACACGGTTTTTGAAAACGTTGTTGGTATCAGCGCCCCTGCTGCGCAACTCGTCGTGCGGCATCGTGGCAAGGAGGCCTTCTCCACCGCCCTCGGCTGGCTCGACCCGGAGACGCGCGCCCATCCTACGCGCCCCGACACACTGTTCGATCTGGCCTCCGTGACCAAGCTGTTCGTCGTCACGGCGTTCATGACGCTGGTGGAAGAGGACCGCGTCGCGCTCGACACACCGGTCAGCGCCATCTTGCCGGAGTTCTGCGGGCTGCGGTCCATCCAGCCTTACGAAGACCCGCTCAGTCCGGGGCGCTATGTCACCGTCCAAACACCCTCAACGGATTTAACGAATGTAACGGAAATGACCTCCGTTAAATCCGTTCAATCCGTTGAGACCGTGGACGCCGGGCGTGTGACCTTTCGTCACCTGCTGACGCACGCCGCCGGCCTCCCGGCATGGCGTCCGCTTTACCGCCAACCTGACGCCGACTCCGCCCGCCAGATGGCGCTGGACACCTTCTTCTCCTATCCCATCGGCGCGCAAGTCGTCTACAGCGACCTCGGTTTGATTTTGTTGGGGATGGCCGTCGAGCGTCTCACGGGCCACTCCCTTGACATCGCCGTGCGCACCTGCGTTACGGCCCCGTTGGAATTGCGCCATACCCGTTACCTCCCCGTCCCTTCCGTTGAATCCGCTCAATCCGTTGAGAATATTGCCCCAACCGAGTTCTGCGCGTGGCGCAACCGTCGCATCGTTGGCGCGGTGCATGACGAGAATGCCTATCACCTCGGCGGCGTTGCGGGGCACGCGGGATTGTTCTCCACGGCGGAGGATGTGGCGGCGTTTGGTCAGACGTTCCTGGATCGTCCGACCGGGCCGCGGCGGGGATTCCCGTTGCTGTTAGCCTCCACGGTGGACGCGATGACGCGCTGTTATACCGAAGGGTTGAGTACGCGGCGCGGGCTGGGCTTCGTCCTCTGGCACCCCGACCCGGAAGCCAGCGGCAACCCCTTCAGCCAACGCGCCTTCGGACACACCGGCTTCACCGGCACGTCCCTGTGGATGGATCCGGAACGCGATCTCGTCGTGGCGCTGCTCACCAACGAAGTCTACAACGGGCGGCAGAATCGCGGGATCGCGGGACTGCGCGTCGCCGTGCATCGGGCGATTGTGGCGGCGATAGATGCAGGGGGATGACGCTATGCAAAGCGAGCCTCTCTGGCATGAAACGGCCATCGCGCGCCTCAGCGCGTATTTCAGCCAAGACCCCACAGTCCGCGCCGTGCTCCTCGCCGGCTCTCTGGCCGATGACGCCGTACAGGCTGACTTTTGGAGCGACGTTGACCTGAAAGTGATTCTATCTGACGACGCGGTGGATCGGTATCACGCCGCGACGGATTGGCTGGCGTCTTTCGGGTGCGTCGTCGGCCTTGAAAGGCACACCGCGCCGCTCACCAAGACTTTGCGCGTGTGCCTGGCGGACTTTCGGCGGTTCGACTTTGTCTTTATCCCGGAATCCGCGTTGCGAGCAGAATCTTTTTTTCTCCATCCCCCATGCCGTGTACTGTGGTCCAAACTGCCTGATCTTGAGGCGCGAATCGTGCCTTCCCCGTTAGTGGCGGAACCTCCCCATGTTTCCGTCTCTGACATCGAGCGGATCGCTGATGCGTTTTGCTTCAAAGCCGCCGTCGCTATCACGAAGGTCGCCCGAAACGATTGGCTGATCGGGATGCACCTGGCGTTGGATCTGGCCCGCGACTGCCTGGTTCTCCAAATGCTGCGCCGTGACCGTGAAATGGGCACGACCATTCACCGCAGCGGTGGGTGGGGCAACGATTTGGTCGCGCAACTGATTGTGGATGAAGGAAAGCCCTCCGCTCAAAAGATTCTTGACCTCATTCAATGGAGCTGTAAGACTTTCGATGTGCTTGCGGCGGGGCTTGCACCAGACTACATTCCCCGTGCTGCATATGGATTTTTCGCGCTTGATGATGATAAGATAATCCCATTTTCGGAGGAACTGTGAAACAGCAGGAATTGACCGCGTACCGGGAGACTACGTATCTCAAGTACAGTTACGAGGAGGTCATCGCGGCGGCGAAGCCTATTTTTGAAGCGTTGATAGATGCGCTGATTCAATTGCCGGAGGATGCCGCAGAGTCAGACCGCCTGTGGGTTTTTGAGCGCTGCGTCGAGCATTTGAACGAAATGGATGAGCGCGCAGACCTCTCCCACGGGATTGATACGATTGAGCGCGAGGAGTTTTGCGAGCAATTGTACGTGATCGGCGAGCTTGTGGGACTTGATCCGGCGAGCGAATTTGTTGACGATTGGCGGGAGTGGTAACGGTGCTCGTCATCGGTCTGATGTCCGGCACGTCCGCCGACGGCACGGACGCCGCCATCGTTCGCCTGGAAGGTGCGCCGCCGGCGTTGACCTGGGAAGTCGTGAGCCACACCTACATCCCGCACCCGCCCGCGTTGCGCGACGCCATCTTCGCCGCATTTCGCCCGGAAACCGGCACGGTGGATCGGCTGTGCCGTCTTAACTTCGACCTGGGCCGCGCCTTTGGTGACGCGGCGCTGCAAGCCATCGCCGCCGCCGGGTTGACGCCCGCGCAGATTGACCTCATCGGCAGCCATGGGCAGACTGTGTGGCACATCCCGCCCAGGATTTCACCGCAGAGGACGCAGAGAACGCTGAGATATGACAAAATCTCTGCGCTCTCTGCGTGCTCTGCGGTGAAAAAAAATGATGATTGTGTAAACCCTATGGATGAAACGGCGGGTGGGGCGACGTTGCAACTGGGGGAGCCCGCGGTGATCGCGGAGATGACGGGGATTCCCGTTGTGAGCAACTTCCGCGCGCGCGACATGGCCGCCGGCGGCCACGGCGCGCCCCTCGTCGCCTACGTGGACGCCCTCCTCCTCACACATCCCACCCTCACCCGCGCCGCCCAAAACATCGGCGGCATCGCCAACGTCACCTACCTCAGTCCTCAGCACTCAGCACTTAGCACTCAGCACTCAGCACTCAGTCCTCAGTCCTCAGCACTCAGTCCTCAGTCCTCAGTCCTCAGTCCTCAGTCCTTTGCCTTTGACACCGGCCCCGGCAACATGCTGATAGACGACACCGTCTACCGGGCCACGGACGGCGCGCTGACCTACGACTGCGACGGCGCGTGGGCGGCCCGTGGTTGCGTGGACGACGCGCTGCTCCAAGCCCTGCTGCGCGAACCCTACCTGCATCAACCGCCGCCCAAGACCACCGGGCGCGAGTTGTTCGGATCGCAGTTTGGCGCGCGCGTGTGGGAGCAGGGCTTAACGCGCGGCCTGCGTCCCGAAGACATCGTGGCGACGCTGACCGCGTTCACCGCCGCCTCCATTGCGCAGGCCTACCGCGACTTCTTGCCGCGCCTGCCCGATGAAGTCATCGTCAGCGGCGGCGGCGCGTGCAACCTCACGTTGATGGCGATGCTGCGCGACCAACTCCCTGGCGTCCGCGTGCTCCCCTCGGATGCCCTCGGCCTGGGCGTCGAGGCCAAAGAAGCTGTCGCCTTCGCCGTGCTTGCCTACGAAACCTGGCACGGTCGCCCCGGCAACCTCCCCGCCGCCACTGGCGCGCGTAAGCCGGTCATCCTGGGGACTATCACGCCGGCGGATCAGCGGATCAGCGGATCAGCGACTCAGTCCTCAGTCCTCAGCCCTCAGCCCTCAGCCCTCAGCCCTCAGTCCTCAGCCCTCAGCCCTCAGTCCTTAACCGAATCTTGCAACCCAGCCACGCAAGAAATTGATTCCGTGTCCACCCTGGAGATGGTGCGGCTGATGAACGCGGAGGACGCGCAGGTGGCGGCGGCGGTGGCGGCGGAGTTGCCCGCGATTGCGGCGGCGATTGACGCTATCGCTGCACGGATGCGGCGCGGCGGGCGGCTGATTTACATCGGCGCGGGCACGTCGGGGCGGCTGGGCGTGCTGGACGCCTCGGAGTGCCCGCCGACGTTCAGCGCGGCGCCGGGGCAGGTCGTCGGCCTCATCGCCGGTGGGCCGACCGCGCTCACGACGGCGGTGGAGGGCGCGGAGGACGACCCGGATTCCGGCGCGGCGGACGTGGCGGCGCTGGCCGTCGGGCCGGACGACAGCGTGGTGGGCGTCGCGGCGAGCGGCGGCACGCCCTACGTCCTGGGCGGCATGGCCGAGGCCCGGCGGCGCGGCGCGCTCGTCATCAGCCTGGCGTGCAACCATCCCGCGCCCGTTCACGAGGCAGCCGACATCGCCATCGCGCCGGTCGTCGGCCCGGAGGTCATTACCGGCTCGACGCGGCTCAAGGCCGGGACGGCCCAGAAGATGGTGCTGAATATGCTTTCCACCGGCGTAATGGTGCGCTTGGGCAAGACCTACGGCAATTTGATGGTGGACGTGCAAGCCACCAACGTCAAACTCCGCGCCCGCGCCCGGCGGATTGTGGCCCAGGCGTGCGATATTTCCGAGGAACAGGCCGGCGAGTTGCTGACCGCGTGCAACGGAGAGGTCAAGACGGCGATTGTGGCCCGGCTGAATGACGTGTCGCCGGAAGAAGCGCGTCGGCAACTCCGGGAGGCCGGCGGCGGTGTGCGGCGCGCGCTCAAGTCGCCGTCGCAGTTGGCGTGACAGTATTCCGCGAGGCTTTGGTGATGAAGACTATGCCGCAAGCGGTGGATGTGTTGATTGGGATAGATGGCGGGGGGAGCAAGACGACGGCCCTGGCGACCGACCTTGAGGGTCGGATATGGGGACGCGGCGTCGGCGGCCCCTCGAATTACCACGTCATCGGCATAGCGGCGGCGTATGCGGCGCTGGATGCTGCCGTCCGCGCGGCGCTGGGGGACGCGCCGGCGCGTCCCGTCGCTCTGTGCCTGGGGATGGCCGGCTCCGGGCGCCCGGATGATCAAGCTATCATCCGCGCGTGGGCTGACGCGCGCTACCCTGGGACGCCCGTCGCTATCGTCCACGACGGGCAATTGGCGTTGGCGGCGGGCACGCCGGAGGGCTGGGGCGTCGCGGTGCTGTGTGGCACCGGTTCATTGGTTTACGGCGAGGATCGCGCCCATGGTGCGGCCCGCGCGGGCGGCTGGGGATATTTGCTCGGCGACGAGGGCAGCGGTTACGCTATCGGGCTGGCAGCCCTGCGCGCCGTCGCTCGCGCCGCCGACGGGCGGGGGCCGCAAACGTCCTTGACCCAGGCTATCTTGCAGCATTGGCGCTTACAGCAGCCGCAGGATTTGATCGCCCATGTTTACGCGCCGGCTATGCAGCGCGCGGACATCGCCGGACTTGCGGAAATTGTGCTGGCTGTGGCGGCGCTGGACGACGGAGTGGCGCGACAGATCCTCGAAGACGCCGCCCAAGAGTTGGCGCTGGCTGCCCGGGCAGTGGTGAAACAACTGTTGTGGGCGGGGCCGATTCCCTGTGCTTTGGCCGGCAGTGTGCTGGTCAAAGGGCAATTCGTCAATGCCGCTTTTCAAAAAGCGGCGGCTTTGTTGCAAGTGGCGCTTGATCCGATAACGCCGGTTTCCGAACCGGCGTGGGGCGCCATTCGTCTGGCGCGGAAGCTGTATGAGAACACAAGGGAGCGTACATAATGGAGACTAAACCTTTGACGGTGGCGCAGCAGTTGGCCTTGTGGGCCGATCAATTGCGGGATGCGTCGGCGATGGGGCTGCACTTTACCAAGAATGTTTACGACGCGGCGCACTACAAGACGGTGCAGGATGTGGCGATGGCGCTGCTGGCGCTGGCGACGGACACGCCGCTGGCGGAGATGGAGCCGCTGCGCGCGCCGGTCTTTTCGCGCCCGACGCCGTTTTCGGGGGGCGACGGGGCGGTGATTGACGCCGAGGGCCGCCTCCTGCTCATCCGCCGCGCCGACAACGGCCTGTGGGCGATGCCGGGCGGCGCGCTGGAGGTAGGGGAGACGCCGGCCGAGGGCACGTTGCGCGAGGTATGGGAGGAAACGGGCGTGCGCGCGGAGGCGACGGCGCTGGTGGGCGTGTTCGACTCGCGGCGGTGCGGATCGGCGACGCGCCACCATTTGTACCATTTTGTATTTCTGTGCCGCCCGTTGGGGGCGGTCGTAGAGCCGCCCATCCACCTACACGAATCGTTGGAGCGGGGGTGGTTTGCGGAGGACGCGCTGCCGCCGGGGCTGGATCCCGGTCATCGCACGCGCATTCCGCACGCTTTTCGGGTGTGGCGTGGGGAGGGGGCGGCGTTTTTTGATTAACACACATTCGGGTCAGGGCTGACTCAGCCGGGGGATTTTACCGCAGAGCACGCAAAGGCCGCAGAGAATCTATGAAATCTCTGCGGCCTCTGCGCTCTTGGCGGTCATTCCTTTGTGCCAATGCTATGCGCGGAGCAGCGGCTCTACCAGCGCGAGCAGTTGTTTTTTCTGGAAGCCACGCGCCAGTTCTTGTATCTTCTCGGCAAAGGGGCGGTAGCGGCTCTCCTGCGCGGCGAGGGCCGCCGCCCATTCCTCCACGCGGCGCATATTCCCCAGTTTGATCAGCGCGTGTCCGGCCTCTAAGTCTGCCTGCGGTGGGGGCGTCAGGGCAGGGGCGCTTGGCGGGGCCTCTGGGGTGGCAGGGACGGCAACCCACGCCACGGTCTGCCCGGCGACCAGCGGCATAGTGAATTTTACGGCTGTGCCAACGCCGGCGCCGCTTTCCACCCAGATGCGCCCGCCATGTTGGGCGACCATCTCCTGGCACAAGATCAATCCCAGTCCCGTGCCGGCTTCCGCTGCTGTTCCGGGGGTGGAGTGGTGAACGTCCAACCGAAACAGTTTGGCCTGATCCGTCGGGCGGATGCCCACGCCGGTATCGCGCACGGTGATTTCGGCCCAGTCCGGGGCGTTGTCCGCCGGGCGCGCGGAGAGCGTCACTTGCCCGCCCGTTGGGGTAAATTTCAGGGCGTTGGAGATCAGGTTGCGCAGAATGGTCGCCAGCATGTTTCGGTCGGACTGGACCCGCAGGGTGGGCGGCAGCGGGGCAGAGATGGTGATGGCTTTGTCGGCGGCGGTGTTTTCGAGGAGGCGCAACGTCGCATGCGCCAGGACCGGCAAATCCACCGGCGCGGGCGCGTATTCCATGCGTCCGCGCTGCACCCTTGACCATTGCAGGAGGTTTTCCAGCAGATCGTAGACGGCAGCGGCGGCTTGATACATCGTCTTGCCGCGCGCGCGAATATCTGCATAGGGCGTGCCATCGGGGATTTCGGTAAAGGTGCGGCTCATGCCCAACAGGGGGTTGAAAGGTGCGCGCAGGTCGTGGGCGACGATGGAGAAGAATTTGTCTTTGCTGGCATTCATGGCTGCCAACTGTTCATTGGCGACCTGGAGAGCTGCCCGTTGTTGGCACAGTTCCAGGAACACTTTGACCTTGCTCAGCAGAATGTCCGGGTTGAAGGGCTTGCTCATAAAGTCCACTGCGCCCGCTTCATAGCCCTTGCGGTGATGATATTCGTCCGAGAAGATGGCGCTGACAAAAATCACCGGCAGGTTGCGGGTGCCGAGATTGCTCCGCAGAAATTCTACCAACTCATACCCATCCATTTCTGGCATTTGCACATCCACAATTGCCAGGCAAAAATCATGGAGTAGCGCCAGTTCCATCGCCGCGAAGCCAGAGTCGGCTTCGATCACTTCTACGTCCAACCGCGCCAGTAAGCGCCGCAGCGTATACAGATTCTCCGGTTTATCGTCTACGGCTAAAATCTTGGGGGTCATGGTTGCCATCATAGGTTTCTGCTCATCCGCCAGCGCTCGCGGGCCGCTTTTTGCCGTTGTTACGTCTCCCCTTTTCTAAGCAGTTCGAG
>Ga0116144_10003956_pt1 | contig 14342 bp, 9 predicted proteins | sample AD_UKC035_MetaG_FD_89746 | JGI IMG/M metagenome (GOLD analysis project Ga0116144, IMG submission 89746) | Active sludge microbial communities of municipal wastewater-treating anaerobic digesters from USA - AD_UKC035_MetaG | ecosystem: Engineered > Bioreactor > Anaerobic > Digestate | place: USA... | reverse complement strand
TGGGGATTATGAAGCGCTGCTCCTTGGGGATTCGGGCTTGGTTTTTGGTTGCGGATGGCGCACGCTGGCGGTTGATGCAGTTCATTCGTGACATCTATGCGAACGGACGCACCGCGGGGAGGCCGGTGTTTTCGTTCGAGTTCTTTCCGCCGAAAACCGACGAGGGCGACCGCATCCTGTTCGAGAAGACGCTGCCCGCGCTTTTGCAGGCCCGTCCGGATTATTGCTCGGTCACGTACGGGGCGGGCGGCAGCACGCGGGACAAAACGCTCCGGATCGTGGAGCGCATCCAGCGGCAGCACGCGCTGACCACGGTGGCGCACCTGACCTGTGTGTGCGCCACGCGGGAGCAGATCGGCGAGCTGCTGGCCCAACTGCGCGCGCTGGGCATCCGGAACCTCCTGGCCCTCCGCGGCGATCCGCCCGGCGGCGGCGAGTTTCAGCCGGCGCCGGGGGGCTTTGAGTTTGCCCGCCAGTTGGTGCAGTTCATTCGCGCGCAGGGCGACTTCAGCATTGGCGTGGCGGGTTTCCCCGAAGGCCACACGGCCTGCCGCGCGGGCCGGCACGCCGATTGGCGCCATCTCAAGGAGAAGATTGATGCGGGCGCGGACTTTGTCCTTACCCAGTTGTTCTTTGACAACGCTGATTTTTTCCGCTTCCGCGATCATCTGACCCGCGAGTTGGGGGTCCAGGTCCCGATTGTGCCGGGGGTGGTATCCATTTTGAGCGGCGCCCAAATCCAGCGATTTACCGCCATGTGCGGCGCCAGCATCCCCGCGCCCCTGGCGGCGCGGCTGGCGGAACTGGGCGGGGACGACGCGGCGGTCGCCGAGTTTGGCATCGAGTATGCCACCCGCCAATGCGAGGGGTTGCTCCAGGCGGACGTGCCCGGGATTCATTTCTACACCCTGAACAAGGCGGCGGCCACGGTCCGGATTCTGCAGAATCTCGGGCGGGCGCGCTGAGGCCGGCGCCGCCGGGCGCGGGCGGGTTTGGAGCGGGTGTCAAGCGGTCTTTGCGGGTGGCCGGTCGGGCCACTTTTGCATTGCGCCGGGGGCGGATTCCCGCTAAAGTAGGGTGTCGGTCGCAACGCGAGGAAGCATTATGTATTACGGCGTAAGTTATCATCCGGAGCAGTGGGTTTACCCGTACGGCGGGACGCCGGAGCGTCCGGAGGCGGCCTGGGAGCAGGACATCGAGTGGATGCAGTCCGCCGGCATCAATGTGGTGCGCATGGGCGAGTTCGCCTGGGGGTTGTGCGAGCCGGAGGAGGGGCAGTTTGACTTTGGCTGGCTGGGCCGGGTGATGGATTTGCTGGGCAAGGCGGGCATCAAGGTGGTGCTGGCCACGCCCACCGCCGCGCCGCCCATCTGGCTCACCCAGAAACACCCGGACATCCTGCCGGTGGACGAGCGGGGGCTGGTGAAGCGGGAGGGCACCCGCCACGCCGTATGCCTGGCCAGCGACAAGTATTGGGAATATTCCCGCCGCATTGTGGAGCAGATGGCCAAGGCGCTCGGCCCGCATCCGCAGCTCATCGCCTGGCAGATTGACAACGGCGTGGGCGGCAATTTCACCGAGGCGTCGTTCAATGAAGACGCGCGCCGGGAGTGGCACCTGTGGCTGGAGAACAAGTATGAAACCATCGAGCGGCTGAACAACCTGATGGGGTTGCGGCACTGGGGCCAAAACGTCACGAGCTGGAAGCAGGTGCCCATGCCGATGCGGGCGCCGACCGCGCACAACCCGGCGCTGGTGCTGGATTGGCGCCGGTTTTGCAGCGACATCATCGTGGGCTTTGTCAAGATGCAGGCCGATTTGCTGCATCAGCTCACGCCGCAATGCCCGGTCACCACGAACCTGCGGCCGTTGCTGCACCGCTTTGACCACTTCGACCTGGCGGAGGTGATTGATTTTGTCTCCATCGAGAGCCACGCCGTCCTCAAGCCCAAACCGTCGGGCATGGCCTGCGAAATTGACATGCTGCGCTCGCTCAAGAAGGCGGACATCCGGACCCCGGACGGCGACGCCGGTTTCTGGGTGATGGAGCAGAAGGCGGGCAGCGTGAACTGGCAGGAGGTCCACGCGCTGATGCGGCCCGGCATGCTGCGGCTGTTTAGCTATCAGTTGATGGCGCGGGGGGCGGAGGCGATTGTCTTTTTCCGGTGGCGCCAGCCGCGTTTCGGGGGCGAGCAATTCCACGGGGCGGTGATGCCGCACCGGGCGCGCGCCACCGCGCGGGTGTTCAAGGAAGTGGACCAGTTGGGCGACGAAATGAAGCTGCTGTCCCCGACGCTCAAGCATTCGCGCGTGGCGGCGGAGGTTTGCCTCCTGTACACCCACGACAATGAATGGGCGCTGCAGCAGGCGACGCACCGCAACCAGTTTTTCAACCTGCGGGAGCATATCCAGCTCTTTTACAACGCGCTGCATGAGCGGAATCTCGCGGTGGATTTTGCCCGCCCCACCGAAGACCTCTCGCGCTACAAGCTGGTGCTGGCGCCGTCCCTGCATTTGCTGGCCGGCGGGGAAGCCGACCGGCTGAAGCTCTACGTCCAAAACGGCGGCACGCTGGTCGCCACGTTCAACACCGGGTTGGTGGATGAATACCACCAGGTGCCCGACACCGGCTACCCGCACGACCTGACCGACTTGTTCGGCCTGGAGGTGGTCGAGTTCGATCACTTGCCGCCGGGGGAGGAGAATCATCTCACGTTCAAGGGGGCCTTCCCGGCCAGCCACATGCACCCGGCCCGGCTGTGGTGCGATCTCATCGAGCCGGGCGATTGCCAGGTGATCGCCAGCTACGCCAAGGATTTCTACGCCGGCCGCCCAGCGATGACGCTGCATCCGTTCGGCCTGGGCAAGGCCATTTACATCGGCACGCAGAGCCACGCGCATTTCTACACCGACCTGGTGACCTGGCTGCGCCAGATGTGCAACCTGCATCCACCGCTGCGCGTGCCGGATAATATCGAGCTATGCCAGCGCCAGAAGGACGACGCCAACCTCTACTTCCTGCTGAATCATCAGAACTCGCCGGTGCGCGTCCAGTTCTACAAGCCGATGCACGATTCCCTGACCGGCAACGCGATCTCCGGCAACTACGACCTGCCGCCCCGCGGAGTGCTCGTGCTGGATGAACCGCTGGAGGCGAAACCCGCCGGCGAAACCGAATGAGCCCGGAACGACAACCCCGGCGCGGCCGGCCCGGATAAGATGCGCCCGCCGCCGCACGGCCCCGCCCCGCAGACTCCCCGCGAGCGCGTCTGCGCGCAGTGGCGCGGGGTTGACCTGGCCCCGCTGGAACAGGCGCAAGCCCTGCGCGCCCAGCCGGTGGGGACCGTTTTGACGCGCGTTCTTGCGACGCTCCGCCTGGATCGCCGCCGGAGCGAGGCGGAGATCGCCAAAGCGTGGAATGATTTGCTGGATCCGAATCTCACCGCGCATGCCCAGCCGACCGGGCTGAACAAGGGCACGCTCTACGTCACGGTGGATAGCAGCGTCTGGCTGAGCGAAATCGTGCGCTATCACCGCAAGGAGATCCTGGAGCGGTTGCAGCACAGCTTTGGCCGGGACCTGGTGCGGCGAATTTCCTTCCAGGTGGGCTGAGGCCGGCGAGGCAAGAAGAAGTGTTGCGGCCGGCGGGGGAACGGAGTTATAAACTGGCCGTGACGGGCGCCCGGCTTGCGCGCGACCGCGCCGGTGCGGGGCGCAGAAACATGATGAAACCTGAAACACAGTTCTTATGAGCATGAAACCATGGGTACTAATGGCGGGCGCCGCGGGCCTCGCGGCCCTTTGTCTGACCGCTTGCAAACCGGCCGAACCAACGGAAACGATCAAGCTCTCCTATAGCGTCTTTTTCCCCCCGACGCATGTGCAGTGCATCGCCGCCACCAACTGGGCGCATGAAATCCAGCAGCGCACCGGCGGGCGCGTGCAGATCACGGTTTATCCCGCCGGTTCCCTTACCAAAGCCGACCAGTGCTACGAGGGGGTGATTAAAGGGATTTCGGACCTCGGGATGAGCTGTTTTGCCTACACCCGCGGACGGTTCCCGTTGCTCGAGGGATTGGACCTGCCGTTGGGGTATCCCGATGGCGCCACCGCCACGCGCCTCGCCAACACCATCATCCAAAAATACCAGCCCGCCGAACTGAACGACGTGAAAATGCTTTACGTCCACGCGCACGGGCCGGGCATCCTCGCGAGCAAGAAGCCGGTGCATTCGCTGGATGAGCTGAAGGGCATGAAAGTGCGCGCCACCGGATTGTCGGCGAAGATTGTCGAGGCGCTGGGCGCCACGCCGGTCGCCATGAGCCAGCCGGAAACCTACGAAGCCCTGGCTAAAGGCGTTGTGGAAGCCACGCTGTGCCCCATCGAAACGCTCAAGGGCTGGAAACAGGGGGAGACCATCGAATACGTGGTGGACGCCACGGCCATTGGCTACACGACGGCCATGTTCGTGGTGATGAACAAGGATAAATGGGCGGCGCTGCCGGCCGACGTGCAGCAGGTCTTCACCGAGGTAAGCCAGGAATGGATCGCCAAACACGGCGCCGCCTGGGATGAGGCGGATCAAGCCGGACGCGAATTCGTCACCGACCTCAAGCGCCAGTTCATTCATCTGCCCGAAGCCGAGCAGCAACGCTGGAAGGCGGCCGTCAAGCCGATCCTGGATGATTTCGCGAAGCAGGCCAAAGAAAAGAACCTGCCCGGCGAGGCGATGCTGGCGGATATTCAAGCGGGCATTCAAGCGTCCAAAACCAGCCAGTAACCCGAAAAGGTGGCAGCCCCGCCGAAGCGGGATGATTTCGCAATACCAGCCAACGAAACCGGCCCGTCTGGCGCGCCGCGGCGGCGGATATTCCGGCGGCACTAGCCCGGGAACGGCCGCCCGATGAGTTCGCCGCCCGTTCCTCCGTCCGGTCCGCAAAGCCCGTGGCGCCTTTATGACCAGGCGCTGCGGGCGCTGGTGATGGCGCTGGCCTATGTGGCGTGCGCCAGCCTCATGGTCATGGTGCTGGTCACCAGCGCGGAAGTGGTGCTGCGCCTCTTCCGCCTGTCGCTGACCGGCGCGTATGACATTGTCAAGATTGCCGCCGCGATTACCATTGCCGCGGCGCTGCCCTACACCACCGCCATCAAGGGCCACGTCGCCATCGAGTATTTCTTCCATAAACTGGGGCGGCGCGGGCGCATTGTGGTGGACGCCCTCATGCGGCTGGCGGGCATGGCGCTATTCAGCCTGCTGGCCTGGGGATGCGTGGACTATGGCCATTCGCTCCGGACCCGGGGGGAGGTCAGCATGACGCTGCAACTGCCGATCTTCTGGGTGCCGTATGTGCTGGCGGTTTCGTGCGGGTTGGTGGTGCTGATCAAGGCGTATCACCTGGCGCATCCCGGCAAGCCGATGATCAAGCCATGAGCCCGAACGAAGGCGCCCTTTTCGGCTTTGCTTTGCTGCTGCTCCTCCTGGCGGGGTCCATGCCGGTGGGCTACGTCATGGCGGCGGTGGGCCTGGTGGGCTTTGCCGTCATGGTGTCGCCGGCGGCGGCCTTCAGCATGGCCACGATTGACCTCTACACCACTTTCTCCGATTACAACCTCACCACCATTCCCTTGTTTGTCCTGATGGGGCAGATCGCCTTCCACACCGGCATCAGCCGCGGATTGTTCCATGCCGCCTACCACTGGATGGGACGGCTGCCGGGAGGGCTGGCCATGTCCACGATCGGCGCCTGCACCGCCTTTGGCGCCATCTGCGGCTCGGGCCCCGCCACCTCGGCCACCATCGCGTCCGTCGCCCTGCCCGAAATGCGGCGTTACCGGTACGACATGCAACTGGCCACCGGCTGCGTGGCGGCGGGCGGCGGCATCGGCATGCTGATCCCGCCCAGCATCGTGTTCATCGTCTATGCCATCCTGACCGAGCAATCCATCGGCAAACTCTTTATCGCCGGCGTGGCCCCCGGGCTGATGATCGCGCTGTTGTTCTGGGCCGTCATCTACTTCGAATGCAAACGCCATCCGCATCTCGGACCGCCGGGGCCGGTCTTCTCCTGGCGCGAACGGTTCGCCTCGCTCAAGGGCGTATGGGAAACGTTGACGCTGTTCGTGCTGGTCATGGGCGGGATGTTCGCCGGCTTCTTCACCGCCACCGAAGGCGCGGCCGTCGGCGCGGCGGGCACGCTGGTCATCGCCCTGCTCAAGCGCGAGCTGACCTGGCGCAAGTTCACCCAGTGCCGAACGAATCCATCCGCACGGCATGCATGGTGATGGTCATCGTTGCCGGGGCCATTATTTTCGGGAAGTTTCTGGCCGTGACCCAGGTGCCCTCCACCCTGGCCGCGTGGCTGTCGGGATTGCCGCTGCCCGGTTGGGGCATCATTGGCTTGATTATGCTGTTTTATCTGGTGGGCGGGTGCTTTCTGGACGCGCTGGCCTTGGACATCCTGACCATTCCAATCTTCTATCCGCTGATCCTGGCGCTGGGCTATGACATCATCTGGTTTGGCGTCATGATTGTGGTGGTGACCATGATGGGCGTCATCACTCCCCCGGTCGGCGTTTGCGTGTATGTCGTCGCGGGCATGTCCCGGGATGTGCCCATTGAAAAAATCTTCCGCGGCAGCATGCCCTTCCTGGGGGCGCTGGTGCTGGCGGCAATCCTGCTCATCCTTTTCCCGCAAATTGCCACTTTCCTGCCCGGTTTGATTAAATAGCCGTCCCCCTATGAGCTCTTCCCCGCTTCCCGCTTCGCGCTTTCAGCGCATCCTCTTTTGCACCGACTTCTCCGAAAGCGCCGCGGCCGCGTTCCCGTTCGCGCTGGAGGCCGCCGCCCGCCGGCCGGATGCGACGCTGTATCTCATGCACGTCATTCACGAGCCGGATGCGCAGTATTGGAAAACGCAGCTCGCCGAGGTGGAAAACATCAACGCCGAGGCAAAAAAGACCATTGATGCGAAGATCGCGGCGGATTATCTCGCGCGCGTGCCTCCGGGCATGAACCTGCAGACGGTCTTCCGCATCGGGCCGGATGCGGCGACGATTCTTGAGTTCGCCCGGTCCGAGCGGATTGACGTCATTGTCCTTGGCCGGCACGGCCACGGCGGCATGGGCAAGGCGCTTTTTGGCAGCGTGGCGGAAAAAGTCGTGCGCAAGGCGGAGTGTGCGGTGCTGGTGGTGCCGTTAGCCTACGCCAAAGCCGCGCCGGCCTGACCCGCCCGGGGCGGAGCCGTTTTGCGGCGATGGAGCCAGTTCTCGGATTCGAACCGAGGACCGACGGTTTACAAAACCGTTGCTCTACCACTGAGCTAAACTGGCCCGGGACGCGCAATGATTGCGGCGGAGGTCGCGCCTTCGGAGCTTCCAATTTGACCGCGCCGGATGGCGCGTCCTGCCTTTGCCGCCTGGCAGCAGGCCATATCAAACCGCAAGCTCGCGGGCTTAATGGGTATAACCCGGAGCGGGGATCGGGTCAAGTTGATTGCCTCGTGATTCCGAATCTCCATGAACGGGCATGCGCGGGATCGGGCCGGAGCCGGTGGGCCCGCAACCGGCGGGGAAACATGGAGCAGGATGATCTGGCAAAGACCCGCGCGGCCCGGAGGCGAAGCCCTTTCAAAGGTGGTTGTGGTCGTTGCGCGGGAGAAAATCGGAAACACCGGGGTCACCGTGGGGAGTTAATTAACCACCAGAACTCGAACGACACCGGTTGCCCCGGGAAGAGGCGCCGGAGAACCTCCTGGTAAACCCGGCGTTGTTGTTCGTATTCCGCCGGGAGTTGCTTCGGCATTTTCATGACTTTGTAGTCCACGCCAATTACGGCGTCCCCCTCGCGCAGGACGAGGTCAATCACGCCGCTCCAGGCTTTGCCTTCCCAGCTTGCAAAGACCGGGGCCTCCCGCGCTTCGATCCGGCCGCGGCAGGCGCGCTGATGAAGCGCGCCGCCGTAGAAATCCGTAAGAACAACGCGCGCCTTTTCGATGGTTTCAGGGAAACTTACGCCCCCGTTGATTTCCGAGACCACCGCCTCCAGCTTCGCGGCGTCGTATCCGGGTTCCTGCAAGTGCCGCTCCAGGTAACGATGCACCACTGTTCCCAGTTCCATCGCCCGGGCCGATGCCATATCAATCTTTTCCCGCACATAGTCCGGCAAATCAGCTTTGTCCTCCGCTTCCACCGGTTCGAGGCGCGAGGGTTGATGCAGCAAAGGCTCCGCTTCTCCGGCCGCGCGCTCAAGCCGGGCGCGCCACAGTTGCGCGTAGGCATCAGGACTGCGGAGGCGCACTGCGCTGCCCGACGGGCGCTGGATCGGCTCCGGCGGGAGCGTTACAATTACCTCCAGCGTGCCGCCGCATGCTTCTCCCGCACCCCCGTCTTGTTGCAGCGGGGACGGGATTTCCACCAGTTGACCTTGGGGGATTGCCTGGCAATGAGGGGACAACAGCACCAGGCGATCCTCCGCGCGGGTGGCGGCCACGTAGAGCAGGCGCTGGGCTTCTTCCGCTTCATATTGCTGATTCAGTTTCTGGGCTTTGCGATAGTCGGTCGAAACCACCTCCAGCCGTCCCCACGGCAATTTGAATCCGCCAACCGTATGGCCGTCCGCATCGGTAAGCTGAAAATGGCAGCTCGATTCCTCCCTGGGCTTCAACTTGTCCAGCGCCTTCTGCCAGCCCAGGACGATCACATACTTGCCCTGCAATCCTTTGGCTTTGTGAATCGTCAGCACGCGCACCGCCGCCGTGCTTTCGTCCGTCACGCTCACATCCTCTCCCGGTTTGGCGTCAAACCGATCCCGGGCCCGGTCCCGCTGTTCCAGCAGCCAGCTTATCGGCGGGAGCGAACCCAATTCGACGGCGCGGCGGAAAGCGGCCAGCACCTGGTCAATTCGCGCAACCCCGCGCCCTTCTATATTCTGTTGCGCATACAACCCCATGGGAATGAACTCCCGCAACTGGCTTAGCCACATCGCCAGCGCGGTGCCGGGCCGCTCCCGCACCAGGCGCCGCAGTTGCTCGATCCGGCCGCGGGCGGGCGCCGGCAGGTCCGCGGGCAGCGCCGCGTCGCCATGAAATATCTCGCCCGGCTCCAGGCGCGCCAACAGCCCGTAAATTTGAACATCCGACAGCCCGAAAAGCGGGCTGCGCAACAAAGCCCCGGTCGCGAGGGTGTCCAGCGGATTCTGCGCCGCAATGAGCAGATTCAACACGTCCAGCACCTCCGGTTGTTGGCAAAAAGTTCTCGCGCCGCCGCTGACCGCCGGAATGCCCGCCTTCTCCAGCAACGGCAACAGCATATCCAGTTCGTCATGCGTGCTCACCAGCACGATAATATCGCGGTAAGCCGCGTCATCTTGGCCGGACTGGTCGTGGTGCTCTGCGATCAACCGCACGGTTTCCCGGCCCGCGGACTCAAGCCGCGCGCCAACCGCGCCACGCTGCTGCGCCAAAGCAAGCCGGCGCCACTCGGGCATGGGGGTGGCTCCCTTCCGCACCGGTTCCAGCCGCTCGTTTGGGTAATTAGGAAGTGGCACGCACCGCTCGAAAAAATAATTCACGAACTTCGTGATTGGCGGGCGGCTCCGAAAGTTGGCCGTAAGCTGAAACTCTCCCACCTCGGTACTTTGAACCACCTGCGAATAGCGGCTCACAAACCCCCGGATCGCCGGCAGGTCCGCGCCGCGAAACCGATAGATGGACTGCTTGAGATCCCCCACGAAAAAGCCCATCAACTCAGGGTCGCCCGGCTGGCGGCGCAGCAGGCTCTCCAGCAGGTCCAACTGCAGGGGATCCGTATCCTGAAACTCATCCACCAGGATCGCCCAAAGCTGCTCCCGCTCCTCCCGGCGCACGGCATCGTTTTCGCGCAGCAGCCGCGCGGCCAGGCGCACCATATCGTCGAAGGTCACGACGCCCAGTTCGCGCACGGCCGCATCCTCCGCCCACTTGGCAAAGCGGCCAGCCAGGCGCCGCCACCGCGCCCAATCCTCCGGGTACTCTTCCGCAAGGCATTTCTGAAGGGCGAGCTCATAGATTAAGCCGTCGTCTTCATAAAACCGGCTTCCGGCGCCCAGCGCGGCGATTGCCTTCTGGACCGCCTGCGACCTCTTCGAGCTGAAGAGCACCTCGGATTGTCTCTCCAGGTAGCCGCAGAAATCCCGCCAGGCGAAGGCCTGGCCGTTGCTAATGCTCGCCAGGATCGCCTGCAGTTCCCTGCCGGCCTGGATCACCCTGGTGGCGCGGGAAGGCGCGCCCGCCAACTCCTGGGCGAGTTGGCGGCTTGCTGCCAGCAGCGCGTGGATGGCGTGGTTGTCGGGTGCGGGAAAATCCATCTCGTCGGCGATCCGCCGATGCTGATAGATCGCCTCAAACCATTCCCGCATGTCTTCCTGGGGCAGAATCGGGATCAACGCCTCCAGGTCCTGGAGCAATTCGGGTTCCGCCAGCACCTTTTGCCACCAACGCTCGACCACCTGGCTGCCCACATTCATCAGCGTCGGATCATCTTCCTCGGCAAATTGCGCCAGGGGCGGGATGCCGGCGGCAATGGAATGCCGCTGCAGCAGGCTCGCCGCAAAGCTGTGCAGCGTGCATACCCGCAGTTCCGTCGCCAGTTCTCCCAGCGCTTCCGCGCCCGCTTGCAGCCGGGAAAAAGGCTCGCCGCCGCCCAGCCGGCCTAACGTCGCCTCGACCACTTCCCGCAACTGCCCGTCGTTGGGAAAGCGCTCGCGCAGCGCGGTGAGGCTGGCCGCGCTGGCCAGGGCGTCCAGGTAGCCGTACAGGCGGGTCTGCATCTCGGCGGCCGCTTTGCGCGTAAAGGTGGTCAGCACAAACCGCCGGAGCACCGCGCGCGCGGCGCGCAATCGTTCCGCCCGGCTGGCGCCACCGTAGAGCAGGCGGCATTCCGTCCTCTGGGCGCGCGAGTCGAACGGCGCGGTTAACAGCAAATACAGGGCGCGCAGCGTCAGCGTATGGGTCTTGCCGGTCCCGGCGCTGGCCCACACAAACGCATGCCCGGAGGTTAGCACGGCCTCGCGGCGCTGTCTGGCATCGGGTATCATCAATCCGTTTTCTCCGGGGGTTTACCATTCACCGCCTGCCGCAAAGACGCGCAGCGCGCGGGCGCAAGCTTCTCAAACAACCGGGCGTGTTTGGCCGCCGCCCCCGGCTCGAAACGGCGGCACGCCGAAGCCAGGGCGCAATACCGGCACGGAGAAACCTTGCTGAGCCCGAGTTCTTCCATGGCTTGATTGGATGTCGGAATAAAATGCCCCGCTTGCAACAGGGGAGCCAATTCACTCAGGAAACCGGCCGCCTCCGGCGCGCCCTTGGCATCCCCCTCCTCCGCCGCCGCCCGGCCCAGGAAAAGATAACGGAAACAGGCGTCGTTCTGCCCGCTGAGCCACGGGTAAAGCACCGCCTGAATCTGCCACCCCAGCTTCACCCTTTTCCGATAGTCGGAGGGCATTTTGCCGCTCTTGTAATCCAGCAGTTCCACCCGCGCCTCATTGTGATCAACCCGGTCTATCTTCCCCGCCACCATCAGTCCCGGGATGCCTGGAAACTCCTTTGCCACCGCCACCTCGACGTCCTGCGGCACCGCCGGATGATTCAAGGCCGCCTCAAAGTAAGCCGCTGCCCGCCTCACCATCTGCCGCCGGGCGGCTTGCTGGAACACCTCCGGCAGCAGGGCCAGCGCCGCAGCGGTCGCGGGCGAAAATTCGGGCAGCCTTTGCGCCAGCGTATGCAATTTCGCGCATTCCTGCGCCAGCATCTCCGCGGCGATTTCGGCGACCCGGCTCGTCCGCAAATGCGGCCGCACCGCCTCTTCCAGGAGCTTATGCAGCAAGCTACCGCGGGCCAGTGCCGCCAATTCATGGCTCAACGAAAGCGCCTCCAGCGCCTTCCAGCCGGCCACCTGTTCCCCGTAGAAACGGAACGGACATTGTGCCAGCGCCTCAAGGCTGGTCACATTCACCCGGCCGTTCCGGAAATCCGGCTGACACTGGATGCTTCCGCTCCACTCCGGCTTTTTGCCCCGCCGGGCGATGGATTCGCCAAGCCAGGAGCGCGCCGCATCCGGGTCTCCCCGGGCGGCCAGCTTGGGATTCACAAACAACGCCAGGGCCGGCGGCAAAAACTCGCCGCGCTTCGGATCCAACTTCTTCAGGTAAATCGCCTGCTCAAACGGGGCGCGCGCAATCCGGCGGCTCAAAGGGTCCGCCACTTTCGGCTCCTGGTTTTCCCAGCGGTTAAAGTAGCGTTGAACCCAGGGCGTGGGAGCGACGGCTTTCCCCGCGGCATCGGTTTCCGGCACGACCCAGTGGACCCGCTGACCCGCGGTGTTGATCAGGCTGAAAAGCAGCACCAACTCCTCCGTCAGGCGCGCCTTCGGCGGCAGGCGATGGCCAATCTGGTTGGCCCACTCCGCCAGCCGGGCGGACGCCAGCTCCGATAGCAGCGGATCCTCCGGCACCCGAAAAGGAATCTGTCCCGCGGCCAGGCCCAGAATGACAATCCCGCGCGCGGTCAGACCCCGCGCCCGCATCATCGGCAAAAACAACACCGCCCGCGACCGCGGATCCCGCTGCCGCCGGACCCCGTCGCTCTCCGCGACCAGTTGCGTCCACTGGCGCCGCTCGATGGCCAGCGACGGCCGCCACCGCGCAAGCTCCTCCGTTGCGCGGACAAGCGGTTCCAGCGGCGTCGGATCACTCATCCAATCCTTCTGCAGGCGGTCCAGCATCGCCCGCGCGTCCCTTGCCGTAATACGGGGAACCGCCTCCGCGTTGCCCGCCGGAACAAATTCAATAATCTCCCGGATCAGCGCCTTCTCCGCCGCGTTAAATTGCACGGGCGGACGCCTCGAACCTTCGCCCCGCGCCGGGAACTCGTCGTCCGCCAGCACCCGGCGCCACGCTGCCCCTCCCCATATCCCCAACTCCCGCACCTTGCCCTCGAACTGATCCAGATTGACCCCTCGGGCCACCCTGGCATCCGGACACGCCCGCAATAAACCCAAAACCCATTCCGCCGGAGCCTGCTCCTCCCAAATCCGGGCCAGCATGCGCAGAATCGCGCTTTCCGGAGTCGGCCCACAAACCACATCCGCGATCCGCACCGGAATGGCGAACGCCGCGAATATCTCCTGCATCACGTCCGCGTAAGCGTCCGCCTGGGGCGCAACCACCAGAATCTCCTCGGGCGCCAGCGGGTTGTCCTTGTCGTCCAGCCAGGCCCGAATACGGATCGCCGCCGAAATAACCTCCGCCCGCGTCCCCGCCGCGCGTTGATAACTCAGGCCGTCCGGCTGCGGGCCAATCGAGCCTTCCGGGAAAGTCTCCAGAAAGAACTGGCCCAACACCTCCGGCGGCTCGGCGACCGCGTCCTCGCCGGCAAAAGCAAAATGCCCTCGCAAATACTGCCGCACCGGCCCCGTGAACTCAAAGGCCGGATGCGCTCCCTCCGGCGCGCCCATCCACGGATAATAAACCGTGGTCGCCACCCGGCGGGACAGGGCTCCCAACCATTCCAGGTGAACATCAATCCAGTCGTAAAAGCCATAAATATAAAGGGTCGGCGACTGGCCCGCCTCAGCGCCCAGCGCCGCCGCCAGCTCCCGGTCCTCGGCCTCCTCCAGGCGGCCAGGCAACCGCTGCAAGACCAGGGGCGCCCACTCCACCTGCCGCTCCTGCAAAAGCTGCACCCACCGCACATACAGCAACAGCAATTCCCTATCGCGGGACGGCATATCCGGTTGACCCGCCAATTCCTCCAGCTTCCATATTTCGCCCGGGCCCAATCCGGCCTCGGCCAAACCCACAAACGCCGTCCGCAACAGACCCGGGCCGCCGCTGATCGTTCGGAGCGACGCCAGGGGCGATTGGGGCGGCAAATCCTCCACCAGCCCCCAAAGCAGCAAATCCAGCAACGCACCCCAGGGCGGCGTCGCGGTCCGCAAAAGGCTCAACGCCAACCGCTGGGCAAATTGCGGCACATTGACCACCCGCACATTAGCCAACGCCGTGGTGGAAGCGCCCCGGCTTAACTCGAATCGCAAATGATTGGCCAGGGAAGCACTCGGAACCACCACCCACTTCGGCGACCACCCGCTCTCCGCCCCGGCGCGGCGCAAATCCTCCAGCAACCGGGATTGCAACTGCCGAAACGTTGCGGCGGTGACCAGATTGCAAGCCATGCTATCCCCTGCCTCCCTCAAAGCCGGCGGCAGCGGCAACCCACCCTGGCCTAATGCGTTCATTACTGCTCATATGCACCCCAAACCCAGGACCTGATGCTACCCCCTCTGCCCTGGATTTCAAGAACCGTCTT
>Ga0116144_10003955_pt1 | contig 14348 bp, 6 predicted proteins | sample AD_UKC035_MetaG_FD_89746 | JGI IMG/M metagenome (GOLD analysis project Ga0116144, IMG submission 89746) | Active sludge microbial communities of municipal wastewater-treating anaerobic digesters from USA - AD_UKC035_MetaG | ecosystem: Engineered > Bioreactor > Anaerobic > Digestate | place: USA... | reverse complement strand
GGGATAGCCAAAAAGACAGGATATAAGGTTTGTCTGGATGACCGCTACAAATTCAGGGGAGCAGACCGCGAGAGTGCCGCCGATTACATGGGGTGCTCACAAAAGATCTCTGTTTCTCCAGATTCCATTTTCGTGTCATCACGTAACGAAGAAGACGCCATTATATTACCCGATGTGCAAAGCGTTGAAGCTTACATCACGGGGGGAACCCAACGTTCCACATTGCCAAACCCGATTATTCGCTGACGACCGATTCAACAATAGAGAATGTTTTGGTCGACGGATCAATTTCAGCTTGTACACCGTATGGCATACACATCATCGGATCGGTGTGACCAAAATCCATCTGCGTTACAATCGGCACACCGCTCAGGCCACACTCGATATTTACAACATGCTGGACGGCTTCGTCATATTGAAGCAGTTTGTCTTCTCCGACATTTGCGGGACGGCCTATAAGGATTCCAGACAATTCCTGTAATATGCCGGTTGCCGCGTAATTTCTCAAACATCTGATAACGTAAGACTGGCTTGGCCCCTCCTCGGATGTTTCAAGAAACAGGATCGCATTTTTCCATTGCTGTTTGTTCGGCCATAATGACGTTCCTTTTGCCATTTCAAGAACCTCGACACACCCGCCCATAAGATGCCCTGATACTTTACGGTCTCCTTGAAGAAAACGGTATCCGGTTGTTTGCTTCAAAGGGCGTTTTAAAGATTGATTGGTCGGATCAGCCCAGTCCAGAAAAGCGTCTGTCCAGCCGTCGCCGTTAGCCTTTATGGTTCCAAGAGGGGTCGTTTGAAACAGTGTCCTATGAACAGAATTTTTCATGTATTCAAATAGACCTCCATTTTCTGCGAAGCCCGCCATAAAGGACGGCCCGTATATCGACACCAGTCCAGCCTGAAAACATTGCAAATGAGTGATGGTCGAATCCGAATAGCCCATGAAGATTTTCGGATTCTTTTTCAAGATATCCGGATCAATCAGGCTTGCTATCCGGATACTGTCGTCTCCCCCGATCGTCGCAATGATAGCTTTGACGTCCGGATTTTCAAAAGCCCACACCAGATCCTCCGCCCGCCATTCCGGTTTGGCGGCCAGTTCCGCTGCCGGAGACAGAGCATGAGGTGTTTCCACAACTTTTAGGCCGAAGGCTTCCTCAAGCTGCTTTTTTCCTGCCTGATATCGGTGCGGGAAAACGCTTGGCCCTCCCCACGATAGTGAAATTGCGGCGACAGTATCGCCCCGTTGCAGTTTTGGTGGTTTTACCATACCGGAGATATCCATGGTCGCCTCACTTTGCACTCTTTTCCAGACTTCTGGTCAGTATATGTTTATAATTCAGATAGTTAGACACAATTCCTGTGCTATGTCCATATTCAATACGCTCCATAATATATTTGACTTTCTGTCAATTAATTTGCTAACCAATACTCATTCTGTAAAAAGTTAGTGAGGACATATGCTAGGTGACTTTAGAAAAGCAGGGGAGAGCTACGCCCAGAATTTCCACGAACTTGAGGAGCAAGCCCAGCAATGGTGGAAAGCTGAAAACGTTTACCATACTCCTGATTCACCGCATGCAGACAATAAGCGTTATATCCTCGGTATGTTCCCATACCCATCGGGAAATGCCCATATGGGGCATGTCCGCGTTTATTCCATTACAGATATGATTGCCCGTCATTCCCGTTTCAAGGGACGTGACGTTCTACACCCTTTAGGCTGGGACTCGTTCGGGCTTCCTGCGGAAAATGCTGCGTTCAAGAATAATGTTCACCCTGCGGAATGGACTGATAAGAACATTGTGACCATGCGCGATGAACAAATCGGACGAGTTGGATTTTCTTTTGATCTCGACCGTGAACTCGCGACATCGTCTCCGGAATATTATAAGTGGACACAGTGGCTTTTCCTTAAACTTTACGAACACGGGAAAGTCTATCGCTCTTTAGAGTGGGTCAACTGGGATCCGATTGATAAAACTGTTTTGGCCAACGAACAAGTCATTGACGGAAAAGGGTGGCGCAGTGGTGCGCCCATTGAGCGGCGTCAAATGGAGCAATGGTATATCCGCATTACCGACTATGCCGAAGATCTTGCTCTCGGTATTGATAAGCTTGACGGCTGGTCTGATGCTGCAAAAGGGGCCCAACGCAACTGGATTGGACGCAGTGAAGGTGCTTTGGTTCACTTCAAAATTGCAGGCACACGTAAAACACTTAAGGCTTTTACAACGCGCCCCGAACTTTCTTTCGGAGTATCTGCATTGGTGTTGGCTCCGGAAAATGATAGTATTCTTGAAATCTGTACAGAACAGCAGCGTGATGCTGTTTCCCAATATATCAAGGATGCATTGCTCCGACCTGAAGTTGATCGCATCTCATCCAAAGTCGGCGAAGGTGTTTTTACGGGGGTCGATGCCATTCATCCGCTGACAGGCGAGAGAATTCCTGTCTTTGTGGCCGATTATGTACTCAATACCTATGCGGATGGAGTTGCCACTTGTGTTCCCGCTCATAACGAGAAAGATTATAGTTTTTCCGAGAAAATGGGCCTACCCGTTACGCCCGTTATGTCCGACCCAGCCAATGACCGTATTCCATACTCCAGCGAAAACGGGCTTCTCAAAAATAGCGGATTTTTGGATGGAATGTCAGTTCTCGAAGCTCGTAAAGCCATTCTGGAATATATGACAAGCAATGGTTGCGGTGAGCCTAAAATTGAATACAGGTTGCGTGACTGGTCTCTATCCCGTCAGCGTTTCTGGGGCTCACCCATCCCGATGTTAAAAAAACCCGACGGCACATGGAAGCCTGTTCCCATCGATGAACTACCCGTTGAATTGCCGAAGGATGCGGACTTTTCAGACTCTCATGGACGTTCACCCCTCGCAACAAATCCGGATTTTCTTCAAGTTCCAGATAACAAGACTGGCGAAACTCTTGAGCGTGCGACCGACACCATGGACACTTTTATGTGTTCCTCCTGGTATGCGTGGCGCTTCACAGACCCTCACAATTCCAAGGCTGCATGGAACCCTGACCTCGGTAATAGCTGGATGCCGATTGATACCTACGTCGGCGGGTTAGAACACGCCAACCAACACATGATCTATTTTCGCTTTATGTCCCACTTCCTTCACGATATAGGTCTGACCAATTCCAAAGAGCCAATCCGTTGTTTTCTGGATAATGGTCTGGTTCGCCTTGATGGCGCGAAAATGAGCAAGTCCAAAGGAAATATTGTCCGCCCTGACGAAATGGTCGACAAATTTGGTGCAGATGCTTTGCGCATGTATATCCTGTCCGATGTTCCATTCAATCGTGACATTGAGTGGAGTGAAGAAGGGTTAGAAAATAAATTCGACTTTCTGAAGCGAATTGACGGTTTGTTCCGCGCTTATTCCGCTCATGCCCCCAATGGTATCGCATCTGTTACGCCTGCCGATGTAAAAGACGAATGGTCTGTTGGCCTTTTGAATGCCCTGCAGAGTGTCGCCGACAAAACAGATGCCGATATTGAGAAAACCTATGCCTTTCATAATGTTGTTGCCAGAACACATGAGTTAGCAAACAAGCTTTTCTCCGAGCGGAACAATGTATCAACTCCGGAGCGCCAGAAAGTTTATGCTTACGCCATGCAAAATTTTCTGAAGATTCTCAGTTTATCAGCCCCTCACCTTTCTGACGTCTTGTTCCGTAACACGTTCAAGGTAGATCAAAGCCTGTTCCATCAACCTTGGATTCAGGTCAACCCTGATTGTCTGGTTTCAAAAAGTGCAGATATCCAGATTCCTGTTACTGTGAATGGAAAAAAACGCGGAATGCTCTCTGTTCCAAGAGAGGCCAGTGACGATGAAATCCGTGAGGGTGTCATCAATTCACAAGATTCTATCTTAAAAAGGATCTTCGATGAAACTACACTGGGCAAGGTTATCGTTGTCAGGGATAAACTGAAAGCCCCCAAACTCATCAATGTTGTTACGAGAGAAATTCCATAGGGACACTTGTCACATTTAGCGTAATAGGTAAGAGGCATGACAATTGGATCCTTTTTGGGGTGCAAAATTGTCATTCTAAACCCTGTAGAAATTCAAACATTTTTGCTAACGCATAGAGGTGGATTTTTTCTTTTCGGTCATGGTCTCAATCTAACAAATTAATCATGCCCTTTTCGACCTCTGTGGTACGGATGTCTTAAGCATAAGGAAGTTGTAAGGGAATTTTTACTCCCTGATGTCACGGTCAATATCCCTGAAAGCAAAAATAATAACCCTGATAGTATATTCAAATTACCCTGTTATTTTATTGGTCCTCTTTTCTTGAGAGGCTAAATAATGACCGTATTTCAGACAGATAGCTTAAAAAATATATCGTATTGCCAATAAAAAAGGGAAATTACTGCAAAAAACAGGGAATATAACATGAGAATTGTGCGAGCATGACTGCGCACACAGCCATTCAGTCATTAATTTTCCATTTCCAGCTGGTTTTGCCGATTGAACTAAAGTCCCATTCTTTGTGGTTCTGCGATATTTACTGGTTTATATCCAGTATTAATCCATCATCATGGCAAATGGATTTGTAAGAAAGGCTTTCAGTTTCGGGTGGAATTTTATGAAACCGGCGTCATGTCCCGCTTCGGAAAGCACTGTTTCTTCCGCGTCGGGAAGGACGAGCTGGGTATCCAATGACGGGGCAGAGTTCGGCGAAGAGCTGTTTGAACTACTGCTTTCATTTACATTTACCGTTGTTTCGCCCTGAATGTCTCTCAGGAAACCACCGAGCGACATATATTTGACGGTGTCCGGAATGACACTGGTTTGCGTCTGCGGCATCGGAGCCACATACCCCTCGGGATGAACGGTGAATGTTCCGTAGGCATCCGTGCGCGTGTAGTTGGCAAGACGCGAAAGCGGATCCGTTGCGGTGGCGTCGATCGTATAACTTCCGGCAGTCCCGCCATATCCGACCGGCGCATAGGCCCAGCTGATAAGGGCGGCATCGTGTGCCGTCAGATTATTGGAGCCGGCAAACACCGGATCGGCCGCAGGCAAGGTTTTGGATTTGGGTTGGGTTGTCACCGTCAGAGAACGGGTTGTAATGTCCATTGTCGTTGCAGGTGTGTTCGTCACGTTATAGTTGGCAGCTCCGCCGACGGTTGCACTGACGGCATAGGTTCCGACATCCGTATTGGCGTCAACTGCTCCGAAATTCGGCGTAACGGTCGTAAACAAGCTGGCGCTGTCACTTCCAACCAGACCGACAAAGTTGAAGTTGGCGTAACTGAGTGTCGGATTGGCATTTCCGTACACTTTGCTCAGCGTTCCGGTAAAGGAGGAGGTGATATCTTTCGGATCGACAGTGATTGCAGTGGCATTGTTGGCGTAGCTGAATCCGTAACCGAGATCGGACGTCAAGTTTCCGCTGCTGTAGGACACGCCGTAGCTGCCGACGCCAGAACCTACGATGTAGGTTGTCGTTCCATTGACGCTTCCCCCGATCGTGTCATCGCCCGAGTCGGTCCCAAGATAGCCGGAGAGCGCATATGCATAGCCCGCCAGCGATGGAACGGCATCGCCATAGTTTAAACTGGCCAATCCCGACGGGGTGACCGTCAGGGTCGGCGTATAGCTGTAAAGAAGGCCGTTGCCTACACCCAATGCAGGGCAGGAGCCGCCATAAGTACAAGAGAAGCGGCGGAAAGACGGGACCAGACCGCCGATGGTATCGCTGGCCGGATTGGTGCTATAAACCAGCCAGCGTCCGCCTGAGCTTAAAGCTCCTGCGCCGCTGTTGTTGATAAAATTACGGGCCGACGCCAATGTCAGGGAGTCTCCGGCATTACTTGCGGTCAATGTCCCGCTTTGAAGAACGACATCACCGGTTGTATTTTTGTTCTGGACCAGAATTGTTCCTGCGGTGATATCGCGCAAGGTGACATCTCCACCAGCATGATTGGTTTTACCCGTTCCGTCATCCAGACGAACGGTGACCGTTCCTGTTCCGGCGTTGATCGAAGTGCCTGCACCCATGGTGATGACGGCCGATCCCGCGTCACGCTGGGCATCTACAACTCCCGTGGAGAGGTCTTCGTTGGCAAAAAGATTCAGGTCGCCGTTATCCGTTGCAATATTGGCATTCAAGAGAATGCTTCGACCAGCCTGAAGCGTGAAAGTTCCTCCATCGCCGAAATTGTTGCTGACGCTAATGTCGTTATTCACTGTGATGTCATTATTGGCCTGCAACGTTACTGATGTTCCGGCATTCAGGACATTCTTGATGAACAGAGGATCAAGTGTGATGCTTGATGACGACAAAGTTCCATATAGGTTATAATCGTTAATGTTATGGGTATCCAATGAAATGGAATAGACTTTCTGTTGTCCTGAATCCCCTACAACAAAACGATTGTTCACTGCGTCTTCGTTGTATTCATAGTTTGGCCAGAAACCTCCCCAGATGGTGCCGCCCTCCCCCAACAGAGCATTGTAGGATGTAATTTCGCCGAATGTTCCATGGTCGCCATCAATAATCATAACAGCTCCCGCATCAGTTATGGCACCATCATCCCAATACGGAGCGATCAAAACATAGTCATTGTTCGAAAGAACCACGGAGTCGCCCCAGTCCGACCATCCCACCTGGTCACCAGCGGAGGACCCGACAACGGAATTGGCTGAACTGATAGCGCCGCTGGTTCCCGTTGTTCCATTGCCCCATGTCAGAGCGCCCGCATCGACAATCGCGCCGTTATCCCAATCGGGACTGTTGATAATGTAGTTCCCGTTGGACAGGGTCGTAATACCCCATGCTCCAATCTGGTCGTTTGCCGTAGAACCGACCAGAGAGTTGGGAGACCCCACGATTCCGCTTACTCCCGTTGAAGCATTGCCCCAAGTTATCGCACCGGAGTTGTCATGTAGCGGGCTTTTTACAAGATAGTTTCCGTTCGCCAGAATGGTGATGTCGCCGCCACCTCCAACATAATCATAGTCTACCGCTCCAATCAAAGAGTTGGTGGCATCAATGGCACCGAAAACCCCTGTCGAAGCATCACCCCATGTCACCGCCCCGACATCTTCCATGCCGGTGTGGTCCCATGCGGGACTTAAAACCAGATAATTTCCATTGGGTAAAACAGTGATTCCACCGGTGCCGATATTGTCATAGTCAAATGATCCAACCAGGGAGTTAGCGGCACTGACAACTCCTACAGTACTGACCGATGGGTCAATCCATGTGACGGCACCTACTCCCGGATGACTCCCGTCATCCCAATCCGGACTCCAAATCAGATATTTACCACCTGAAAGCGACACAGGTCCACCAGACCCAACGTAGGAATCTGCCACAGTTCCAACCATTGAATTGGCGGCACTGACAATCCCTGTCGTCCCCGTTGTGCCGTTGCCCCATGTGACCGCACCGGCATTCGCGGCAAGTCCATTATGCCACCTGAAGCTGAGGGCCACGTAATTTCCATCATCCAGAGCTTCCGCAACCCCCACGCGGTCATCGGCTGTGGCCCCGATCAAAGAGTTGGCGGCACTGACAGTACCCACCAATCCGGTTGTGCCGTTGGCCCACGTCAGAGCACCGGCATTGGCCGTGGCACCATTATCCCAAAGATCGCTGCCGACAATATAATTGCCGTTGGTCAGCCCAACCACCCCTGCAAATCCTACCATGTCACCAGCGGCCGTACCGATCAAAGAGTTGGCAGCAGAAACTGCTCCGCTGGTTCCTGTTGTTCCATTCCCCCACGTAACGGCTCCGACGTCTGCCGTTCCGCCATTGTCCCATTCAGGGTTGCTCACAACGTAGTTGCCATTGGCCAGCTCAACTACACCGTATTGCCCGACCAAATCGTTTGCAGAGCTTCCCACCAGAGAGTTGGCGGAAGATATAACGCCGGAAATGCCAGCGGCTCCGCTTCCCCATGTCACGGCTCCGGCATCGGCTGCGCCACCATTATCCCAATTTGGGCTGAGCGCCAGATAGTTTCCATTCGAAAGAAAAACTGTGTTCCATACATCCCCAACACCATCGTTGGCGTGGCTTCCGACCAACGAGTTGGCAGAAGAAACCACCCCCACAGTTCCACCCAAGCCGTTGCCCCACGTCAGGGCACCGGCATTCACCACGGCACCGTTATCCCAGTTGGCGCTTCCTACAAGATAGTTGCTGCCGCTCAGCACCACTGTTGTCGGATTCCCCCACTGATCTCCACCCAGGTAATCATTAGCATGGCTTCCGACCAGAGAGTTAGCCGCAGAGACAACGCCACTGGTTCCCGTTGCTCCATTGCCCCACGTCACGGCTCCGGCGTTTGCTGTTCCGCCATTATCCCAGATCGGACTGACTGCAACATAATTTCCGTTAGCAAGAAGAACCACCTGATTTCCGACCCAGTCATTGGCGTGGCTTCCGACCAACGAGTTGGCCGAGGACACAACACCTACGGTTCCGCCCAGACCGTTGCCCCAGGTCAGAGCCCCCGCTCGTCCGTTCCAACTAACATTTCTAAGCAGGTAATTGCCGTTATCCAGTGTCTCGATGCCATTGGACCCGACTTTGTCTCCTCCATGTGACCCCACGATAGAGTTTGCCGAACTGACAACACCGCTTACTCCAGTGGTACTACTTCCCCAGGTGGCTGCTCCAGCCAGCACGGTGGCTCCATTGTTCCAGAAACCGCTTTTAACCACGAAATTGCCATTGGTTAATTCTGTAACACCATAATTTCCCACCAGATCGTTTATCTTATTTCCTGTAAGCGTGCTGATGAGTGCGCCAGTAGCACCGTTGAAGAGATAGACGGCTCCGGCATCTGTTGCCATCAGGTCATCTTCGGAGTCTATAACAACGACATTGCCATTGCTGAGGACCTCATAACCACCGTACGCCCCTGAATCAGGGTTAGGATCTACAAGTTCAAAGTAGGAAATGCCATTGGATATGCCACCGTTGGCAATGGTGATATTTTTGGGGTCAAGAAGAAGGTTTCCCGCCAGATAACCGCTTCTTCGTGCCGCGGCACTGGTCACGGCATCGCCGGAAATGGTCATCTGGTTTTTGGAGGATATTTCAATCTGTCCGCCGTCGCCGCCGTTTGCACCGCCTCTGGCTTGAGCTGTACCACCGAACAGGGTTTCATCGTCAGACCAGACAATTACTTCACCGCCTTTGCCTGTATCCGTTGCGTCAGCGCGCAGAGTGGTCGAATAGTTAACAGCTGTTGTTTTGGAGTGTTCAAGAGAACCCGTCCCCTGATATTCGCCGCCAACGTTGATCTTGCCGCCGCCGGTTTTCCCATCGGCGGTCACTTGCGCGCCGAAAAACTTTAAATTGCCCTGATCGGCCGTGATTTGTATGGTTCCGCCCTTGTCTGTGGCGCTGGATGCGTCATATTTTCCGGACACAAAGGCTTTGGACCCCGTTTTTCCTTTGACTGTGATCTTCCCACCGTCGCCGTTGCCTCCTGTTGCATCGGTGCGGCTATTTTCGCTATCCAGATAGGCGTTCTTAAACGAGATATCGACCGTTCCGCCGGTTCCGCCAGTTCCGTTTGTTCCGGCTGCCGAAATGCGGCCCTGCTGGATAATATTTTTGCCGGTGATGGAAACGGATCCGCCCGTTGTGCCACTGGCATCCAGATTTCCGGTGATACTCACGCTCGTTTCGTCATTACCGGAAATGATAATTTTCCCGCCTTGAACCTCTGCTGAAGGCACGTTGATTTCGCCATCAAGCTGGACCAATGAATTGACCAGATGGGTTCCTGTGGCCGCTGTGATTTTTACCGTACCGCCTTCGGCGTTGATCGTGCCGGAGTTGGAAACCAATTGCTCGGTCATGTCGTCGCTGGCAGCAATTGAAATAGCTCCATCACCATAGAGATCGACAGTAAATTTATCCCCCGATGCCAGATGGACTTTTCCCAGTCTAGCATTGATAACCCCATTATTCTCAACCCGCGGAGCAACCAGCCCAACCAATCCGGCATCCTTGGCGGTAATTGTCCCCTCATTGATAATGGCCGCATCAGGCGCTCCCGGCGCATTGAATTTCAAATTTCCCGCCATGGCATCGGCGTTGGTGATATCGGAAGTCGTGGCAATCAGACTGTTGACGTCGACAACAGCATCCTTGCCGAATGAGATACCGCTCTGGTTGATCAGGACTACATTCCCGTTGGCTTTCAGGTTACCAAGAATCTGGGAAGGGTTGGCATCATTGATCCGATTGACAGTCAGGGAAGAAGAGGAAGGTTGATGGAATTGTGTGGTTTCGCCTTTGTTGATGTTGAAGCTGCGCCAGTCGATTACAGCGCGATCCGAATTTTGACGAACATCAACCCGATTGGTGGAATTCTCGATTGTCGCCTGTCCGGCAGACACAACTCCGCCGTCCGGATTGGCAAGAGCCGCCGTCAGTCCCAGAAACGAACATGCGGTCAAAGAGGTCGTGAGCAGCAGAAACTTTTTCATTAAAAACCTTACCCTTAAGGACACTCAACCCATCAATTATCCACGATTTAAATAAAATTTTACTTAACCAATTATGGAATCCGCAGAAATACTGGGTTTTGCGTTAAATACACTTTAACTTTTCATCCTTATAGATGGGTACATTATGAGAGTTTTCTTGCGTTACATCTCATTGGTTTTCGTCGCCTTTCTTGCTTTGTACAGTGGGAGAGACGCCTTTGCGCAAACCATTCCGGGGCCTGCCGACATTGACCGCGTTGCCCCTGCGGTGCAGGAAATTCTCAAGATCGAGCCGGTTCCTTCGCCCTTTGATCTGGATGCAACCCCTGGAATTCGCTACAGCCGCCCGCCCGCCAATGCGGATCAAATCAAACTGATCCTCAGAAGTGTCAAAGTGGAAGGGGTTTCCGTTTACAGTGCCGGAGACATTGAAGCCCTCTACAGCGCCCATGTCGGGAAAGAGATCACGCTGGGTCAAATCTGGAAGATTTCCGATACGATCACGAATAAATACAGACAAGACGGTTACTTTCTTTCCAGAGCATATATCCCCGCTCAGGAAATCGCGGATGGAACGATTCTTATTAAAGTTGCTGAAGGGTACATTCGACAAGTTGAAGTTGGCGACGATCTGAGATCAAATCCCCTCGTGCAAAATATCATCTCTCAGATCACATCCAAAAAACCTATTTCTTCCGGTCAACTTGAGCGCTGCCACCTGCTGCTCACCGACCTGCCCGGACTGCAAAACCTGTTTGGAACACTTGTACCTATCGCGCACCCCAAAGACGGCGGCGTCAAACTGGTCTATTCCAGAAACGAGACTCGGACATCTTCGGGTTTTATCGGCATCAATAATTTCGGTTCGAAGTTTCTGGGTCCGACACAGGCCGTAGCCCAGTGGCAGGGCAATCTGTTCGGGACACAGGAAAGTTTTCTGGCTCTGCGTTCAAGTTTACCCCTTGCCGAACTGAAGGCCATAAATGTGTCGCAGCGCATTCCACTCACCCCTGTAACCGATCTGACCTTTTCCACGGGGTACACAAGAGCACAGCCCGGATTCACCTTGAGCCCGCAGGAAATCGAAAGCTATTCTGCCGATGTCGGATTGAACCTGACCTATAAAATTATCCGCCAACGAACAGAAAACTGGTCTATTTCTGTTTCTCTCGACGGTAGAAATTCAAAGAGCACAATTCTGGGTACGACCCAGCTCAGTGAAGACCGTATCAGAGCCGTCAGGTTCGGAACCAGCTATGATACATATGATTCACTTGGAGCCTACAATCTAGGAACCCTGACGGTCAGCAAGGGTTTGGGCCTGCTTGGCTCCAGTAAAAAGGGTGACATTGATATTTCCCGCGACGGTGCCGAACCGAACTTCACAAAGGCCGAACTGGAGTATATTCGCTACCAACCTCTTCCGGAAGGACTCCTGACCGTTCTGTCGGCTAAAGCGCAGAAGGCTTCCGGCTCTCTCTATTCTTCCGAAGAATTCGGTTTCGGCGGGCAGTACTACGGGCGTGCCTACGACTCTTCGGAGCTGACTGGTGATGACGGTGTATCCGCCAGCATCGAGCTGCAGTATAATGATCTTCCGCAAATGCCGGATTATACATTCCAACCCTATACCTTTTACGATATCGGGAAAGTTTGGAATGCCAACAACGGACAGGTCGACAGCATCTCGGCAAGCTCGGCAGGTTTGGGTCTCCGCTTTACCCATCTCAGCGGATTGTCCGGATCCATGACGATGGCGTTTCCCTTGACCAAGAAGATTGACACGCCCATCTACGGTGGAAGTGAAACGGACCCAAGGTTCAGCTTCCAAGTCGGGTATAAATTCTAGGCTCACGGACCGTTCGGATGGCTTCAATATCCGGTAGCTCCCTTTCGCAATTCAGCCCCCCCCTTAAAAACCAATAATAATATGAAAACTATTGCGTTTATTGCGCAATACAAACTATTGTAATGCTTCCAAAAGGGCCTTAGTGAGTAGTGTAGTTTTTAATATCCCAGAGCAGAAGAATTATGTCGAACAAAACCCCAAAACCCGTCAGCGGATTTCCAGAGTGGCTCCCCCAGGAGCGCCGTATCGAGCAACAATGGCAAGATATCATGCGCAGCGTGTTCGAAAGTCACGGTTTTGCGTCGATCGAGCCTTCGTCCGTCGAAGAGGTCAGCGTCATTCAGGCCAAGGGCGATGACGCCGATAAAGAAATTTATGCGTTGAGACGTCTCAACGGGGAACAAGGCTCCGGCGATCCGCGTCTGGCGTTGCACTTTGACCTGACCGTACCGATGGCGCGGTATGTCGCCCAGAATTTTTCCAATCTGACTTTTCCGTTCAAGCGTTACCAGATTCAAAAAGCGTGGCGCGGCGAACGTCCGCAGGAAGGCCGTTACCGCGAGTTTACCCAAGCGGATATCGACGTCATCGATCAGGACAGCGTATCAATGCATTTCGACGCAGAAATGCCGCGCATCGTTCACAAGATCTTCAAAATGATCGGGATTGATAATGTTTGCACCAACATCAACAATCGTAAAATCATTCAGGGATACTATGAAGGGCTGGGCATTTCCGATTCAATGAAGGCGATCCAGATCATCGACAAAATCGACAAAATCGGCCCGCAAGCTGTTCGGGATATGTTGATGGAGCAACTGGGCATCAGCGCGCAGACCGCGCAGAAATGTCTGGATCTGGCGCAAATCCGGTCTGAAGATTCCGGATTTGCCGAGAAAATTCGGGCGTTGGGCGTTTCCAGCCCCCTGCTCGACCAAGGCATCGAAGAACTTAAATTCGTGATGGATTCTCTGGCCGATCTTCCCAAAGGGTCAGTGGTCGCCAATATGTCGATTGCCAGAGGGCTGAACTATTACACCGGCACGGTTTATGAAGGTAAATTCAATGATTATCCCGACTTCCCCACGATCTTTGCCGGTGGGCGATACGAAAATCTGGTCGGGACCTATCTGAATAAAAAACTTCCGGGCGTCGGGATTTCAATCGGCGTCACGCGTATCTTCGGCAAGATGCTGAAAGAAGGTCGGATTGATCTGGGCGAGAAAAGCCCCACCCACGTTCTGATTATCAACACGCCGGAAGCGGATGCGAGCTCACTTGTTCGCAAGGCCGAAATTTTACGTGCAAAGGGCGTGAATACCGAAGTGTATCACGATGCCGCCACCAAAACGGGGAACCAGATCAAATATGCGACGCGGAAAGGCATTCCCTATATCATGTTTCCCGCTACGTCTCAGCAAGGTCACGATGAAATCAAGGATTTGAATTCCGGTGAGCAATCCGCCATGGCCATTGATACATGGCAACCTGTTGAAGGAGCCACATACCAGACGCAGATCAAGCCGTCTTCACGCAGGTCGGTGGCTCACAAGTAGCTGCCCAGCAGAATGGTTTCGATTTCCTGAACGATGTCTTCCTGACGGGCGGCATTCATACGACGTTCCAGAGTTTCCGTCATTTCGCCGAGGCGCCGCAAGGCGTTGTCCATATGTTCGAGACGATGGCGGTTTTCCGAGGCCAAGGACAAGGTGAACACTTCTTGCAAAGCCAGCAACATCGCTTCTTCAATCAGTTTTCCCAGAAATTCGCGTGGCGGAAGCGTGAGAACCGGAGGAAACGGATGCGGCGGTGCGGGATATTGCGGCAACGGTAGCGGGGCAATGGCGCGTTCCGTCGGGCCGTCCTGATCGTGCGAAAAAACACTCACCTGAAGCGGGGCCTCCGGCGTTACCGACTGGGCGTCTTCCAGCCAATGCGCTACAGTTTCCAAAACAGCCGGAATTTCTTCGGTGATGTTCGGCCCCGGCAACAAATCAGGC
>Ga0116144_10003954_pt1 | contig 14351 bp, 10 predicted proteins | sample AD_UKC035_MetaG_FD_89746 | JGI IMG/M metagenome (GOLD analysis project Ga0116144, IMG submission 89746) | Active sludge microbial communities of municipal wastewater-treating anaerobic digesters from USA - AD_UKC035_MetaG | ecosystem: Engineered > Bioreactor > Anaerobic > Digestate | place: USA... | reverse complement strand
TAATTTCACTATGCCTGCCGGAGTCAGTCAGTTGATACTAAAATTGACTTTGTTAAATCGCAGCTATCAGTGTGCAGAAGATTTTGCGGTAGATGATATTCAAATCCGGCCAATTGGACCTAAGGTAATCATGGGTTTTGACTTTGAACCACCAACAACAATTGTTAAAAGTATTTGCTTCCAGCATAATAGCACGGTGCAAATGAGCGGCACAATGGATGCTTACTATCCTAATCCGGCATTACAATGGCAGGTGAGCACTGATAATGGAATAACCTGGGCAGATATTCCCGGAGCTACTAATGCGGTTTATGCAAGAACATTTTCAACTCCTGATACTTTTTTATTTCGCCTGAGCGGCGGTGATGCATCAACGGTAGCTAACCCCGATTGCAGGGTTGTTTCCAATACACTAAAAGTAGAAGTTGACGGGATTCCTGCTGATTTTGATGCAACCAACAATTCACCTCTGTGCGCAGGACAGGATTTGCAGTTTAACGCCACCGGAGGAGCTGCTTACACATGGACAGGGCCTAACGGTTTTTCTGACAACATTCAATTCCCGCATATTTTTTCTTCGTCATTGTCTGATAGCGGAATGTATTATGTTCAGATCATTACACTTGGCGGCTGCCGTGCCACCGACAGTACATATGTAACGATGATCGGGACGAATGTAAACGCATGGCCTGATACTGCAATTTGTAAGGGAACATCAGCCCAATTGAGAGCCAGTACCGGTATAAGCTATGTATGGACACCTGCTGAAGGATTGTCCGGCACAACAATAATAAACCCGAAGGCCTCTCCGGATAAGACGACTGTTTACACTGTTAAAGTAACAGATAGTTTTGGGTGCAGTGATACAGCAAGCGTAGAAATAAAAGTCAAGAACAATATAGCTGTCAAAGCTATAATTGACGCAACCGGTTATCTGTGCCGTTCTTATGATTCTGCTTCTTTCTATGATAAAAGTATCGGAGTTGTCAGGAGTTGGTACTGGGATTTTGGGAACGGGCAAACAAGTACAGTTCGTGAGCCTTCGGTTCAACAGTATTCAATACCGGCTAATCAAAGCAGCTTCATTACAAAATTAGTTGTTGAGGATAGTGCCGGGTGTGTTGATTCGGTGTATCATATCATTCGGGTGGCAGAAAATTGTTATATCGCAGTGCCATCAGCATTTACGCCGAATAATGATGGCAAAAACGATTTTCTGTATCCATTAAATGCTTATAAAGCTACTAATCTCGTTTTCAGAGTTTATAACAGGATCGGGCAACTGGTATTCGAAACCAGAGATTGGAACAGGAAATGGGATGGCAGGATTGGAGGGTTAGAACAACCGACAGGTGTATATGTATGGATGCTTGATTATAATGATGCCGCAGGAAAAAGAGTATCACTAAAAGGAACAACAGTTTTGATAAGACAATAAGGAAATTATGAATATGAAACGATTCACTTGCTTACTTTCACTACTTGCATTGAATGTATCCGCTTATGCTCAGTTAAAGCCCTTAACACTTACGAAAGGAAAGTATGGTGATGGCCCAGACAGTATTGCACCCGTGGGGATCATTAAGGGGTTATCGGATGATCAGTTATTAGAAACAGTGCAACGACAAACCTTCCGTTTTTTCTGGCATGGTGCTCATCCTTACAGCGGGCTGGCATTAGAACGAAGTAATACGGTTTTAGCCGAGCATTACTGGGATTATATCAATGAAGCCTGGGATGAACCCAATTTTAGTAAAACCACATTTGGCCCTGACGCCGGTGCTATCGGTGGAACGGGTTTTGGTATCATGAGTACCGTAGTGGCGGTGGAACGGGGTTGGATCGGAAGAGATACCGCAGTAAGAAGACTGATCAAGATCGCCGACTTCCTGATCAACGCAGATTGTTATCATGGCATCTACCCGCACTTTATGAATGGGAGAACCGGTAAGACCATCAAATTTGACCGGCTGGATGATGGAGCTGATATCGTTGAGACTTCTTATCTGCTCATGGGATTTCTATGTGCCCGGGAATATTTTGATAAGAATAATCCAAGAGAAGTGTATTTACGCAAACGGATCAACCAGATGTGGGGAGCTGCTAACTGGAACTGGCATACGAATGGAGAAAAAAAATTGTACTGGCACTGGAGTCCTAATAATGGATTTGATATGAATTTCCCTGTGTGGGGCTATAATGAATGTTTGATCACTTATATCATGGCGGCTTCTGCACCCAACCCCGCCAAAGCCATTCCGAAAGAAGCGTATGATGGTACCTGGGTGGGGAGTTTTGGGTTTAAAAATGGTAATGAATACTATGGCTATAAATTACCATTAGGCAATTATGATAAAGACAAAGGAGGGCCATTATTTTTTGAGCAATATACTTTCCAGGGAATTGATCCCAACGGGTTGGTTGATTCGCTGGGAAATGATTATTTCCTGCAAGGAAAAAATCATACACTGATCAACAGGGCCTATTGCATGGAGAATCCTAAGCAATTCAAAGGGTATAGCGATAAGGTTTGGGGCCTGACGGCCGGTGATAGTTATAAAGGTTATGTGGCACATAGCCCCGAGAATGACCGGGGAGTGATACAACCTACTGCTGCTATTTCTTCTATGCCCTATACGCCCAAAGAAAGTATGGAAGCACTTCGTTATTTCTACTACGAACTGGGGGATAAGATCTGGAGCAAATATGGTTTTGTGGATGGATTTAGTATTCATCATAACTGGTATGCAAAATCGCATTTGGCGATTGACCAGGGCCCGATCGTGGTGATGCTGGAAAATTATCGTACAGGGCTGTTATGGAAATTGTTCATGGGTATTCCGGATGTGCAGAACGGATTGAAGCGGCTTGGTTTTTCTTCACCCTATATCAAAAAATAAGAAGCCAGTTAACAACAGCATTGCTATGAATGAAAAAATATCAAGAGAACATTTTTTAAGAACGACCGCCATGGCGGGAGCAGCTTTACTTGTTTCATCGTTGGAAGGATGGGCCGCAACAACAGATAAAAAACTGAGAGTGGCGGTGATCGGTTGCGGTAGCGTAAGCAACCGGTATCTTCCCCAGTTATTATCTTCTAAGCTGATTGAAGTAGTAAGCCTGTGTGATATCAAATATGAAAGGGCTGTTGCACAGAATAAGGAGTATAAGGTCAATGCGCAGACTTACGCAAATATTGATGCCATGTTGAAAGGGGTGCCTTTTGATATGATGGTGACCCTGACGGATATGCAGGCGCATGGTGAACTGAATAAAAAAGCATTGCTTGTCGGCAAACATGTATGGAGTGAAAAACCCATGGCGAATACTTATGCTCAAGGTAAAGCATTACTTGATCTGGCCAGGAGTAAAAAGCTACGCATCTGGGGGGCGCCGGCAGTGGTCAATAGTCCGCAGTTTGCTTTTATGAGTCGCACCATACAGGAAGGTAAATTGGGTCGTATTGCAGCGGCACATGGACAATATGGTCATACAGGTCCTACCTGGTCGGCTTTCTTTTACGAGAAAGGCGGAGGTAGTATGCCTGACCTGGGCGTTTATAATATGGCCACGTTAACCGGGTTGCTCGGCCCTGCAAAATCTGTAATGGCGATGACAAGCATTGTGAACCCTGAAAGAAATGTTGATGATAAAGGAAAAATAAAAGTGGAAGCAGAAGATAATGCACACATTTTATTGGAACATGATAAAGGAGTGATCAGTCATGTGATGTGCGGCTTCAATTATTTTGATCCCCATGGTCATGAGGCCGGAAATCAATCTTTGCATTCTATTCAGATCTATGGAGATTATGGCAATATGCGGCTGATCGGGTACGATTGGGAAACCAACGGGGTGATGCTGGATACATCCTGGGATAAACCTGCTGTACTGATGAGCACAGAGAAAGGAGGTTATGAGTGGCAGGAAGGTGCTAGGGTCGTGGGTGAAAGTATCATGAACGGAACAGAGCCGCTGATCAATGTGGAGCATGCCTTGCATGTACTGGAAATTATTGAAGCAGCCCGAAGGTCATCTGCTACCGGCATGAAAGTGAAACTGAAAAGTAAATTTCCCTGGCCGGTTGTTTAATTACTAAATCTTAATTTATGAGTTCTTATATGTTACCAGCGCAAATTGAGGCCTACAGTAATGAGGGGTATTTAATTATCAGGAATTTCCTGAATACTGAAGAAGTAACTAAACTTCAGCAAATAGCTTTTGATGATGGAGCCATGCGTAAGCATGCTTTTGATCTGAATGACCAGGCAGGTAAAAAAACGAAACTCACACTTTGGTACAAGCCAGGTAATGATGCATATGGCTTACTGACCAGGAGCAATCGTATGGTTAGTGGCGCTGACAGCCTGATGGAAGGGAAAAGTGCTGTTTGTCACTTCCACAGCAAACTGATGCAGAAAGAACCCAAAGTGGGCGGTGCCTGGGAATGGCACCAGGATTATGGATATTGGTACAAGAATGAATTCCTGTTACCCGACCAGATGATCTCTGTTATGATTGCGATTACTGATGCTAATAAGGAGAATGGGTGCCTACAGGTAATAAAAGGCTCGCATAAGATGGGCCGGGTGGAGCATGGTTTTGCCGGAGAGCAGGTGGGAGCATCACAACGTTATGTTGACCTGGCATTAAAAACGATGGAGTTGGTCTATGTTGAGTTAAAAGCCGGGGATGTACTATTCTTTCATCCCAACCTGCTCCACCGGTCGGAAGCCAACTTATCTGATAATGCCCGTTGGTCACTGATCTCTGTTTATAACAGGAGCAGTAATATTCCTTACAATGAACCATCGCAGTCAAGTACCATTCCTGTAGAAGCGGTACCAGATGATGCATTGCTGGAATGGGAAAACCAATTGATAGATGATAATGCCAATTTTCTCGAAAAAGAAAAGGACCAAGCCTTAAAATAATATTTATATGCTTTTTTCTTCTTCGCCCATATGGCAAACAACCGGTCTTACATTGATCCGGCTTATAGTAGGAGGGTTTCTTATCTACCACGGGTGGGAAATCTTTAATGAAGATAAAATGAATGAATACCTGACATGGGATAATTTCAAACAATCAAATGGAAAATTACTGGTGTATGCAGGTAAAGCAGCAGAATTACTTGCAGGTATCCTGTTTGTATTAGGACTATTTACCCGTATTGCTTCATTGCTTACCATCGGAACGATGTGTTATATAGCATTTTTCCTGGGCAATGGTATCATCTGGAATAACGACCAGCATCCGTTCCTGTTTGTATTGCTGGCTTTGGTTTTCATTTTTACCGGCCCCGGAAGATATAGTCTCGATCATTATTTATTCAAACCGAAATCCAGGTATTGATTATGCCCGACAGTTCACAAGTATATATTAATGCAAAAGGCAAGGAAGCCAACAGCTATGATGCGATTGTGATCGGTAGCGGCATCAGTGGTGGCTGGGCGGCCAAAGAACTGTGTGAAAAAGGGCTGAAGACATTGGTGCTGGAAAGAGGAAGATCGGTTGAGCATATCAAAGATTACCCAACGGCTAATTTATCAAGGTGGGAGTTGCCTCACCGCGGATGGATCACTCATGAAACAAGAAAACAAAACCCGCTGATCAGTAAAGCAGCAGGTTATGATGAAAGCACACAGCATTTTTTTGTGAAGGACGCAGATCACCCTTATGTGCAGGAAAAACCATTTCAATGGGTAAGAGGTTACCAGGTGGGCGGTAAATCATTAACCTGGGGAAGGGCTTGTGCACGGTGGAGCGAATATGATTTCACAGCACCGAAACGATATGGCTATGGCGAATCGTTTCCTGTTGAATACAAGGATATCAAAGACTGGTACAGTCATGTAGAAAAATTCATTGGTGTTTGCGGCAGTTATGATGGTATTCCTTCCATGCCGGATGGTGAGTTTCTAACTGCCTATGAGTTAAATGCCGTGGAGAAACACATGCAACAGGTGCTGAAAGAAAAATTCAACCGGCATTATGTTTCCGGGCGATGGGCGCATATTACTGATCCGAAACAAATTCACCTCGATCAGGGCCGTGCACAATGCATGAACCGCAACTTGTGTATGCGGGGTTGCCCGCTGGGAGGTTATTTTAGTTCCAACTCTTCCACCTTACCCTGGGCGGCAAAGACAGGTAACCTGACTATTCGTCCCCATTCAGTAGTACATTCCATTATTTATGATGAGCAACAACAGAAAGCGGTGGGAGTAAGGGTGATCGATGCAAATACAAAAGAAAGCAAAGAATATTTTGCAAAGATCATTTTTGCGAATGCTTCGGCGCTGAATACCAATTTAATTTTACTGAACTCAACATCCCGTCGTTTCCCGGATGGATTGGGTAATGACAGTGCTGTATTGGGAAAATATATTTGCTTTCATAATTACCGGGGCAGTATGAATGGAGATATAGATGGCTTTACGGATAAATATTATAAGGTATCCAAACCGGCAGAATGTATCATTGCCAATTTCAGGAATGTAGAAAAAAGAGATACGGATTTTATGGGTGGCTATGTGATTTACTCTGGTGCCTACAGGGAAAGATTGAGTGATAAAAATATCAAACCGCTTTTAGGAGCTGCATTCAAAGCGGCGATCAGTGAGCCGGGTACCTGGGGAGTATATATGTATATGCAGGGTGAAACGATCGCAAAAGCATCGAATCATGTACGGTTGAGCAAGGTAGAAAAAGATCAATGGGGTATTCCGTTGCTGGTGACTTCTGTTGGCTATGATGAGAATGATGATAAGATGGTCAACGATTTTTTAGAACAAGGCAGGGCTATGCTGGAAGCAGCCGGAGTAAAAAATATCAATACCAATGATAATAAACAACCACCTGGTTTGGATATTCACGAAATGGGAGGAGTAAGAATGGGCAGTGATCCTAAAACATCCTTGCTGAATGAATGGAACCAGTTGCATCATTGTAAAAACGTATTGGTAACAGATGGAGCCTGCATGACCAGCACCGGAAGCCAGAGCCCGTCTATTTTATATATGGCTTTTACTGCAAGAGCTGTTGATCATGCAGTCAGCGAATTAAAAAGAGGAAATTTATAAAATGAAACGCTTACTAATAGTGGTGGTACTGGCACTGGGTTTTTGCACAACCCAGGCACAACAAAAAACGTATTGTAACCCTATCAATATTGATTATGGTTATACACCTATTCCTAATTTCAGTGAATGGGGACGTCACCGTGCAACAGCTGACCCTGTGGTGGTAACCTACAAAGGAGATTATTATTTATTCAGCACCAATCAATGGGGATATTGGGTGAGCCCGGATATGCTGAACTGGAAATTCAATCCAAGAAAATTTTTACGCCCCTGGAATGAAGGCTATGATGAACTCTGTGCACCCGCAGTCGGTATCATCGGCGATACGATGATCGTATTCGGTTCCACCTATACCAGCAAGTTCAGTATTTGGATGAGTACGAATCCCAAATCGAACGAATGGAAACCATTGGTTGACTCGTTTGATATCGGCGGTTGGGATCCTTCTTTCTTTACAGATGATGATGGTAAATTATATATGTACAACGGAAGTAGTAATAAATTTCCTATGTATGGAATTGAGCTGAACCGGAAAACCTTTCAGCCAATCGGTACCAGAAAAGAAATGTATTTGCTGGAACCCTGGCGTTTTGGCTGGCAGCGTTTCGGGGAGCATATGGATAATACTTTTCTGGATCCGTTTATAGAAGGAAGCCATATGACGAAATACAAGGGGAAATATTATTTGCAATATGGCGCCCCGGGGACAGAATTCAGTGGTTATGCAGACGGCTTATTGGTTGGTAATGATCCATTAGGCCCTTTTGATGCACAAAGTGACCCGTTGAGTATTAAGCTGGGCGGGTTTGTAAGAGGGGCAGGACATGGAGCTACTTTCCAGGACAAGTTCAATAACTATTGGCATATTTCAACAACCGTTCTATCTGTAAAAAATACATTTGAAAGAAGATTGGGTGTATGGCCAACTGGCTTTGATAAAGATGGCCATATGTTTTGTAACACTACTTTTGGTGATTATCCTCATTATATTCCGGCTGCCAGGTTTTCCGGAACAGAATATGGCACCAATGGAAAATCTGCTTATTTCACCGGCTGGATGTTACTCAATTATAATAAACCCGTACAGGTATCATCCACACTGGGCGGATATCTACCCAATAATGCCGTGGATGAATTAGCAAAAACATATTGGAGTGCTGTTTCAGCAAATAAAGGAGAGTATATCCAAACTGATCTGGGCAATGTTTCGACAGTAAATGCTATTCAGATCAATTACGCTGACCAGGATGTGGAAAGTAGCCGGTTGGGTAAATGGAATGACCAGTATCACCAGTATAAACTGTATTACTCTGTTGATGGTAAAAAGTGGATGACACTGGTGGATAAGAGTAATAATAAAACTGATATACCGCATGAGTATGTGGAATTAGAAAAGCCGGTGCAGGCAAGATTTATTAAGCTGGAGAATATTCATATGCCCACCGGTAAATTTGCTATCAGTGGTTTCCGGGTCTTTGGAAATGGAAACGGGGCAAAACCCGATGCTGTGCAGGGGTTTATTGTATTGCGGACAGAAAAAGACAAACGCAGTGCTTTTATAAAATGGAAACCGGTGGATAATGCATTTGCTTATAATATTTATTATGGTACGCAACCGGATAAATTATATACCAGCATCATGATCCATTCCAACAATGAATACTGGATGAAGGCAATGGATTCACAAAAGCCCTATTATTATAGTATTGAGGCTGTCAATGAAAATGGCACCAGCGAAAGAAGTAAAATAATAAAAGTTAATTAAATCGGTTTAGTATGAAAAGAGTAGTCAGTTTATTAGTAATGGTTTTCCTGTGCGCCGCTGTGGTTCGTTCGCAAGGCGCTATTCCTTTCTGGAAAGAAGTACAGGTATTTAAGCAAAAAGACAGTGTGCAGTTTCCTGCTGCCAACCAGGTTTTATTTATTGGCAGTTCGTCTTTTACACTTTGGAAAGATGTGCAGGAGTATTTTCCCAAACATAAAATACTGAACCGGGCATTTGGTGGTTCCACCCTGGTTGACCTGGTCCGTTTCCGGTATGATGTGATCTACCCCTACCAGCCAAAGCAAATAGTGATTTATTGCGGAGAGAATGATTTTGCTTCCAGTGATACGGTAACGGTGGAAATGGTAATACAGCGGTTCAAGACACTCTATCATTTAATACGGGCAAAATATGCCAGCGTACCTTTATTATATGTTTCGATGAAACCCAGCCCGAGCCGGGTGCATCTGCTGACAAAGTATAAAGAGGCGAACCAACAGATCGAAACGTTTTTAAAGACAGATAAGAAAGCCGCATTCGCTGATGTGTATCACCTGATGCTGAAGGCAGATGGGACTGTGATGGATGATATTTTTAAAGAAGACAAGCTGCATATGAATGCCAAAGGGTATGCAATCTGGAAAAAAGTTTTGGAAAAATTATTGATGAAATAAATAAGGATTATGCTAGCGAAAAGGAAATTACTTCTGTCAATATGTATCCTGTCTGCCTGCCTGCTGAGTTGTAAGAGGGAAACAGAGATAACTAAGATTGCTTTTGGCTCCTGTGGCCATCAGGATGAACCGCAACCGGTATTGGCATTGGCCGCTGAGCAGCAACCTGCAGCCTTTATTTTTCTGGGGGATAATATTTATGGCGATACGGATAATATGGATACCCTGCGTAATAAGTATACCCGCTGGATGGCACAACCTGATTTTAAAAAACTGTACAGCAGCACCACATTATTTGCCACCTGGGATGACCATGATTTTGGCCGTAATGATGCCGGTAAGTGGTATCCCTATAAGAAGGAATCCAAAGAGATATTCATGGAATCCTTTAAAGAACCAGCCAATAGTGAACGCCGTAAACATGATGGTATTTACAAGACAGAATATATACAACAGGGAGAAAAGACCATTCAGGTGATTTTACTGGATGTAAGAACATTCCGCAGTGATGTATTATTATATGATTCGGCAGCGAAACTGCCCCGGGATCATTATTTCTATACACCTGATTATAAACCGCATGTATCAACAGACAGTACCTTACTGGGCGAAGAACAATGGAGATGGCTGGAGGAAGAATTGAAAAAACCGGCTGACCTTCGTCTGATCTGCAGTGGTTCACAGTTTGCTATTGAGTATAATGGATATGAGGCCTGGGCTAATTTTCCGCACGAACAAAAAAGAATGCTAGAATTGATAAAATCAGCCAAAGCAAGTGGAGTACTGTTCTTAACCGGTGATGTGCATTATGCCGAGATTTCCCGCCTGGAAGAACCTGGTTTATATCCCCTCTATGATATTACGGCGAGTGGTATCACTTCCACCTGGGATTTTGCCACGCAGAATAAAAACAGGATCGAAGGACCGGTAATGGATAATCATTATGGATTATTAACCATTGAGTGGGCAAAAGACCCGGTGATAAAAATGGAGATCATTGATAAATTTAAAAATACCAGGATTGAGTACACAATTAATAAAAGCCAGATTCAGTTTTAATTTTTAGTCATACATAAAAAGGATAATAATGAAAAGGATCGTATCAGTACTGTTGTTTGTCATGTTGCTGATTGCTACGAGTCAGTTAAAAGCACAACAAACCAATGATGCTAAAATGAAAAGTTTCGTTGATGCATTGATGAAAAAAATGACGTTAGAAGAAAAGATCGGGCAGCTGAACCTGCCAGGCAGTGGCGATATCGTTACCGGCCAGGCACAGAGTTCGGACATTGCCAAAAAGATCAAGGAAGGCAAAGTGGGAGGTTTATTTAATATTAAATCAGTAGCCAAGATCCGTGATGTACAAAAAGTGGCAGTAGAACAAAGCCGGTTAAAGATCCCGCTGATCTTTGGAATGGATGTGATCCATGGCTATGAAACCGTATTTCCCATTCCATTGGGATTGAGTTGCAGCTGGGATATGAAATTGATTGAGAACAGTGCGAGGATCGCTGCAGTAGAAGCAAGTGCTGATGGTATCAACTGGACTTTTTCTCCCATGGTGGATATTGCCCGTGACCCCCGCTGGGGAAGAATTGCAGAAGGCAATGGAGAAGATGCATTCCTCGGATCACAGATCGCCAAAGCGATGGTAAAAGGGTACCAGGGTACCGATCTCACCAGGAACAATACAATTATGTCCTGTGTGAAACACTATGCATTGTATGGTGCTGCCGAGGCGGGCCGTGATTATAATACAACCGACATGAGCCACCAGCGGATGTACAACGAGTATTTTCCACCCTACAAAGCAGCCGTGGATGCCGGAGCAGGAAGTGTGATGGCTTCTTTTAATGAAATTGACGGAGTGCCAGCAACTGCTAATAAATGGTTACTGACGGATGTTTTAAGAAAGCAATGGGGCTTCAAAGGATTCCTTGTGACAGACTATACAGGTATCAATGAAATGATCGATCATGGTATTGGTGACCTGCAAACTGTTTCTGCAAGAGCACTAATGGCGGGCATTGATATGGATATGGTAGGCGAAGGTATTTTACTGACCACCCAAAAATCATTGAAGGAAGGGAAAGTGACCCTGGCGCAGATTGACGCAGCTTGCAGAAGAATACTGGAGGCTAAATACAAGCTGGGTTTATTTGATGATCCATATAAATACTGTGATGAGAACAGGGCCAAGACTGAAGTGTTCACTACTGAACACAGGCAAATTGCCCGCAGCACTGCCGCACAAAGTTTTGTGTTGTTAAAAAATCAAAACAATGTATTGCCGTTAAAGAAAAGTGGAACGATTGCGCTGATCGGGCCATTGGCTGATAATAAAGAAAATATGCCCGGCACCTGGAGTGTGGCTGCTAATTTTGATAAAGCAACTTCGGTATTAACAGGCTTGAAGGAAGTAGTGGGTGACAAAGTAAAAATTCTTACAGCAAGAGGCTCTAACCTGGATGAAGACAGTTTATTTGAAGAAAGAGCAGGTATGTTTGGAAAATCATTACGTCGCGACAGCCGCCCGGCCCATGTGATCTTGCAAGAAGCACTGGATATAGCAAACCAGTCTGATGTGATCGTAGCAGCCCTGGGCGAATCAGCTGAAATGAGTGGTGAATCATCCAGCCGTTCCAATATTGAAATTCCAAAAATTCAGCAAGACTTACTGAAAGCCTTATTAAAAACGGGTAAGCCAGTAGTATTGGTTTTATTCACCGGACGTCCGCTGGCTTTAAAATGGGAAAATGATAATGTACCTGCCATTTTAAATGTATGGTTCGGTGGCAGCGAAGCCGGCTATGCTATTGCTGACGTATTATTTGGTGATGTAAATCCTTCCGGGAAACTGAGCACTACGTTTCCCCAAAATATTGGACAGGTACCTATTTTTTATAATCATAAAAATACAGGCCGCCCGTTGGAAGATGGAAAGTGGTTTTCAAAATTCCGTTCCAATTATTTGGATGTTAGTAATGACCCGGTGTACCCGTTTGGTTATGGATTAAGCTATACTTCTTTTTCTTACAGTGATATTCAACTTAGCAGCACTTCCCTGAAAGGAAAACAAACACTCACTGCTTCAGTCACTATTACCAATACCGGGAAATATGATGGTAAGGAAATAGTGCAATTGTATATCCGTGATGTGGTGGGTTCGGTAACAAGACCGGTGAAAGAACTGAAAGGCTTCCAGAAGATTGAGCTGAAAGCCGGGGAAAGTAAAACGGTTTCTTTCAGCATCACACCCGAAGACCTGAAATTTTATAACTACGACCTGAAATACGATTGGGAAGCCGGTGATTTTGAGATCATGATCGGCGGTAATTCAAGGGATGTGAAAATGGGTAAAGTGAACTGGATGAGATAAGGTTTATTGAAGTTCTTTTTTTAGATATTCCATCATCCACTGGTTGATGCCCCATTGATCAGCCAGTGGTAATTTGGTGATCGGATCATGTTGCATATAAGGAGCAGGGCCGAATTCAGGAGTAATAGTAAATTGTTTGCTACCCTTCTTTTTATGCTGCAGAAAAATTTCTTTCCACCAGTTGGTGTGATATTGTAAGGCTTCTTTCCATTCCGGAAACCGGGGGTCTGTGACTTGCGGACCTTGTGTGTGACCAACCCGTGCATGAATATGAACTGAGTGTTGTATAGCTAAGGTTACTGATTCCTGCTGATCTTCGAGGTAGCTTTCCGCCACTGTACACCAATGAGAGAAATCTGCTGTAATGGTAAGAGAAGGTATTTTCTCGAGATAATTTTTTGTAATATGAGAAGAGAAAAGAGCTTTGTTCCGGTGTGTTTCATGAGCGATCGTAATGCCTGTTGAAGATGTAAATGCGGCTGCTATCTCAAAAAGTTCTTTGTTTTGTTCAAAGGAAAAATAGTCTTTCCCGGTTTGAGCATCAATTTTTACGGGAAGTACTGAAACAAGATGTTGCAGATGGCGGGTATAGGCGTTTTTATGTTGGATAAAATCTTTTTCAAAAGAATGCCAGTATTGACCAATCAGTTGTAAACCATGCCTGGCTAAGGCATGTAACATTTCCTGTTTTTCATTTTGATCAAAGGGAACGCCGGATTCTATGCCATCATAGCCGGATTCCTTTGCTTTTTTACAAAAAGAATCCCAGCCCAGATTTTCACTTCCCCAGCGGGGGCAGAAAAATAATAACTGCATGAGAAAAAAATTACAATATCAAGTTCGTCAATTACGGGTTGGTCACCAAATCCTGCTTTTGTTGTTACTGTTTTCTGAAAGAGGGACTTCCCAAGCTGTTTATCAGTTGTATTCCCCCGACTCTTTATTACGACTTGAAATAAAAACCAATACAGCTCTTTCTTATTCATTGTTTGCAGGAAACAGATTGTTATTACATTCTTCATCAGTTGATATGCGCCTCGGTGATGGAAAAAAATTATCGGATAAGTTAGCTGTATCGAAGCGACGCTATAGTATAGTAAATGAAGAGATCACAGTACCTGTTCCTTACAGGAAGAAAAAAGTGGCGGATAGGTATAACCAGCTTGAATTGATTTTTAAAGAATATTTTTCTGTGCAGTTCAGGTTGTATAATGAGGGAATGGCCTACCGGATAGGCACAAGATTTAAAGACTCGGTTATTATTCAAAGTGAGAACGCATCGTTTGAACTTGAAGATAGCGCAGCTGTTTGGTTTGCTCATATGGATAAGCGGCAAAATGTGGACCGGTTTCATACCAGCTTTGAAGCGGTATATATGAAAGAAAAATTAGCTGCTATGGCTGATACGATGCTGACCTATTCACCGGTAACAGTTTCTCTGCCGGACG
>Ga0116144_10003940_pt1 | contig 14388 bp, 15 predicted proteins | sample AD_UKC035_MetaG_FD_89746 | JGI IMG/M metagenome (GOLD analysis project Ga0116144, IMG submission 89746) | Active sludge microbial communities of municipal wastewater-treating anaerobic digesters from USA - AD_UKC035_MetaG | ecosystem: Engineered > Bioreactor > Anaerobic > Digestate | place: USA... | reverse complement strand
CGCAATGGCTGAATTTCTTACCAACATAAAATGCATAGTCTGTCCATACCTGCGCAAAATTACCATCTACTTCTATTTTAGTATTCCAGATTGGCTCACTCCAGGGCTCGGGGTGTGGGGTTGCAATAGCTTTTAAAAAACCTGCAATAGAATTTTCTCGTCTTACCACTACGTTTCCGGCTTTGTCTTTAGCAATTGTAGCCATGGTTATTTCGCTGGCAAATGCACTGTGCACCAAGGCACTATCGCCTTTATTCATACCGGTAAATAGTCTTACAATGGGTTCCATAACAGCCTGCCCCTCTGTTGACTGTGCCTTTAGTGATCCGGCACAAATCAGGCAAATAAAAATAATTGTTTGTCTCATCCTGGATTTTTTTGAATATGTGAAGATGCTTAAAAAAACAACTGGATAACAGAGGCTCTATACGGATGGCCAGGTTTTAAGTTAGCAGAGCTCTGGATAATTACTAATTTTAGGAGATCAAACACAATTTTATGAAGCGAATTGGTTTTGTTGTATTGATTTTTGGTGCAAGCCTTACGGCCTTTCCACAAAGCAAAATTGACAGCCTGGAAAAAGCCCTTGAAACCGCTAAAGGTGACCTGAAGGTAAAAACGCTGAATGAATTTTTCAGGGCCTATATTAACTCCGATCCGGTAAAAGCCATTGAATACACCCGGCAAGCCCTTTCACTGGCCACCGAAATTGACGATCAGAAAGGAATGGCCGCCTCCTATAATAATTTAGGTGTAGCCTATCGCAACCAGGGCGCGTTAGACAAATCGTTAGAGTATTACCTGATTAGCCTTCAGATTTATACCAAACTGGAAAACAAAGAAGGCATTGCGGCCAGCAAGAGTAATATCGGCAATATTTATTCCTTCAAGAAAGATCATGGCCAGGCCATGAAATACTATGAAGATGCGCATAAATACTTTATGGAAATAGGTGATTCTTCCAGCATGATTAAGTCGCTCAACAACCTGGGCAACCTTCACAACAACATACAGGAGCAAGAACAAGCACTTAAATACTATAACGAAGCCTATCGGCTTGCCGAAAGAAAAAACCAGCCATTTGCTGATCCGATTAATAATATCGGAAACATTTATTTCAAGCAGGGCAATCTGCAACGTGCAGCGGAATATTATGAACGTGCCTTAAGGCTGGCCCGAAAAGAAAAGGATAATTTGCTTACCCTGAATGTGCTCAGTAGCCTGGGTGAAGTTTATGCCCGCGCAGGTCAGTTTAAACCCGCACAGGCTTACCTGGATAGCGCCATGACCCTGAGTGGTGAGATGCAAGCCTTCCTGTTCGAACCCAACATTCTGAAAAGCATGGCCCTTAACTACTCCAAACAGGGTAAAATGAAAGAGGCTTATGAAACCATGATGCGCTACGATGTAGTAAAAGAAAAAATTTATGGCGAAGAAAGCAGCCGCAAAATTGCCCAGATGGAAATAGCCCTGGATCTGCAAGAAAAAGAACGTGAGCTCGAAGAAACTAAAACCAAAGCCGAAATCAATGCGCTCGAATTACAAAAAACCCGCATGATTATTACAATTGTTATTCTGGTGATAGCCGTTGTGGTGGGTGGCTTTAACCTGGTTTATTCTAAACGCAAATCCATTACAGCCGTAAAGCGCAGGTCAAATGATTAGTCGTACAGAGGCCCGCGCCCTATTAAGCAGCCTAACCCAAAGCCTAAGTCTATTGCGCCACATGCGCACCATTGAATTGGTAATGGAAGCTTACGCTGAAAAATTTGGTGAAGATAAAGAAGCATGGGCTATTGCCGGATTATTACACGATGCCGACTACGAGGCGTTTCCCGAAAAACACCCCCAGGTAATCGTTGAAAAGCTGAACGCAATGGACGAACCGATTATCGCACACGCCATTTCGGCCCATTACACCAAATGGAATGTACCTTACCAAACCCGGCTGGACAAGGCGTTGCTGGCCTGCGATGAACTAACCGGATTCATTGTGGCCTGTGCCCAGGTGCGCCCGGAGGGCATTGCTACGCTGGAGCCCAAATCGGTAATAAAAAAATTAAAGGACAAAGGCTTTGCAGCCAAAGTAGAACGCGATGAGGTTTACAAAGGCGTGGAATTACTGGACGTGGACCTTACCACCCACATCGCGTTTATTATTGAGGTTCTAAAAGCCAACAAGGAAGAATTGGGGATTTGACGCCCCATCGACTCTCTTCATAAAAAATCAAATAGCTTTTGACTTAAAAAAGATATTGAATTTTAAACCCATTACGCTTACATTTGAACCAGAATCTAAATCAAAACAATATGTTTTTTGAACAAAATGTAGGAGATGGAGCCAACCTGTTTGTAACCATTGTTGCTGTAATTGTAGGATTTGTAGCAGCCGTTGGATACCTAGACAAAATGAAGGCTTCCAAAAACGAAAAGAAACAAGATTAATACCTAAGCTTTTCTATAAAAAAAGCCACGCTTGCGCGTGGCTTTTTTGTTGCCCTAATGCTACAAATCATTTTCCACCCGAAGCGGTTGATGCGGTATAAGGCGATTTATATTCTTTCTGGTAGTCCTGTATCAGTTTGGTTTTATAAATATCGCCACTAACAAAACTCACAAAAATGTGAAAGTCCTCCGGCTTGCGATAGCCTGGCAAAGACTGATAACCCTGTATAACCGGTATGATCCGGAATTCCTCATCGAGAAAAACAAAATTGGGGTAACTCATCTGGTTGTTCAGCAATGCCATTGCCAACTGGTGCGAGCCCTTGTTTCCGTAAGGTACAAACTTGAATGTGGTGCCGCGAAACACTACGTCTTCCGTTTGCTCGGCATCAAATTTTACCGGGTAGAATTTCTCATTCAGCAAGGCTGCAATTTTCGGATCGGTAAAGGTCTTCTGATCCATCACCTTACACCAGCCGCACCAATCGGTATAAACATCAATAAAAATTTTACGCTTTTCGGTTTTTGACTTTTCAACCGCTTCTTCAAAGGTCATCCATTTCACGATTGACTCGGTTTTCTCCTGGGCCCACAACGGGCTAACCATCGCTATAAACAAAACCGACAAATATTTTTTCATAAGGCTGTAATTCTGAATGGGAACACGTTACAAATGTAAAAAGAAAAGAAGTTTTGTTGGTTTAATTAACAAACACCGGGCCGCAGTAACCTGCACTGTCCGGATAAGCGCAAAACGATTGTACGCATATGAACACAGAATCTGACCAAAACCCTGCAAAATCAACAAATTCGGCCTTGTTGGCGCGTGGCACTGGTTTTGGAAGCCAACAGGTTGTGCAATTCAAAATCACTCATAAAGACCTTCTGTTGGTAGCCGGTATTTTGGTGGCGCTTATTATTGTGTTTACTACCTGGCTGTGGCGTGTGCAATCGCAAGCCGAGTCGATGCAACTTTTTCCAACGCCTAAAGTATCTCAAACGGTGCTTCGCATAATTAATCAGGCAATCATCAGCAAGTTTTAATCGCGGTAAGCATAGTACTGCAGTACTGTTTCGATGGCGTGTTTGATAGCCTGGTTTATTGGATAAAATCGTTGAGCCATTTCAAAATCGATGGCATGCAACTGCATGTACACCTGATTCATAACGGGAACATCTAACCCCGCATCAATTTGCCTGGTAGCTGACTCATAAGCGGAGGCCTGTTCAGATTTTATTATCGTGCAGGTAACCAATTCTTTCTGCCCATATTTATTGGTTCGGGCGGAGTAGCCAAACAATCTGCATATCAGGCCGCGGTGTTTATATTCGCTGCATAATCCCGCTCCTGCCTGTGTCGGATTAAGAATTAAACAAAGTGAATCGTTCTTACTGGCAAGTTGTTCAAGCCATTGTTCGGCCTGTTTGTGCTGATATAAATGCAAAGCAAATGGCAAAAACTCCAATACGCTTGCTTCAATATCGGGTTTGAAGCAACACTTACCACAACCAAACTTGCAATGGAGGTTTACATGCGTCTGAAAAGTCGCAATGCGACTATCCAGTTCGTCAAAAACCCGGGTAACCGCATCTACTTTTTCGGGCAAAGTCATGCACAAAATTAAGCAAGCACTAATTCTCCAACTAAAAAAATTATTACCTTCACTAAATCGCTAAAAAATTATCATGAAAGCCCTGATTGTTCTGCTGTTAACTACGGTGTTGATTCCCGCTTTTAGCCAAAGCAGGTTGGAATTTTTGGCCGGATATAGCTATGCATCACCTTCAGGAAAAATGGAGCAGAACATCAGGCAAGGGCATGGTGTTACGCTGGGGGTTCAACGTGTGGCGCTTGAAAAAAAGATGTCGTTGGGCCTGGATTTGAATTATACGATTTACGGACTTGATCAATCGCGGCAGCAATATACGTTTGATGATGGTACGGTAGCCGATATGGATGTGCGGGTAATCAACTCGTTTACCAACCTGATGGCATCGGTGCGGTACAATCTACTATCCGGAAAAAAGATAACCCCGTATGTTGGGTTCAGAGGCGGTTATGCCTGGCTTAGAACCAACCTGAATATTTACGATCCCAACGATTTGGACCATTGCGAACCCGTTGAAACTGCCTTGCTCTATAAAGATGGTACCTTGGTGTACGCAGCCGGTGGTGGATTACAGTATGATCTGACCCGGATTTTTAAACGACTACCAGAAGGTTTGTTGGGTTTAAACCTGAGTGCGTTCTACACACAGGGAGGCATGGTGAAGTATATGAACGCAGACTCTCCTAACCACCACACGCCTGCTCCTGCAAATCGGGTGGGCGACTTAACTGCCGATTTTATCAATACACAAACACAGGTTGTTCATAAACACCATGTTGGTTACGTGTATAGCAGTTTATTTAAGATGACGGATTTTCGTGTTACGATTACCAGCAGGCTACCCTATTAAGCCCGTTAAGCAGATCCCAGTTTTTCTTTTTTATGCTGTTCGCGAATAAGGCTTGTACCAAACGATAACTTTTTGGCTAAAGGCATCTTTGGGTTTATCACGCGCCAAAACGGTGTGATTTTTCCAATGGATGTTCCTTTTGCTAATTGTTCGTTTGCAGCCTCAGCCACAATGCGCAGAAAAATTCCGGTAGTAACAGGACACGTAACATCCGCATGATGGGCTATTGCCAAATCGTTGCGCATCGTTTTTAAATCAATGGATTTTCCCTTTGGAATATTGCGAATGTAGGCATCAATGGTTTTTGGATTGGAGATATACATCCGGCTGCCGGCTTTCATGTCTGCAAAATCTTTATCCAGTTTTTTAACCACCGAGTGGTCTTGCTCCATTTTCTCAGCCCAGGATTTCTTCGGTGCTGGCTTTTTAGTCTTTTTGGATGCTTCTTTTGTCATATACAGATTATTTACATTACTCCAATTCTTCGCACGCAAAGCCATTTACAGCAAGCAATTGAATTGCCTCCTGTGCATTTACGGTGGGCGCGGTAATACGCAAAATGCAGTCGGCATCATCCAGGGCAAAATTCCATTGGTTACTGCCCGCCAACTTATTCAACCAAGGTGAAAGTTGTTTCACACCTTCCATCGTGTGCACGGATGTTTTAAAAACCAGGACTTCCATCATTAATTCACAAAGATTATGTAAAGGGAAATAACGGCCGTAAACAATCCCATTATTATTATCAGATAGCGGTAGCGATTCATTATTCTAAATAACGCAAGGCCCCTGACAGCCCTATGTCAACAGCATTCAGCTATCCAAAAAAATTCTGCAGAATGGTTATCTCCGACCAATAAGCTGATGGATTGTCGAAAGGCTACTTTACCAGGTTGCGTTCCTCCACATGATGGTGGTAGAGTTGGTCTGCAAGTTCGGCAACGCGGCTTCGCAGTTGGGGTGGGCTTTCAATTTCAATACTTTTGCCGTACATGAGCAGCCACCGGGCAATGAAATCGGGTCGTCAATTAAAAACTCAGCCCGGATGCGATCTCCCAGATCGGTTTGTGAAGTAGTTGAATTTAGCGGCTGGCCATGTAATGCCTTTTTATCAAACACCACCGCGGCAGGAATCAGGTTATGATTTGTCGCATACAGGTTCTGGAAATATTCTTTAAGAGAAACCGAACGCATGTTGAATCCTTCACCGGTATTCACCAAGTTTTTAATCCGGTCTGACCGAAAATCGCGGTAGCCATTGCGCAACCGGCACCAGCCGATCAGGTGCCAGGCCAGGCTATAATAGAAAATACCGGCCGGTTCAACAAGACGCTGAGAGACTTCACCCTCTTTGTTAACATAGTCCAGGCGCAACACCTGCTTCTTTGCAACCGCCCGTTGTATTTCGGTCATGAAATGATTGGGGAACTGATCGTTTTGTTCGCTGCGCCCGCGGTAGGAAATCTGAATATTCGAATCCAGGGTTTCCAGGTTGTCCTTATCCTCGTCATTCAGTACCGATTTTATTTTGTAGAGGGCCGAGCCAAAAGCATCTCGTACCGATTTATCTGCCATCTTTTCTACCAACTTACCGGCCAGCATCATGGAGTTGGCTTCATCCTGGGTAAACATAATCGGAGGCAGGTGAAATCCATCTACAATAAAATAACCTTTGCCAGCTTCAGAGCCGATAGGCACGCCTGCTTCCATCAATGCCTTCACATCGCGATACACGGTGCGCAAACTCATTCCAAAACGGTCGGCAATTTCTTCGGCTTTTACAACCCGTTTGGTTTGCAGATGTATGAGAATAGCAGTAAGTCGATCGATGCGGTTCATGCAATAAAGTTAGCGCTTCTGATACTGAAGTGGCAATAAAAAAGAACGGATTCCCATTGAAGCCGGAATCCGTTCTGATGTTTTAAAAAAACTTTTTTACCAAAACTTATAATAGATTACAGCCAGCATAATCAACACAATGATTGCACCAATAGCAAAGCCGGGCGAGGTTTTGAACATTTTGAAATCAACCTCCAGCGGACGCGTTGGCAGTTTATGTGCCGGTGCCATTACGCTGATCAGCACCATCCCTATCACACAGATAAGAAATACAAAACCCATGCGATCGAGGAATGGAATTTCCATTAAACCACTGGCCGGGTTGATAACGGCAAAGCCGGTAGATTGCAGGAACGATAAATCCATCCACCCGGGTAAGAATTTAAAGATTACCGAGCTGATAAATCCACCAATGATGGCAAACAAGGCAGCTGCAGAAGTGGTGCGCTTCCAGAAAAAGCCAAAGATGAACATGGCAAAAATACCGGGCGACACAAAACCGGTGTACTCCTGAATGAATTCAAACCCACCCTTCTTATCAATACCGAGGAACGGAGCAATGATAATGGCCAGCACCATCGACACGATAACCACCAAACGTCCCATCCAAACCAACCGGGTTTCGGAAGCTTCTTTGTTGAAGTGTTCTTTATAAATATCGAGGGTAAATATTGTGGAGATACTATTTGCCTTTCCCGCCAAGGAAGCAACCACGGCCGCGGTTAATGCCGCAAACGACAATCCTTTTAACCCAGCCGGCAACAGGTTTAACAATACCGGATAGGCATTATCCTGCATCAACTCACCATCTTTCAACATTTCGGTTTGAAACTCTCCGTTTTTCCAAAGCACATAAGCCGCAATACCCGGCAACACCACAATGATGGGCATCAACATTTTTAGGAATGCGGCAAACAGCAACCCCGAACGTGCTGTTTTTAAATCGGCACCCAATGCACGCTGGGTGATGTACTGATTGCAACCCCAATAATTAAGGTTAACCACCCACATAGCCCCGATCAAAACGGTTAAACCGGGCAAGCTGATATAATTTTCATTGGTTCGGTCAAAAATCATATCGAAGTGATCGCCTGCCTGTGTTACCAACAGATTCAACCCATTCATTACCCCTTCGCCACCAAACTTATCCGATACCATGTTTAAGGCAAGGTACGTGGTAGCCAACCCTCCCAACACGAGAAAGAACACCTGTATCACATCAGTATATCCGATCACTTTCATTCCGCCAATGGTAATCACAATGGCAAACACCGAAAGACCAATCATACACAATGTAAAGTTGAGGCCGGAAACGGTGCTTACAGCCAGTGCTCCCAGAAACAGGATAGAGGTAAGATTAACAACAATATACAACGAAAGCCAGAAGATGGCCATGATCATACTCACCGTTCCGTTATACCGCTGCCTCAAAAACTGGGGCATGGTGTAAATCTTATTCTTCAGGTAAATCGGTAAGAAAAATACAGCCACTACAATTAACGTGGCCGCTGCCATCCATTCATAGGCCGAAATTGCCAACCCCATTTTGAAACCATTGCCCGACATCCCAATCATTTGCTCGGCCGAGATGTTGGACGCTATCAACGATGCACCAATGGCCCACCAGGTAAGCGAACCTTCGGCCAGGAAGAAATCTTTCGAGTCGGCTGTAGCTTTCTTCTTGCGCTGGTAAATCCAGTATCCGTAACCGGCTACAATAATGAAGTAAATAACAAATACGATGTAGTCATAAGATTTCATGGAGAGAAAGCTGGGGGTTTAGTGGTGAATGTATTTTCCGGTCAGCACTTAAATAATGCAATCAGTTTTCTGATTAAAAGTCCGGTTCTTTTTTGAAAGTAGCAACATCCGTGGCTTAACTACCTGCTAATATTTTTTGAATGGCAAGCGACCACCCTAACACCCGACAGGCAAGGTAGTTCTCAAGCTACAAGGTATGAACTCCTTTTGTGAAGCTAACCGAATAAAAGCCGGGCTCCTTTTTAAAGGTGGCAACATATTTGGCCCGTACCTGGCTGGAATATTTTTCTATGCATGATTCATTAATCAGGTGAATCACACAGCCGCCAAAACCTCCACCCATTTGGCGGGCACCCAAAACATCCTGAGTAAATTGATGGGCATGGCTCACCAAAAAGTCCGATTCCTCACAGCTTACTTCATAGTCCCGGCTCAACCCCCAGTGGGTTTCATACATTAACTGACCAAACGCCTGCATGTTACCGGACTTCAAGACCTGGGCAGCCTGCTGGGTTCGTGCAATTTCTGAAATAACAAACCGGCATTTAACAAACACATCATCCGGCAGTTGGGCTCGGATTTTTTCAAGTTGATCCAGGGACACATCTCGTAAGGATTGTACGTTGGGGTTCATCTTTTGAAGTTCGCGAACTCCGGTTTCGCATGCTGTGCGCCTTTCGTTGTAGGCGGAGGAGCCCAATGCATGCTTCACTTTTGTATCGATGAGTAAAATCCGGTATGCTCCGAAATCAATCCGCAGGTATTCATGGCTTAGGTTGCGGCAATCCAGTAACAGTGCGCTGTCTTGCTCGCCAAACAAGCTTGCGTATTGATCCATGATTCCGCACTTAACGCCTGCAAACAAATGCTCGGCACGTTGCGCCACATGGGCCAGGTCTAACCGCGATAAACCGGCCTGGAAGATTTCGTTGAGTGCAAACCCAAAGCCGCAGCACAAAGCTGCCGAAGAAGACATGCCGGCACCTTCAGGAATGTTGCCGCTAAAGACACAATCCACACCTGCTATGTGCACACCCCTTGTCCGAAAACCATCTACCACGCCCATCAGGTAATTTATCCATTGATTGCCTGGTACCAACCCATCCATCTGAAAGGAAACTGAAGAATTATAATCGACAGAAAAAATATTGAACTGATCCGTTCCATTTGGTTTTACAGCAAAGGCGAAGTACTTATCCACAGCGGCCGGCATAACAAAGCCGTTGTTATAATCGGTGTGTTCGCCTATGAGGTTGATGCGTCCCGGAGCGAGAATAACAAGCGGGTGTTTTTGAAAACGGGCAATAAATTGATCAGACACAACGTGTTCAGGCAGCATCAGGAATCTTTTTGAATTATCTATCAATTCTTCTTAATGATGACCCAACTTACATCAGTGTAGCTCCTGCGGCTTCTTAAGACTCCAGCCCAGTGAACCCAACACCACGATCAGCAACAGCCAGCCTGAGGCCATCGTTACCTTGTTTCCAATCGTGTAGGGTTTGGGTTCAAACTTAAACTCGATGGTGTGTTTGCCGGCCGGAACTTCCAAAGCGCGCAGCACATAGTTGGCACGAAGGATAGGAACTTCCTTACCATCCATAAACGCATGCCAGCCTTTCGGGTAATAGATTTCCGAAAAGACCGCGATGCTTTTCAACTCCGATTGCGATTCGTACTTCATATAAGAAGGTGAATGATCTACCAATACAATGGATGCTAACGTATCGATGGAGGACTGTCCATAGTCAATCTTTCGATTTACATTTAACACTGCTACTTCTTTCGTATTAACAAGACTTGTAAGCCGAAGTTCTTCTGCGGGCGAACTGGCATCTACCATTTCTCTTACAAACCAGGCCGGACCATTAGCAGCCGGGTTAGGAATTACATTTTCGCGCTCGGTACCATAGACAAAATATTTTGCGTTCAGCATATTCAGCACGCCATATTTCTCAAACTGTGGCTTCCCGGATTGAAAATCCTCTATCAGCTTCTGCGTGTTTTTTGTAATAGCCGAATCGTACAAATCCTGGTACCGCCTTAGCTTGGCACCATGATATCCACCCAATGAATGATGGAAATACGAAGTGTGCGCCTCTGCCATGGTGTTTTGTAAATTGTACACCCGGTAATAGGCTTTGTCCTGCAGGATAACTTCATCGGCAGCGGTTGCAGCAAGCACAGCATTATCGCGCTTGCGCACATAGTTATCTTTCGTAAAGTAGCGACTGTTTACCAGGGCCAGATCGGCCCAGATTAAAACAATCAATACCGCATAGACGATTGCCGGTTTTATAAAATTTTTAAGCAGGGCGAAAATCGCCAGCGAAAACACAAATAATAATCCAATCGATCGCCACGCATCCGATCTGAGCAATGACAGCCGGTCTTTCTTTAAAGCAATTTTAAACCAGGCTGGTAATTGCTCCTCTCCTGCTTTCATGAAATCGGCCATGCCACCACCCAAAATCAACAACAAACACAACCCGATGGTAATGGCAACCGGCCACAACAATTTTTTCTGATTTTGTTTGTTCCAGCCTTCGGTTAAGAGTTTCTCTAGCCCGATTAATCCCAGCAAGGGCATCGAAAAGAGAATAATTACCAAGGCAAAGTTTACCGAACGGAATTTATTGTACCCGGGAAAGTAATCGAACATGAAGTAGTTGAACGAAGCAAAGCTATCACCCCAACTCAGCATGATGCTCAACGCACTCAACGACACCAGCCACCACACATATTTTTTATCGGCAAACACAATTCCCAACACAAACAGAAAACAAACCAACACCCCGGCATAATACGGCCCGATGGTAAAACCTTGCGGGCCCCAGTACGCAGAAGTATAGTTCGCCAACTGATTGGCCGTTTCATTATCGCCCGACTGTACCAGTGCTTTATAAGATTCGCTGTTTTGATCCTGAACAAAAAACTCACGACTGCTTCCGCCATAGAAATTTGGTAAGAACAGCGTCATCGGTTCCCAAATTCCATATTTGTAAGCAAACGCATAGTCTTTAGATAACCCGGATGCATCGGTTGATGAGGTGGCAATCTCCGAAGGACCGCGGATCGAATAGCGGGTGTATTCACTAATTGCCCAGAATTGCCCGAAGAATGTTCCTGCTGCAAGAACAACAGCCGGAACCAGAATCATAATTGATTTAAAGAACTCATTTATTTGCTTTGCGCGAATGGCCAAAATCAATTGCATGAGTCCGTAACCGGCTACGATTAACAGTAAGTAGTAGGTAATCTGCAGGTGGTTCTCACGCAAGTGAAGCGCCATGCCGGCCGCAGTTACACCAAAGCCTAAGATGCGCTTACCAGAAAATACAAGATGAATGCCCGCAAACACCAATGGCATATAGGCAATGGCACCAATGCGCGCATTATGCCCGGCCGATAAGCCAATGATTACGTACGTTGATAACCCAAAAGCCAGGGCACCGGCAATGGCCAGCCACGGGCGCACGCGAAACGACAACAACAGAATGTAATAACAAATAAAAGCCAAAAAGATGTGCCGCACCGGGTGTGGCAGAAAAAAGGAAAGCACGTTCTTCATTCCAACAACCACGCCATCGCTCCATTCAATATTAACTAAGTAAGCCGGCATACCCGAAAACATCGTGCCTGCCCATAACCCTTCTTCACCGGTTTTATCGCGGTAGTCGCGCAATTCTTTCGATGAACCGCTCCACTGCTGAATATCGCCTTGCTGAATGGATTTGTTGTCGAAGAAAACCGGTCTGAAAAAAAGGATGGTTACTATCAGAAACACGCCTACTGCTACCAGGTGCGGCAATACATGTTGGGAGAAATTAATGGGTCGCATTCAAATAAATTTGGGTTGCAAAATAGGAAGGAATGATCAAACGGCCACACCGGTTGGCATAAGCAATGAATTTGTATCTTCAACCAACAAAACGCCTCTCATGAAATACATTCCACTACTCCTTTTTATTCTTTTCACAGTCAATTCGCAGGCACAAACCACCATTCAGGGTGTGGTTTACCATGATAAGAATGCCAACGGTTTGCGCGACCGCGATGAGCCGGGCATAGCGGGTGCGATGGTGTCCGACCAGGCACAGGTAGTTATTACCGATGCGCAGGGACGTTATGAACTTGCTTCCGCAGGCTATGGCTTTGTACTGGTAACGCCCCCTGATGGGTATGCGGCAAATTCCTGGTGGCAAAAAGTTTCAACCACCAACAACTTTGCACTGAAGAAAGTACCTACTTCCACTACCTTCTCCTTCATCCACGCTTCCGATACGCACATCAGTGAAAAGAGCCTGGATAGAATGGAAAAACTACGTGCCGTGGTGGAGGCTGCCAAACCTGATTTTGTTTTAATCTCGGGCGACCTGGTGAAAGATGCGTTGCGGGTTTCCGAACAGGAAGCCAGCAGCTACTTTACCCTCTTCAGGCAGGAGCTAGCAAAATTTACGGTGCCGGTTTGGAGTGTGCCGGGCAATCATGAAATTTTTGGTATTGAAAGGCACCTGTCGCTGGTAAGTAAATCGCATCCGTTATATGGAAAGAAGATGTTCCACCACTACCTGGGGCCCAACTACTACTCCTTCAATTATGGTGGAATTCATTTTGTGGGATTAGACAATGTGGATTACGAAGACCTATGGTACTTTGGGCGCGTTGACTCGCTCCAGTTAAAATGGCTGAAGGCTGATTTGGCATCGGTGGCGGCCACCACCCCGGTAATTACATTTGGTCACATGCCTTTTTATTCTGGTGGCTTGAGTTTTGCGCCCTTTACCGAAACAGGACCTTCGCGTACGTTAGAGCGCGAAAACGGCAAACTGGAATTCCGGCATGTGGTATCAAATGCAGCGGATGTTCTTAAGGTTCTTACCACACACCCCTATCCGCTTTCGCTGGCCGGACACCACCATGCCCGGCAGGTTTTCTGGTACGAAAGCACCTCTGCAAAAATCCGGTTTGAGCAAACCGGTGCCGTGGTGGGTGGCACTCCGCATGGAAATGAAACGTTGCCTTCGGGGGTTACGCTTTATAAAGTTACCAATGGCGTAGTTGGTGAGGGTACATTTATTCCTTTAGACAAAAAATAATCGTATGAAATACTTTTCCTTGCTCCTGTTTCTGCTTACCTGCACCAATTCCAATCAGCCTACCGAACAAGCCGAGGCGGCCATACGCGAAGTGTTGACGAAACAACAACAGGCGTGGAACGAAGGCAATCTTGAATTGTTTATGGAGGGCTACTGGAAATCCGATTCGCTACAATTTATCGGGTCGTCTATCCGCTATGGATGGCAACAAACGCTGGACAATTACAAAAAAAATTACGCCACCCGTAAGTTAATGGGGCAATTGCAATTCGACATCTGGCAAGTGGTGCCGCTGGGGCCTGATGCCTACCTGCTTACCGGCAAATACACTTTGTTCCGCGAAAGCGACCAACCCACAGGACCGTTTACTTTAATCTTTAAGAAGAAGAACAATACGTGGGTGATCGTGTATGACCATACTTCTTAATTTGGGCATAGGAATTTGGAATTTGGAATTTGGAATGGCGGTTAGAATTTAAGAGTAGCGAATCCCTTAAGCTGGTAGGTTGTTAATATTGTAAGCATGGAAGTGGCCACTTTTACTTCGGGTACCATCTTGTGGCGATCAATCTTGCGGGCAATGAGCGACTGACCACACACAAACATTTTTACACCGGCCTGGTCTAATTCCTGATATAGCTTCAGGTTTGGATTGGGAACACCATACTTCGTTTTATATTCCTCGTTGTTCATTACCGTATAAGCGGCACTGCCGTGAATGGCCAGTATTACCTGTAATTTTTCTTTCGGTACGCCACCCACAACATGAAGATTTATTAACCGG
>Ga0116144_10003936_pt1 | contig 14393 bp, 12 predicted proteins | sample AD_UKC035_MetaG_FD_89746 | JGI IMG/M metagenome (GOLD analysis project Ga0116144, IMG submission 89746) | Active sludge microbial communities of municipal wastewater-treating anaerobic digesters from USA - AD_UKC035_MetaG | ecosystem: Engineered > Bioreactor > Anaerobic > Digestate | place: USA... | reverse complement strand
GGTGCAGAACAGCCCGTCGTCGCAGGTCTTGCCCGCGATGACCGCGCCGGTCTCATCGGTGCACTGGTTGATGCAGTAGAGGCCGCTGGGCGTGAAGGGCGCGTCGCAGGCGCAGGTCGGTTTCCCCGCCTGCACCGAGCAGGTGCCGTGCCCGGAACAGGTCACGCCGGCGCACGGATCGGTGGCGGCGTCAGTGTCGGGTTTCGCCTCGACCGTGTCCGTGGTCTGATCGACATCCTCGAGGAGCGTATCGTCGTCGGATCCCTCGGTCACCTCCTGCAGGTAGAGGGCGAAGTCGGTGAAGTGGCCTACCTGCGAGGTATAGCCGGTACCCGCCATGATGGGGTCGCCCGCCATGATGGGATCGCCTGCCATGATGGGGTCGCCCGCCATGATGGGATCGCCCGCCATGATGGGGTCGCCCGCCATGATGGGATCGCCCGAATGACGGTTCTCCCACTGTTCGTTGCGGAATATCGAGGTGGTGAGCCGATGTCCTTCGGGGACGGTGATGGAGGCGTCGGCGACGATGGTGAGAGTCACCGGTTCCTTGAACTTGAGGCCGGAGGGCTCGCAGCGGACCACTTTGCTCGCGACATTGCCACTATCGGGATACCCTTCCTTGTTGACGAGCGTTATGGAGATGTAGGCGTCCTCGTACAGCGCGCCCGGCGGGATCTCCATCTTGACCTCGCCCGACGAACTCTCGACGGTGCCGCCTTCGGCCGCCGCGACCTTCGTCTGTACCTTCTCGCCGGTCCCGCTCCCTTTCTTCTGATCGCAGCCGGTGCCGGCGATCATCAGGGACAACAGCGGGACAAGAAGCAGAATGAACGACCTTTTCATCAGGGCCTCCCCAAGCAAAGATGTCACAAAAGAACGGGGCGATTCTACACGCGCCGCGCGCGAAAGTCAAACATTAGGCGTTCCTGTGCGGAAACATTGTTTTTCCCTTCCCGTCACCTATACTCCGAGTATCTGTTCCGATCGAAAGGAGGCCTATCGTGAGAGAAAAATGCATGATCGCCGTTACGATGTTCCTCTTCGCCGCTTGTGATACCGGCGGCGGCAAACCGATCGGCTCCGAAGGGGGTCCTTGCTACGACACCGGCACCTGCGACGGGACGCTTACCTGCGTCTCGGAAGTATGCGTCGACCTGAGCGAACTCGTTGACGGCGACACGCTCGCCGCCGATAGCGCGCCCGACGATCAGCCTGACGAGGAACCCACTGACGATCAGACGGATCTGTCCGATCCGTCCGACGAGTCGGTCGACACCGATACTCTTACGCCCGACCAGTCGGATGCGTCGGACGATGAGGTCTCCGATGAGGACGCCGTTGTCGCCGAATGCGTTGACGGCGCCACCGAATCCCTCGACTGTGAAGGGAGCGGCAAGCAGATACGCGAATGCACCGGCGGTCAGTGGGGCGAATTCGGCGATTGTATCGATATCACGCAGGAGGTCATCGACATCGCCGATGTCTCGGAGTGCGCCGACTACTACTGGGAGGATCGCGGCGATGCGCCGCCCGCCTACACCCGCGGCATGGCGCTCGTCTTCGCCGGCGCCTACTGCCACCGCGACCGGAGCGATGTCGCGCTGGTCGCCGCCGCCAAGACCGCCGACACCGAACATGACGCCCTCGCGTGGTACGACGAGATATTCAGCACCCTCGGCATGGACAACAGCGCGGACGGGGCCGACACCCTGCGCCACGCCTACACCCTCCTCCTCGGGCTCGGCATGCGCGAGAGTTCGGGCGAACACTGCTGCGGCCGCGATCAGTCGGCTGACAATGTCACCGCCGACACGGCGGAGGCGGGGCTCTTCCAGACCAGTTACAACTCCCACATATTCAGCGATGAACTCGACACACTCTACGCCGACTGGAAGGGCTCCTATGAATTCGCCAACCACCGATGCCTGCTCGAGGTCTTTTCAGAGGATGTCTATTGTAGCGACGCCGATTGGGAGAACTACGGCACCGGCGAAGGGGTCATCTTCCAGGATCTTGAGAAGCGGTGCCCCATCTTCGCGACCGAGTATGCGGCGGTGATGCTGAGGGTGAGCGGCGGTTCGCTCGGCCATTACGGTCCGCTCCGGCGGCACGACGCCGAGGTGCGCCCCGAATGCGACGCGATGTTCGCCGATGTTCAGTCCCTTATCGACGCCGAACCCTTCTTCTGCCAGTTCCTTCAGAATTACTGAGAAAACACCTCGCTCCTCTCACCAAGAGCCATGGTTCCGGAACACCTGCCGGTCGGCCGCCGAGAAGAATACGAACAGCACCCGTTCAAGCGGTCCGGACAGCGCCGTCTCGCGGATGAAACGGCCGACGATGCCGGCGGCGCGCTCTTTAGGAAAGCCGTACACGCCGGTCGAGATGGCGGGGAAGGCGATGCTCTTCGCTCCCAGTTCCGTTGCCACCCGGTAACTGTTGGTGTAGGCGTTGAGGAGCAGGCCGTCCTCGTTCTTTTTACCGCCGTGCCAGACGGGACCGACGGTGTGGATGACCCAACGGGCCGGAAGTTCGCCGGCGGTCGTCGCGACCGCCTCTCCGATCGGCAGGCCGTCGGGATACTGTTCGCGCCGTATCGCCTCGCATGCCTCAAGTATCGCGGATCCTCCGGCGCGGTGTATCGCGCCGTCCACGCCGCCGCCCCCCATGAGGGTGCGATTCGCGGCGTTGACGACGGCGTCCACGGCGATCTTGGTGATGTCGCCGGTCAAGGCCTCTATCTGTGCGGGCATCGGTCCCCTCCGGAAAGTATGGCGGACGGTACGCGATATAACGGGTCCTGTCAACCTGTCCTTGCCTTTCCTTTGCCCTCTTTTCTTGTCTTTCTTCCGGCCATTCGCTACAATCGGCCGAACTTTCCACGGGGAAAACCATGAGTGCACCGCAAGTAATCACTGATTTGGTTGAACGGTTCAAGGAACAGGCCGATTTTTATAAGTCGAACCAATATAAAGAAGCCTCGCTCCGAAAAGAATTTCTCGACCCATTCTTTGCCGCGCTTGGATGGGATATGGAAAATAATGCCGGTGCTTCGGAAGCATATAAGGCGGTGTGCGTAGAGTATCCCCTAAAAATACAGGGTACCACCAAGTCGGTTGACTATTGTTTCCGCATAGGTGGTACGCCAAAATTCTTTGTGGAGGCCAAGCGACCGTCCGTGAACATAAATGAAGACATGGATGCGGCATATCAATTAAGGCGATACGCATGGAACGCGCATATTCCGATAGCGATTCTTACCGACTTTGAAGAATTTTCCGTGTACGATATGCATATTAAGCCGTTGCGTGGAGACAAAGCAAACAAGGGCCGCGTTTATCACAAGCGTTTTAGCGACTACGAAGCCGAATGGGATACCATCTATTCAAGGTTTTCAAGCAACGCCGTATTTAAGGGTTTGTTTGATCAGTATGCGGAAAAAAGCAAGGGCAAACGCGGTACCGTTGAGGTTGATGAGGACTTTCTCCTTACGATTGAAAAATGGAGGAATGATCTTGCCCACAACATCGCGCTTCGCAATGCGCTTACCCAACGGGAACTAAACTTCTCCGTACAGCGCATCATCGATCGGATCATCTTTCTGCGCATCTGTGAGGATCGCGGTATTGAAGATTACACACGGCTCCATTCTCTCATAAATGGAAACGACATCTACACACGGCTCGGCAATATTTTCCGCGAGGCCGACGCGCGTTACAATTCGGGACTCTTCCACTTCAAGGCCGAACGCAATATCGCCGAACCACCGGACGAACTGACGCTGAATCTAAACATCGACGACAAACTGCTTCGCGATATACTGAAGAGCCTTTATTATCCCGAAAGCGACTATGAATTTGGCCTTCTCCCCGCCGATGTTTTGGGCCATGTCTACGAACAATTCCTTGGTAAAGTGATCCGCCTTACCGACGGTGGCCGCCGCGCCGTGGTTGAGGAAAAACCAGAGGTGCGCAAAGCAAAAGGCGTCTACTACACGCCTACTTATATAGTGGAACACATCGTTAAAGAGACGGTCGGGAAGTTGACCGAAGGGAAAACTCCCGCCGAGATCGCCAAACTGCGAATACTCGACCCGGCTTGCGGCTCCGGCTCGTTCCTGATCGGCGCGTATCAATATCTGCTCGACCGGCATCTGGCGTGGTATCTGGAGAACGGCCCGGAGAAAGAAGCGAAAAAGAGAAGCCCTGCACTCGTGCGAACCTCCGGCGGGTGGAAGCTGACGATCGCTGAGAGGAAGCGGATACTCCTCAACAACATCTATGGAGTCGATATCGACTCGCAGGCGGTGGAGGTGACGAAGTTGTCGCTGCTGCTCAAGGTGCTCGAAGGGGAGACGGAGCAAAGTGTTCAGACGATGATGAATCTGTTCCGGGAGCGGGCGCTTCCCGATCTCGGTTCCAATATCAAGTGCGGGAATTCGCTGATCGGGCCGGACTTTTACGCGCAGGCGGCGTTGCCCGACATGAACGATGAGGAGCGGCTTCGCGTCAATGTGTTCGACTGGCAGGCGGAGTTCCCGGCGATATTCAAGGCGGGTGGCTTCGATGCGGTTATCGGCAATCCGCCGTACCGTAGTTTATTGCTAGGGAAAAAGCAGGATTCGGAGGACAGCGACTTAATCGTATATTATCGGACAAAATTCCCAAGCGCTGCCGTCTATAAAATGAATTTGTTCGGGTTGTTCATGCAACGCGCCGTATCTTTACTCCGAGAAAAAGGCAAATTCTCATTTATCATCCCGAATCTCTTCTTTAATTCTCACTATTTTCGTGGCCTTCGTGGTTTTATGATGGAATCAGGAAGTTTCAGCTCAGTCTTTGATTTGAGATACAAAGTCTTTGATGACGCAGAAACAGGAGGAAGTGGCATTTTTGTTTTCGACAAAACACTAGCTGCTCCTTACTTGGAAATTTTAACCGCTGATGTCCAGAACCAGTTCACCGCACCTCTTCATAATCAAGTATCAGCTATAGCATTGCGGTCAGATCCGAATTTTAACTTGTTGGCTTCGTCAGGCGTGACGGTTGTGGAAGATCGAATACGGTCTCTTCCGTGTATAACACTCGGCGACGCCTGCGTTATTTATCAAGGCATAATCACGGGCGATAACAGCACATTTCTTTCGGAGAAACCAAGAGGGAGCGGATGGGAGAAAATATTGAAAGGGCGAGATATTAACCGTTACTCAAAAGAGTTCGGTGGAGTGTATGTCCTGTACAATCCTGAAAAATTATGGAGCAACACGAACCCGAAAATGTTTAAGGTGCAAGAGAAGATAATAAGCAGACAAACTAGCGATCATTTGGTCGCGACCTACGATGATGAAGGATTCTTTTCCCTAGACAGCACACATGTTATTCACCTTAAAAAACCTCTTTTCTCACTCAAGTATCTTTTGGGTATTTATAATTCGCGCCTGCTTAATTTCCTTTATTCAGAAAAGGTGAAGGAAAACGGCCGAGCATTTGCCCAAGTAAAAGTTGTGAATCTGAAGCCGCTGCCCATTAGACTTCTTGATTTATCAAAACCGCTTGACCGTGAGCGGCACAATCGCATGGTAATGCTTGCAGAAAAGATGTTGGCGCTTCATAAGCAGGCCGCCGCCGCCCGCACCCCGCAGGAGAAAACCGCCATCGACCGCCAAATATCCGCCACCGATGCCCAGATCGACCGCCTCGTCTACGACCTCTACGGCCTGACGGAAGAGGAGATTAAGATAGTGGAGGGAAGTTCTAAATAATGCCGGACAATGCGTTGACCCTTTTGACTTTTTGCCTTCTCGATGATACCATTTCCTATGTTTTGGAAGAAGAAGGATGCCGACGACCCAATCAGACTTAAGAAAACTTGCTCGCCTCCGGCTACGAGAGGCGCAAGCTCTTTTTGATAAGAAACTATACGATGGTTGCGAATACTTGGCCGGATATGTTATAGAGCTGGCATTGAAGGCTCGCATTTGCAAGACATTGAACACTAATGATTATCCTGACACTGGTGAGAGATCCAGAGTGTTCAAAACCCATAACCTCGACGATCTTCTTTTTCTTTCCGGTCTTCAGAGACGGTTTGATGAGGATAAAAGGACAAATCCGGCCCTTTTTACAAATTGGTCTTTAATTACTCCATGGTCTGAACAATACAGATATAATCCCGTCGGTAGTAGCAACAAGGTTCATGCCAAACAGGTGCTTGAGGCACTCAAGGATCAAAACAACGGAGTTTTCTCATGGATAAAGAAGCGTTGGTAAAAGCTTTTCATGTAGATAACGAAGCGCTGGTAAAAGGCCTTCACGCCACAATCGAAAGTTTGAAGAAAAAAGGAAGGGATTTCTTTTTAGTAATGCTTGTGCCTTTTGAGCCGACTTCAAATGACTTGCGTTTAGCTCTTTTAATAAGCGCCAGTTGGTTGGACAACTTAAGTCCCAAAGAAGCCTTGGATGAAATAATTCAAGAATTCCTCAACGTGCATGCCAATAAGGGACCGGAAACAGATTCTTTTTTCAAAAAAGTGGGGAGAATTACTATAATTAAAAGCACAGACCCCTTTGTAAACGCACTAACCTCTGCTATATCTGTTTCAGACAGGGCCACCGCATACATCGGAGAGGGAAACATCAACGGTGTGTTAATAAAACAAGCTATCATTTTAGCCGCAAGGAATCCTAGACAGAAGAAATCAGACAAAAAGGATGCCATTCCTCGCAAATTGAAATGATGGGTGTTTTACTATGCCCGACCGTGAGGTAAGTGCCGTCCGCGAACTGAGGGAAGAAGAGATCGAGACGGTGGAGAGGACAACATGACCGAGCCTAGTGTCTCTCAATCTTTTCTTGCAACCATTGAAAAAAATGCGTCCTCGTTGGTCTCCTTGGGCGAACCCGTACTTGATAACGTGCTCTCGAAAGGATATCTTCGGGACATCCCTCTCTTAGGCACCCTTGTTTCCCTTGGCAAGATAGGCGACGACATCCGCGGATATTACTTCGTTAAAAAGATATGGCATTTTCTCAAAGAAACGAAGAATATCTCACAAGAAGACAGAGATCGCTACATTGCTGAAATGGAGTTGGACGAAAAGAAATTCGACAAAGCATGTGAGCAACTTCTGCTCATCATCGAAAAACTCGACGCGATGGAGAAAGCCCAGATAATCGGTCGGCTTTTCAAGGCCAGAGTAGAAAAACGCATAACGGAAGATCAGTTTCTCGTCGCATCACAAATCACAGATCGAATGATGCACGGCGACCTTGTATTGTTGCAACAATACGAGAAAATTCCAGATCAGAAAAGGCAGCACCTTCTTGGACTCAGGCTTTTAGACCTTGATAAGTTGCGTGTGCGCACAGCCGTAGCGGGGTCTTCGGTAAGACAGATGTTTTCCTTGTCAGAATACGGGAAAATCCTTCTTGCCGAAACTAAAGGATTATAGGAATGTTGGTCAATGCCCGACCGTGATGTAACGAAAAGAGCATAATCGAGAGGAGCAATCATGAACGAGATCAAGACGAGCACCCCGCAGAGCAAACTCGTCGCCTTCGAGAACCGCAAGATACGGCGCATCTGGCATAACGAGGAGTGGTTCTTCTCGGTGGTCGATGTGGTCGCCGCCCTGACCGACAGCGCCGATGCCGGGGCCTACTGGCGCAAGCTGAAACAAAGATTGCAGGAAGAAGGAAGTGAAGTCGTGACGTTTTGTCACGGGTTGAAGTTGGAAGCGCCGGACGGCAAGCAACGCGCTACCGACTGCGCCAACACCGAAGGACTCTTCCGCATCATACAGGCCATCCCGTCGCCGAAGGCCGAGCCCTTCAAGCGGTGGCTGGCTAAGGTCGGCTACGAACGGGTGCAGGAGATAGAGGATCCCGAAAAAGCGGCGCAACGGATGCGCGAACTGTACAAGGCGAAGGGCTATCCCGAAGAGTGGATAGAACGGCGCATGCGCGGCATCGCCATCCGCGAGGAGTTGACCGACGAGTGGAAAAAACACGGCGTCAAAGAAAGCAAGGAGTACGAGATACTGACCGCCGAGATAGCGAAGACGGCATTCGGCGTCACACCGAGCGAACACAAACACCTGAAAGGGCTACAGCGCGAGAACCTGCGCGACCACATGACCGACCTCGAACTCATCTTCTCGATGCTGGGAGAGGCGGCGACGACCGCCATCACCAAGAAGGAGCATCCGCAGGGCTTCGTCGAGAACAAAAAAGTGTCGAAACGCGGCGGCAATGTCGCGGGCGAAGCGAGGCGCAAACTGGAAAAGGAGACCGGGCAGAAGGTCGTCAGCACGGAGAACTATCTGGATAAAACGGCGACCGAAAAGAAACTGGGATCGTCCGTAGAGCCGTTCCCGCAATTCACTCCGGCGGCGAAAAAACGGTGGGAAGCGATACCGGAGTCGTTCCGTGCCCGGGTTCTGAATAATGTCTGGTGCGGTCGATGCAGGGGGACGGTGACGATCAGATTGGAACACGCCGAGATGGAAAAGGGGTTGCTTGTGCTGCACGGTTCGTGCGCTTCGTGCGGCGATCCCGTGAATCGGGTCATCGAAGAAGAGTGATCCCTGTCCGACCGTGATGTGTTTACCCTCCGCGACTGAACTGGTGATCGAAAGCCGAACAGCCCTCGGTTTTTCTCACAGTTAGGGTCGCCTAAAAAGATTTTGCCCAACTTTAAAAGAATTAGGTTGACAAAACTCCCGACCGTATTATAGTACCAAACGACGACGGTTGACGGAGTTCCCGATGGAACGGATATATCTCGACTACAACGCCACGACGCCGGTCCGCGCTGAAGTGCGCGACGCGGTGCTTCCCTTTCTGAACGACCTTTTCGGCAACCCCTCTTCCCGCCATCTCGAAGGCCGTCAGGTCAAGACGAAGATCGAGGCGGCGCGCGCTCAGGTGGCGACCGCCATCGGCGCCGAGCCGGAGCGGATCGTGTTCAACGCCGGGGCGACCGAAGGGAATGTGACGATCCTGCGCGGCTATCAGGTGAACTATAAGGAAAAGAAAGGACGCGACCATATCATCATCAGCGCCGTCGAGCACCCCTGCATCTACGACACCGCCAAGAAGATGGCGGGTGAGGGGTACGCGGTCACCTTCGTGCCGGTGGACGGCGAGGGGAATATCGATCTCGACGGGTTGAAAAAGGCGATAACGGAGCGGACCGGACTCATATCGGTGATGGCGGTCAACAACGAGACCGGCGTCATCTACCCGGTGAAGGAGATAGCGAAGATAGCCCGCGAAAAGGGGATCCTCTTCCACACCGACGCGGCGCAGGCGATCGGCAAGATGCCGTTCGATGTGAAGGATATCGACGCCGACTTCGTGACCATGTCGGCCCACAAGTTCTATGCCCCCAAAGGTATCGGCGCGCTCTATATCAAGAAAGGGAAACGGCTCGACCCGCTCCTCACCGGCGGCCATCAGGAAGCGAACCGCCGCGCCGGGACCGAGAATGTCGTCGGTATGATAGCGATGGGCAGGGCGCTGGAACTCGCGACGGGCGAACTGGCGACCGACCGCGAACGGATCGGGAAGATACGCGACGAATTCGAGCGGCGCATCCTTGCCGAGGTGCCGCACTCGCGGCGTAACGGCGGCGCGGATAACCGGCTCTATACCACGAGCAATATCAGTTTCCGGTTCGTCGAGGGTGAGGCGGTGCAGTTGAAACTCGACCATTTCGGCATCGCCGTTTCGACCGGGTCGGCCTGTTCGTCGGGGACGCTCGACCCGAGCCATGTGGTGATGGCGATGTGCAACGGCGACGAGGAAACGGCCCATTCGAGCATCCGCTTCAGTTTCGGAAAGTATTCGAAGATGGAGGAGATCGGGTATGTCGTCGACCGCGTGAAAGAGGTCGTCGCGCAACTCCGTAGTTTTTCTCCGCTGTACGATAAGTTTTTGAGTTCACAAGGAAAGTGAGGCCGTCATGGATTACACCGAAAAGGTCATGGACCACTTCATGAACCCGCGCAATGTGGGGAAGATAGAGAACGCCGACGCCATCGCCGAGGTGGGGAACGCCTCGTGCGGCGATGTGATAAAGATGTATCTCAAGATACAGGGCGAGACGATCGAGGACATCAAGTTCCAGACCTTCGGATGCGGCGCCGCCATCGCGGTCTCCTCCCAGACCACCGAGATGGTCAAGGGAAAGACGCTCAGGGAGGCGCTGGACCTCACCCGCGATCAGGTGGCCGAGGAGTTGGGCGGCCTGCCCCCCATCAAGATGCACTGCTCCAACCTCGCCGCCGACGCGCTCCATCAGGCGGTGAAGACCTATATGAAGGACCATGGCATCGCCGAGCGGTAAGCGTCGCGTCGCCATCGTCACCTTCGGCTGTAAGGTAAATCTTTTCGAAAGCGAACAACTCGTCGCCGCCCTGTCGGGCTATACCGTCGTCGAGCCCGAGGCGGTGGCCGATATCTACATCGTCAACGGCTGTACCGTCACCGCGGCGGCCGACGCGCAGGTCCGGTCGATGGCGCGGCGGCTGGCCCGGAGCGGCGGCGAAGTGATCGTCACCGGCTGTTACGCCCGCACCGCCGATGCGCACCGGCCGGTCGAGACGGGGATACGCTATCTCCCCGACATCGCGGCGGTGGCGCAACACCTCGAGCGGGCGGTGAGCGACGAATTCACGGTGTTCCGCGCTCGTCCCGTCATCAAGATAGAGGACGGGTGCAACGGTTCGTGCGCCTACTGCATCATCCCCTCGGTCCGCGGGCGCGATATCCGCAGCGTGCCGCCCGATACACTCGAAAAACTTCTGCACAGCGTTCATGATCGCGGTTACCGCGAGGTGGTGCTGACCGGCATCCATGTCGGGAAGTACGGTCACGAACGGGCTGACGGGGCGCGGCTTGCCGACATCGTCGAGATGGCCCACGCCATCGTCGGCCGGGTACGGCTCTCATCGCTCGAGGCCGACGAGATAGACGACCAGCTCCTCGCGCTTGCCGCCGCCGGGAAGATCGTGCCGCACTGGCACATCCCGCTGCAGGCGGGGAGCGACGCGGTGCTCCGGGCGATGCGTCGCCCCTACGATACCCGACTTTTCGCCGAAAAGGTGCGCGCCGTCGAGGTGGCTTACGCCGAGCCGCCCGCCATCGGCACCGACGTCATCGTCGGCTTCCCCGGCGAGAGCGACGCCGACTTCGAGGCGGCGTTCGCGTTCATTTCGTCGCTTCCCTTCACCTACGGCCATGTCTTTCCCTTCTCGCCGCGCCCCGGCACACCGGCGGCCGAGATGCACAAAAAGTTCGGCGTGCCGCCCGCGGTGAAAAAGGAGCAGGCCCGCCGCTTGCGGGAACTGTTCGCCGAGAAGAAGCGATTGTTCCAGCGGTCGCAGACGGGCCGCACGATGGGGATGATACTGGAAACGGAGATCGCTTCCGACCGGTTCGAAGGGACGACCGACACCTACTTTCAACTCACCTATCGCGGGAAAGGGGCGATTAAAGAGCTCAAGCGGGTGGTCATCAGGAAGGAAGGAAAAGGATATTTTGCGGAAGAGGCGTAGAACTCACCCCGGCGTACCGCCTCCCCTTTCTTGCGAAGAGAGGGGTCAGGGGGTGAGTTGCGCTCCAAAGATCCGCTCTATCTGGGGGATGCTCTCGCGGAAATCGTTCGGTTCGAGTTCGAAGACCGCGGTGTCCACCTTCATCGCCGGCAGATTGGTGAGGACGGTGGAAAAGTCGATCGTCCCCTTACCGAGGGGCCAGTGGCGGTCGTCGGCGCCGTCGTTGTCGTGCAGGTGGAGATGGGTTATCCGGTGGCCGAGATGGTCGATGATGCGGACGACAGGATATTTCGCGAAGCAGGCGATGTGGCCGACATCAAGACAGAACTGCGTTTCGTGGTTCTGTTTGATCATCGCGTCGAAGATTTCCAGATCGGTCTCGTAGGTGTTCTCCCAGCAGAGCGCGACGCCGTGGGCCCGCGCGTGCATCTCGAGCGATTCCTTCCGTGCGAGGAACCGGTTCAGCCACTTGGAGCGGGAATCGTCGGAAAGGAGCGCCGGCACCGTCGTATGGGTCACCGCCTTCTGCGCGCCGAGTATCTCACAGAGTTGGAGCCCCTCGCGCAGGGTGCGCTCCGAATAATCGCCGATCCAGCGGTCGAAACAGCCGAGATTGAGCCCGTAGAAGGGGAGATGGACCGAGAGTTCGTATTCCTTGAGATCGCGGGCGAGTTGCCGGTAGGTCGCGTCGTCTATCGAGCGCATGAGCGAGGTGTCGTTGAGCGTCACCTCGATACCGAAGAGGTGGCCGCTCACCTGATGATGGGCCAGATGACGGGCCGGATCCTCAAGGAGATAACGCAGTTTTTCGAACACCATGAAGCGCATCGGGGACTCCGTTTCAAAAAGCGGGGCGACTATAGCGGGGCGCAACGATTTTGTCAACAGAGACGGAGCGTCTTGATAAAGAAGATCAAAATAACTTGATATCGCTCGTCTTTTTGACGATGATGCAAAACGGACAACGACGGTATGAAAAGGGAGGAGAGCGATGGGACGGTTCTTCTGCGGCATTTTTATTTTTGTGTTAGCGGCCGGATGTGGTCAGACGAAAAAGAGTGAACCCGAGGCGGCGCCACCGCTCCCCTCCGGTTCCTGTCCCGTCATCGATGCGCAGAAAGCGTCGGAACTCGCGGCGCTCACGCTGAGGTGCAGCGACACCGAGTACCCGAACAAGCAGTGCTATCTTTATGAAAAGGAAGAGGATCTGAAGCCGACGCGGCTCAAAAATCCCGCCTTTTACGGCTGTTTCGACTGGCATTCGGCGGTGCATGGCCACTGGACGATGGCGAAACTGTTGAAAAAGTTCCCCGCGATGTCCAACGCCGCAGAGGTGCGGGCGAAACTGAACGAGCACCTGACCCCGGAGCGGATAGGGAAGGAGCTCGAATATTTCCGGTCGAACCCCGGCAGGACCTTCGAGCGGACCTACGGTTGGGCGTGGTTACTGCGGCTCGCCGCCGAACTCGAAGGATGGGACGACCCCGACGCCGTGAAGTGGCGTGACGCGCTCCGGCCGCTTGCCGCGCACATCGCCGAAAAGACGCGTGACTATCTGCCGCGCCTCTCGTTCCCGGTGCGTACCGGCGTCCACGGCAATCTGGCCTTTTCGCTGAACCATATGCTCGACTACGCCCGGGCGGTCAAAGATACTGAACTCGAGAAGGTCATCGTGTCGCGGTCGCGCGACCTGTATCTCGCCGACACCAACTGCCCGGTCGCCTACGAGCCGTCGGGCGTCGATTTTGTCTCGCCCTGCCTCGCCGAGGCCGATCTCTCGCGACGCATCCTGCCGCAGGGAGAGTTCGTGGCGTGGTTGACGAAGTTCCTCCCTGACCCGGCTTCACCGGATTTCAGGAACCTCGCCGCGCCGCCGGTGGTATTGGATAAAAAGGATTACGCCATCGGTCACCTCATCGGGCTCATGCTCCAGCGGTCGTGGAGTTTCAACGGCATCGCTTCCGCGCTCCCGGCGGGCGACCCGCGCAAGGCGGCCTACGAACGGCTCGCCGGCTCGCACTGCGAACAGGGCTTCGCCGACATGGCCGGATCGGGTTACGGCGGAGAACACTGGCTGGCCAGTTTCGCGGTCGGCGCCACACTGGGATTTTAAGGGATCATCTTTCGCGATGGCCCGTCGGGCCGGCCGGGGAACTACTTCTCTTCCGCTTTTTTCTTTATGGCGCGGATCTTCTGAGAGGAGGGCCGCGTCTTGCCGTGCGAGGCGCGCCACATCTTGCCGCGTTTGGTCTTCCGGTCACCTTTTCCCATCGTTTCCTCCAGCGGTGCTGCTATACGAACGAACGACACATAAAAAAAGTGGTGGAGCTGAACGGGTTCGAACCGTCGACCCCTTGAATGCCATTCAAGTGCGCTCCCAATTGCGCCACAGCCCCACGCGAGGCGTTTATAGTGAAAACGGCCCTGTTGTCAACATAATTTCGCGGGTCCGATCGCGGTCAGTGGAAGAGTCCCTGCGCGTGATCGAGGAATGGCTGAACGAGCGCCGCATCGTCGCTGATGAAGAAGAACTCGTCGTTCCGGAGGCAGCCGGCGTAGGTCCAGTTCATCGAGCCGAACTCCACGATATCGGAGGTCACGAGGAACTTGTGGTGCAGCGTCATCGAGCCGTCGTAATAGGCGACATCGGCCCCCGCCGCGGCGAGAGCGTCGAACGCCTCCTGATTGGCCGGCGTACTCCCGGTCGCCCAGTCGTCGAGCAGGGCGTGGAGGAGCGCTCCGCGCCCGGTGAGCCCGCGCAGTTCGTCGAACATCGGCGCATTGTCGGTGATGCCGTACATGACGAGCCACGCGACGGTATCGACCGGTATCG
>Ga0116144_10003933_pt1 | contig 14397 bp, 9 predicted proteins | sample AD_UKC035_MetaG_FD_89746 | JGI IMG/M metagenome (GOLD analysis project Ga0116144, IMG submission 89746) | Active sludge microbial communities of municipal wastewater-treating anaerobic digesters from USA - AD_UKC035_MetaG | ecosystem: Engineered > Bioreactor > Anaerobic > Digestate | place: USA... | reverse complement strand
GAACGGCTGGAACGCGGCATTTCCTTCGAACTTCGCTACCAGACAGCACCATTGCCGGAGCAGCTGTTACAAATCGAGGTGTGTCTTCATGACCGCATGACCGAGGTAGTGCTGCACTCGCTGGCTGAAGCCACCCTTCTGTTTCATCATGCAGAACCGGGAATATTGGGTGAAATCGATCTGACGAATCGGGGAATCGATGCACTGCTGCAAGCCAACCGGGAAATGGGGCTCGCATTGTCTTCGGATGAAATCGATTACCTGCTGGATTATTTCACTCGTATCCAGCGCAACCCCACCGATGTCGAACTAATGATGTTTGCGCAAGCCAATTCGGAACATTGCCGGCACAAGATTTTCAATGCCGACTGGATAATCGATGGCGTACAACAACCGCATTCGCTGTTTGGCATGATTCGGCATACCCATCAAAGCCATCCCCAGCACACGATCGTTGCCTATTCGGATAATGCCGCAATTCTGGAAGGGGAAATCATCGAGCGGTTTTACCCCGGAAAAAATGATCAATATGGCTACGCACCGGAGCTGACACACTGGCTGGCCAAAGTAGAAACACATAACCACCCGACGGCGATTTCCCCCTTTCCAGGTGCAGCCACCGGGGTGGGGGGTGAAATCCGCGATGAAGGCGCAACCGGATCCGGTGCAAAACCCAAGGCGGGACTAACCGGATTCAGTGTCTCCAATTTGCGGATTCCTGAAGCCATACAGCCCTGGGAAACCAACGCTTATGGCAAGCCAGGACACATTGCCTCCGCACTCGACATCATGCTGACCGCACCGATTGGCGGCGCAGCTTTCAATAACGAATTCGGCCGTCCGAATCTGGCAGGCTATTTTCGTACTTATGAAGTGGAAATCAACGGCCGGATGCGCGGCTACCACAAACCCATCATGCTGGCTGGGGGTATCGGCCAGATTTCCGCGTTGCATACTGCAAAAGAACCTTTCCCGGAAGGCACGCTGTTGATTCATCTGGGAGGGCCGGGCATGGCCATCGGGCTGGGTGGTGGTGCCGCTTCCAGCATGGATGCCGGTACGAATGAAGAAGCGCTCGATTTCAACTCGGTGCAGCGAGGCAATGCAGAAATACAACGTCGTGCACAGGAGGTGATCGATCGTTGCTGGCAACTGGCGCGCAGCGGGCAACCCAATCCGATTCTGGCCATTCACGACGTCGGCGCCGGCGGGCTTTCCAACGCCCTGCCCGAGCTGGTACACGATGCCGGGCGGGGGGGGCGGTTTGACCTGCGCGCAGTTCCTTCCGACGAACCCGGAATGTCACCCATGCAGATCTGGTGTAATGAAGCACAGGAACGTTATGTACTCGCTATCCGGCCGGAATCTCTTTCCCTGTTCCAGGCCATCTGCGAACGTGAGCGCTGCCCGTTCGCTGTGGTCGGCGAAGCACTGGCAGAGCTCCAGCTGATCGTGACAGATGAACGTTCATCCACTCATCCAGCCGATATGCCCCTGCCCGTATTGTTAGGCAAACCGCCCAAAATGGTGCGTGATGTCAAACGCATCCACTCTGCCCCTGCTCCACTGGATAAAACCGGTATGCGGCTGCAAGAAGCGGCCCATCGTGTTCTGCGCCTGCCGACCGTGGCAAACAAATCCTTCCTGATTACGATCGGTGATCGCAGCGTAGGTGGCCAGACTGCACGGGACCAGATGGTTGGCCCGTGGCAGGTTCCGGTGGCCGATGTCGCGGTTACCACCATGGGCTTCCAGACGTATTCGGGTGAAGCATTCGCGCTAGGTGAACGTACGCCGCTGGCTGTGATCAATGCGGCTAGTTCAGCACGCATGGCGGTAGGAGAAGCGGTTACCAATCTGGCTGCTGCCGCGATTGCCGGCCTGGGAACCGTCCGGTTATCCGCCAACTGGATGGCCGCAGCAGGACACCCGGGCGAGGATGTTGCCCTGTATGACGCCGTGCATGCCGTAGCGATGGAATTGTGCCCCGCACTTGGAATCAGCATCCCGGTAGGCAAGGATTCATTATCGATGAAAACTGCCTGGCACGATGATCAACCCAAAGAAGTCGTTGCGCCGCTCTCCCTGATTATTTCGGCATTTGCCAAAGTATCCGATGTGCGTAAGACGCTCACGCCGCAACTGCGTACGGATAAAGGCGAAACGAAGCTGATTCTGATCGATCTCGGCAATGGCAAAAACCGTCTCGGCGGGTCGGCACTGGCTCAGGTTTATACCCAGTCAGGCGACGATACGCCCGATCTGGAAAGCCCGGAAAAACTCAACGCTTTTTTTGATGCGATTCAAACACTCAATGGCAGCGGATTGCTGCTGGCCTACCATGATCGCTCTGATGGCGGCCTGTTCGTCACGTTATGCGAAATGGCCTTTGCCGGACATTGCGGTATCACCCTTGCACTCGATTCGCTGATTTCACTGAGCGCTGAGCCGGATGATGATCGGGATGGACAAGTGCTGTCCACCTTGTTCAATGAGGAACTCGGTGCTGTCATCCAGATCGAAGCCCGACATCATGACGCAGTGATGACCATTCTGGCGGATGCAGGGCTGGGGCACATCAGCCATACGATCGGCAGTCCGAACCGGCAGGATGACATCACGTTGATGGTTGATGGCGGAATCGTATTCCAGGAAAAGTGTGTGGCGTTGCAGCGTATCTGGTCGGAAACGAGCTTCCGGATGCAAAAATTGCGCGATCATCCCGAGTGTGCACAGCAGGAGTTCGATCAGATTCTGAATATGGATGATCCGGGGCTGCATGCACAACTGACATTTTCACTTACCGAATCCGTTGTTACGGCACCAGCTATACTTGCCAGCCGTCCTGCAGTCGCGATTCTGCGTGAACAGGGTGTGAACGGTCATGTGGAAATGGCAGCCGCTTTCGACCGCGCCGGATTCGATGCGGTGGACGTGCACATGAGCGATATTTTATCCGGGCGGGTGAAGCTGGCCGAATATAAAGGATTGATTGCTGGAGGGGGATTCTCTTATGGCGATGTGCTTGGTGCAGGCCGGGGATGGGCTCAGTCGATTTTGTTCAATGCACGGGCACGAGATGAGTTTGCAACCTTTTTTGCGCGCACAGATACCTTTGCTTTAGGCGTATGCAATGGTTGCCAGATGATGAGCCACCTGCAGGCGATCATTCCGGGAACGGCTCATTGGCCCCGTTTTGGACGTAACCGCTCCGAGCAGTTTGAAGCACGTTTTGTCATGGTCAGAATTGGAACCAGCCCTTCGTTGTTTTTTGATGGCATGGCAGGCAGCCGCTTGCCGGTGACCGTTGCCCATGGTGAAGGGCTTGCGGTATTCCGGGATGCCGAGCAACTGCTTGCGGCACACCCCTATGTTGCGTTGCAGTTTGTCGATAATCGGGGCACGCTTACCGAAACCTACCCGCTGAATCCGAACGGTTCACCCGCAGGCATTACCGGTATGACTTCAGCCGATGGCCGGGTGACGATCCTGATGCCACACCCGGAAAGAGTTTTCCGTACCGTACAGCATTCGTGGCATCCTGACGATTGGCCGGAAGATTCTCCCTGGATGAAAATGTTCAGAAATGCCCGTAAATGGGTCGATTGATCGATTCAACGCAACGTTTTCCATCACTCGTTTTTACAAATTCCTAATAAAGAAAGATGACAATGATCGATTTCAAGTCTGACTGGCGGCTTGCCATAAGCGGTTTGCTGTTGCTGGGGGGAATGATGAATGTCTCCGATGTTTCTGCCCAAACCGGATCAGGAAAAAAAGCCGTTTCTGCAAGTGAGCAAACTACCCGGAACGCATGTGTCCCGGCCGCAAGCTGGGTAATCCCTGGCAAGGGAGAAACGACGCTCTCCAGCGTGATGGCGTCAGTAAAAGATAAATCAGTCGTGTTATTGGGCGAAACCCATATCAACCCCGAGCATCATCGCTGGCAGTTGCAGATGCTGGCTACCTTGTATGCTGCCCGCCCGGATATGGTGATCGGCTTCGAGATGTTTCCACGACGGGTACAGAAAATTCTGGATCAATGGGTGGCAGGTGAGCTGACGGAATCAGAATTTTTATCCCGATCCGAATGGCAGTCGGTCTGGAGTACCGATGCGGGTCTATATCTGCCTCTGTTTCATTTCGCACGGATGAATCGCATCCCGATGCGTGCACTCAACATCGATATTCACCTGAGACGGGCTGTCACCGCCAAAGGATTTGACGGCGTACCGGAAAAAGACAGAGAAGGCGTCACCCGGCCAGCCCCGCCTGCACCGGAATACCTGGAATTTCTACTGCCGATTTATATGCAACACGGCCGCGCCCCTCAGAAAACGGCCGAAAAAAATCAGAAGCCGAACCATTACGACCCGGATTTTCTGCGGTTTGTCGTCAGTCAGCAGTTATGGGATCGGGCAATGGCACAGGAAATTCATGCCGTGCTGAGCAGTTACGACAAACACAAGAAACCGCTGATAGTGGGGATCATGGGATCCGGACACATCCTGAAAGGATTTGGTGTGCCACATCAGTTGAAAAACATGGGTGTGAAAAAAATAGTTTCCCTGCTGCCATGGGATACGAATCGGCCCTGTAAACTACTGACCGACCGCTATGCAGATGCGGTATTCGGCTTGGCTCCGTTTACACCGGAATCGGGCTCCCCTTTGCAACAACGTCTCGGGATCGGTTTTGAATTCAGCAAGAAGACCACAGGCGCTCACGTGCTGCAGGTCGAACAACAGAGTATTGCCGAATCTGCCGGATTGCAGGCCGGGGACGTAATTCTCGAAATGGCTGGCAGTACACTCAAGGAAAGCAGCGATGTCATCGATGCGGTCAAGCGTCAGGCACCAGGTACCTGGCTGCCTCTGAAAGTGATGCGGGAAGGCATGATCACTGAAATCATCGCGAAATTCCCACCATTAGCGAAATAAAACAGAAAATCAGACCTTTTCCTGTAACGATTTATAGAGTGTGAAATCAAGCTGGTGCCGCTGCAGCAATTTATAAAACTCCGTGCGATTGCGTTTGGCCAGCTTGGCTGCCTGAGTCACATTTCCGGCAGTAATTTTCAGTATCTTGACCAGATAATCTCTTTCAAACTGTCTGCGGGCTTCATCGAATGACGTCATCTGCTCTTCATCCTTGTGCATGGCATCACGGACAAGCTCACCGGAGATGAGCGGCACCGCACTCATGACGACACTTTGTTCGACGACATTCATGAGCTGCCGAATATTACCCGGCCAGGAGGATGCCAGCAGAAAGCTGATCGCTTCCGGGGAAAATACATTGATATCTTTCTGATGTTTCTCGGCAAATACACGCAGAAAATGATTGGCCAGCAGGGGAATATCTTCACTGCGCTGGGCAAGTGAGGGAATCGTCAGCCCCACCACGAAAAGCCGGTAATACAGATCTTCACGAAAATTTCCCGCCTGGATTTCCGATTTCAGATCCCGGTGCGTAGCGGAGATGATGCGCACATTGATTGGAATACTCTGGGTGGAACCAACAGGCCGGATGACTCTTTCCTGCAGCGCATGCAACAGTTTTGCCTGTAACAGCAGAGGCATGTCACCGATCTCATCCAGAAACAGACTGCCACCATCAGCCAGCTGGAATAATCCCTTATGATCCCGCACAGCACCGGTAAATGCACCTTTGGCATGGCCAAACAGCTCGGATTCCAGCAGTTGTTCCGGAATGGCCGCGCAATTGATGGTAACGAACGGCTGGTCACAACGTCGGGAAGCCTGATGAATGGCACGGGCAAGCAATTCCTTGCCAACACCGCTTTCACCGGACAGCAGCACACTGGCATCCCCTTGCGCCACTCGGCCTACTTTTGCAAGCAGATCTTCCATGACCGCGCTCCGGGTAACGATGCTCTTGCGCCATGAGGAAACGGGTGTCGTGCTGGAAAGCGTTTCAACGGCAGGGGCGAGATTGAGGGCGCGTTCAACCTGACCCAGCAGAATTTTAGGATCGTAAGGCTTGGTGAGATAGCCAAAAATCCCGCGTTGCGTCGCTGCCACGGCATCCGGGATAGTACCGTAAGCAGTCAAAATGATGACCGGCAGTGTCGGAATGTTGCGATGGATGTACTCGAACAGCGCCATGCCATCGAGACCGCCCATTTGCATGTCACTGATAACGAGATGGGGACGGGAAATGTCGAGATAATTGATTGCTGCCTCAGTACTGTCTGCAAGCGTGGTTTCATACCCGGCTGCCGTCAGACGGATGGAAAGCAGTTCAAGCAAATCCCTGTCATCATCCACCAGAAGAATTTTCTTGTCTTGTATCATTTGACTTGTTGATCAGGGTGTATTGTTACGCATCAGGTCTTTTTCTATAATTTTGATTGCATTGATCTTATTTTTTAGCGTTTTCACTTCAGTCTCTGCTGACCGTAATTTTTCGGACAGATTTTGTATTTGTAAATTCGCAGCTCGCTGCCGCTTGAGTAATAATACCAGCAAGTTTTTGAAGGCTGTTGTATCCGGAGTGGTTTCAGCCTGTTCCGGAAGATCTTCCACGAGATTCAGCGCGACACGATTACTCTGAAAACTGGTATTCGGCAATAGCAGTAATATCAGCAGTTTAAGCCGTTGTTGCATATCGGTGCTCTCCCGATAGTGGCTGTTCGCATATTTGTATTCTTCCCAAAGCTCTACTCTGGACTTGTTCTGCAGCGAATCGTAATAGTGCATCAACTCGCTCAGGTCACTCCCTGATTCCTGGATGATTCGTATCTCCGCTTGCTCGGATGGCTCATCCACAGGCTGGACAGGCGTATGCATACATCCTGTCAACATTACGGATAATGTCAGTCCTGTCAATAATTTAAAAGTATATGTCATGTTGTGGATTCAGAACTGTTGATGGGCAAAGTCAGTCGAAAATGGGCGCCGCGTTTTCCGGTATTCCGGATGAGTTCGATATTTCCCCCATGGGCGATGGCATACTCTTTTGCGATGGCCAGGCCCAGACCGGTGCCCCTGACATGGCTCTCGGGTGTGTTGTGCCCCTGGTAAAACGGCTCGAATATCCGGCTGCCATCACTATCATCAACGCCCGGGCCGGAATCTGTCATATCGATCTGCGCCCTGTTTTCATGATATGAAGCCGTTATTTCAATAAGGCCGCCAACCGGGGAGAATTTGACAGCATTGGAAAGTAGATTATCGAGAATGATATCCAGTTTCTGTTTGTCACATTCCAGAGACAATTCCGGGCAATTCAGGCTGATTTTAAGGTTTTTACTCAGAATGGAAAGATTTTGTGCCTGTATCGCGCTATTTATTATTTTTTCCAGCTTGACGGACTGTTTGACGAGCGTGATGATCTCAGCCTGCAGGGCACTGAAATTCAGCAGATCTTCGATGCGTTTCTGCAATTGCATGCTGCTGGTATGAAGAATCCCGGCGATGAGTTGCTGTTTACGATTGAGATTACCCGTAATCCCTTCGGCCAGCAGATCGGCACCTTCGCGAATGGCAGTCAGGGGTGTTTTCAGTTCATGTGAAATATGACGAAAAAACTGCATTTTCTGGTCTTCCAGCTTGAGCAGGCGCTGTCGCAGCCAATCCAGACGCTCACCAATATAAACCAGGTTTTGTGGCCCGTTGACTTGAATGGGACGGGAAAGCCTGCCTCGGCCCATTTGCGCAATTGCTTCATCGATCTGACGGATGGGACGAGCAATGAATACGGAAAAAGCCAGCGCGAGAAAAATAACCAGCGGAACCAGAATCAGCAATTCCCATTCGACCAGCGAACGGGTCTGTGTGGCAATTTCACTCATACTGCCCACGTTTTCCCCGATCATCCGGAAGCTGTTGGTTGAAAATTCCTGGGCAAGTGTAAGCAACCCGGCAAAACGCTCGAGCAGGTACTGCAGCTCCTGCGGGTACTCATTCAGATTCAATATCTCCTTAAAAAGACTGGTTTCGAGCAAACGCAGTTTTTCCAGCGGCAGCCGTTGCTCCGGGTAAAGGGAAATAACGGAAAGGTGATTGGTAATGTTTTCGAATTTGGTGTGTGCGAGAAAATAGCCTTCCAGCAGGGAAGCATCATCCAGTACCAGTGCATGTTGTACACTGCGTTGCATCGCCATGATTTCACCGATGATGACGCTGGTACCATTGGTAATCTGTGTCGCCTGGTAAACGTTGTGCCGGCTTTGTTCGGATAACTGGTCGATACGTACCGCACTGTATACCAGCGCACCAATCAGCGGCAGGCCGACAATTGAAAATCCGATCAGGATCAAAGCCAGAAATGATTTTGGTTTATATCCGGATCCGGTCTTCCGGCGTGTCTGCTCGGGAGATACAGCATCTGTAGAAATTTTCATAGTGCAGGTTTACCTTTCATGCAACCTGGGTGACAATACTTGGGTAGAAAGACTCAGGCTGTTTTTTCATATTTTTCTCTGGCTGTTTTTCCTGGGCGCCAAACAACGATTTTACCTCCCATGTTGCTGATGATTGATAATTACGATTCCTTTACCTATAACCTGGTGCAATATCTGGGTGAACTGGGTGAAGAAGTCATGGTCGTTCGAAATGATGAAATTACACTGGAGGCAGTTCAGCAGTTGAATCCTGCCAGTGTCGTCATTTCACCGGGCCCGTGCACCCCGGATGAAGCGGGTATTTCCGTGGAGCTGATCAACCGGTTCAGTGGAAAAATTCCCATACTGGGTGTGTGCCTCGGTCACCAGAGTATCGGCCAGGCTTTTGGGGGGCGGATCGTACGCGCCGGAAAAGTCATGCACGGGAAAACATCACTGGTTTTTCACGACGGTAAAGGCGTTTTTCAGGGAATGCCCGATCCCTTCGTGGCAACCCGCTATCATTCACTCGTCATTGAACGGTCAAGTATACCTGATTGCCTTGAAATCTCTGCCTGGACCGAAGATGGCGAGATCATGGGCGTACGACATCGCGCACTACCGGTCGAGGGCGTGCAATTCCATCCTGAATCGGTATTGAGTGAACATGGCCACCTGTTGCTTGATAATTTCCTTCACGGCAACTCTGTTCAAAAGCATTCTTCAATGTGTGAAGCGTGAATCCGCAGGCAATCCTCGCTCGAATTCTCGAGCAGCATGAAATTCCTTATGAGGAAATGATTGAGCTGATGCGTGCAATCATGTCGGGCAATGTATCGCCGGTCATGACGGCCGCTCTGGTCACCGGGTTGCGCATAAAGCGCGAGAGCATCGGTGAAATCAGTGCAGCCGCTCAGGTCATGCGTGAGCTGGCAGTGCGTATTGAAGTGCCTGATGCGAGCCATCTGGTCGATACGTGCGGGACCGGCGGGGATGGATGCAATACTTTCAATATTTCAACTACTTCCGCTTTCGTGGCCGCCGCTGCGGGCGCACAAGTAGCCAAACACGGCGGGCGTTCCGTGTCAGGCAAGGTTGGCAGCGCAGACGTGCTGGAAGCCATTGGTATCAATCTCGACCAGACACCAGACCAGATTGCCCGCTCCATTACCGAAGTGGGTATCGGTTTTATGTTTGCCCCCAATTTTCATCATGCCATGAAACATGCCGCCCCCGTTCGGCGGGAGCTGGGCGTGCGCACGGTCTTCAACATCCTGGGACCACTGACCAATCCTGCCGGCGCCAGCAACCAGTTACTCGGTGTATACCATGCCGATCTGACCGGTGTACTGGCGCAGGTACTGCTGCGGCTGGGAAGCCGGCACGCCATGATCGTGCATGGTAGCGACGGACTGGACGAAATCACCCTGTCCGGTCCAACCAAAATCGCAGAGCTCAACGCGGGTGAAGTGCGGGAATATAGCGTGCAGCCGGAAGATTTCGGACTGGAACGCGCCGCCCTTACCTCTCTGCAGGTGAACAGCACGGAAGATGCTCAGGCAATGCTTCTGTCCGTGCTGGATAACCACCCGGGGCCCGCCAGAGACATCGTTCTGCTCAATGCGGGCGCAGCAATTTATGTCGCCGGAAAAGCAGATTCCTGGGCTCGCGGGGTTGAAACGGCCCGCGACATGCTGGCCAGCGGTGCTGCAAAACAGAAAATGCAGGCATTGGTTGAATTCTCCAATCAGGTAAGTGCTTAATATGTCAGACATTCTCGATCGCATCCTTGCCGTGAAAAAACAGGAGGTCGCGGCCGCCCGGGCACGAAAATCCCTGGAAGGAATCCGTAAGCAGGCAGAAGAAATGCCTGCTCCGCGTGATTTTCTCCAGGCGATACGCGGCCGGATCAGTCAGCATCGTGCCGCTGTAATTGCAGAGATCAAACGGGCCAGCCCAAGCAAGGGTGTATTACGCGGGCGATCAGAAGCACCCAATCCGCAGGGATCGGGGCATGCGGAAAACTCATCCGGGAAAAATCTGATTCCGCAAGATTTCATCCCGGCAGAAATTGCGGCCAGTTATGCCCGAAATGGTGCTGCCTGCCTGTCAGTCCTGACAGATGAACAGTTTTTCATGGGCAGTGCCGATTTCTTGCGGCAAGCACGTGCTGCTTGTGATTTACCGGTATTGCGCAAGGATTTCATACTGGACGAATATCAGGTCTACGAAGCACGCGCGATGGGAGCGGATTGCATACTGTTGATCGTCGCAGCATTTCTTTCACCGGTTTTCCAGCAGGATGCCTCTGTCAATCAGGGCGACAGTGCACTCGAACGGATGCGCATATTGGAAACCACGGCACAAGCACTGGGAATGGCCATACTGGTAGAAGTACACGATGCAGATGAGCTCGATCTCGCACTGCAATTGACTACTCCGCTCATCGGGATCAACAACCGCAACCTGCGAACTTTCGAGACTACGCTGGATACCACCGTTCAATTGGTCAGACGCATACCATCCGAACGCATCGTCGTCACCGAAAGCGGTATCCGTATCCCTGCCGATGTGGAAATGATGCTATCTCATCATATTTACGCTTTTCTGATCGGGGAAACATTCATGCGGGCACCGGATCCGGGCGCCGCACTGGCAAGCCTGTTTACGACAAACCTGACGTAAGCTGCGCTGCACCATCAGTCGGGTAACTATCTCCCCGACCACGATATAACAATAATGCTTCAATCAACCAAAAGGAGACCTTTATGAACTTCAGGAAACAACTGACAGGCGGTTTGAGCAGCCTGATTCTTTCAGCAGTCATGTCCGGCAGCCTGCTGGCAGCAGGTGTGGCAGAGTTTAACGACAAGGGAGAACTGCTGCTGCCGAAAAATTACCGTGAATGGGTGATGGTCGGTACCCAGGTAACACCTAACGAATTGAACGATGGCAAAGCACCCTTCACCGAAATCAGAACAGTCTATGTCGACCCGGAAAGCTATGCTCACTGGAAAAAAACCGGTGAATTCAGAGATGGGACGGTAACTGTAAAAGAACTGGTCAGCGTCGGTGACCGTAAAGGCCCAGGCAGTGGAAACGGCTACTTCATGGGTGACTATATCGGGCTCGAGGCATCGGTCAAGGATTCACAACGCTTTGCAAACGAGCCGGGAAACTGGGCTTTTTATATTTTCTATGTTCCTGACACGCCGCTGGTTGCTGCAGCCAAAAATCTGCCCACAGCGGAATGTGCTGCCTGCCACAAGGAAAATGCGAAGACAGACATGGTCTTCACACAATTTTATCCTGTGTTACGTGCCGCCAAAGCAACCGGTGAATCCGGTGTAGTCGCGCCCAAGTAAATAACAGATACAAATTTGGCAAGCAGCAGGAGTATTGCGGTAACCCGATAGTTGCGTTACCGCAGCGAAATACTCCTGTTTTTTCTCCCTCGTTTTCCCCGCAGCTACGGCCAGTTACAGCCTGGTGATAAAATGCTGGCACTATGGCCAACATTACCATCCGCGAATTTCCTGCTCACGCATACGAAATACTCAGTGCACATGGTTTTCCGTCCGTACTTGCACGCATTTTTGCAGCGCGCGGAATAAATCATCCTGAACAACTCGAAACGACATTTGCCCGTATGGCATCGTTCGAGCAATTAAAGAACATCCAACGGATCGCCGTGTTACTGGCCGATGCCATTGCCGCGAAAAAACGTTTGCTCGTCATCGCTGATTACGACACTGACGGCGCCACTGCTTGTGCCGTTGCCCTGCGCGCGTTACGCCAGTTTGGTGCCATGGTGGAATACCTCGTACCTAACCGTTTTGAATACGGCTATGGATTGACGCCGGAAATCGTGCGCCTGGCAGCAGATCAGGTTCCTCCTCCCGATATTCTGATCACGGTGGATAATGGTATCGCCAGTGTGGAAGGCGTAGAGGAAGCCAACCGGCTGGGGATGCAGGTATTCATCACCGATCATCATTTGCCGGGTGACCGGCTGCCGGATGCAGCCGTCATCGTCAATCCCAACCAGCCGGGATGCAGCTTTCCCGATAAACATATTGCCGGAGTCGGCGTGATCTTTTATGTCATGCTGGCGTTGCGAGCGGAATTACGTGAACGAAACGCTTTCACAGCGACCGGCAAAGAACCCAATCTCGCCAGTCTGCTCGATCTGGTCGCATTGGGTACCGTTGCCGATGTAGTCAGGCTGGAGGGAACCAACCGTATCCTAGTGCAGCAGGGGTTGCAGCGTATCCGCAACGGTTACTGCTGTGCCGGTATTCATGCCTTATTCAAAGCCGCCGGACGGGATTTCAGCCGCGTCACCACGTATGAACTGGGATTTATTCTTGCGCCCAGATTGAATGCTGCCGGGCGACTGGATGATATGTCACTGGGAATCGAATGTCTGCTGACCGAGGATGAATCCCATGCCCTGCGCCTGGCCAGCGAGCTGGATGAACTGAACCGCCAACGACGTGAAATCGAGTCAGGCATGCGGGATGAAGCCATGGATAAACTGGACGACGTGATCGATCTCCTGAACCAGTCCGATACGCCGGCAGATAACGGGAAACAATCCGTATACAGCCTGTGTCTGTACGATCCGGCCTGGCATCAGGGAGTCATCGGCCTGATTGCTTCGCGCGTCAAGGACAGGCTGCACCGGCCGGTCATCATTTTTGCGCAAGGTAACGAGGGTGAAATCAAGGGCTCAGGTAGATCGATCCCTGGTTTGCATCTGCGTGATGCGCTGGATCTGGTCGCAAAACGTTACCCGGGATTGATCGTCAAATTTGGCGGCCATGCCATGGCTGCCGGTCTGACAGTGTACGAACAGCATTTCGAACAATTTCGTACCGCATTCGAGCAGGTAGCGCAATCATTGCTGACCCCTGCAGATCTGATACAGGTGATCGAAACCGATGGTGAGCTGGCAGAAACAGACCTGACTCTGGAGCTGGCACAGTATCTGACGAATCAGGTCTGGGGGCAGGGATTCCCCGAACCAAGTTTCAATGGCTGTTTCCGGGTCGAAAATCAGCGTATCGTCGGGGAAAAACATCTGAAATTGAAACTGCGGAAAACCGGTGCTGCACAGGTGTACGATGGCATTCTGTTTTTTCATACCGAGCGGCTGCCCACTGAGATCGATGCCGTCTACCGGGTGCAGATAAACGAATACAACGGAAGCACCCGCATGCAATTATTATTGGAACACTGGTTTGAATCCGGCCAGGCACACTATGGATGATCTGTTTCTTCTTGAACAGGAGCGGGGCTATCTGGCTCAATTTGCCACCAGCCTGGCAATCGGGTTGCTGATCGGCCTGGAGCGCGAACGCAGCCCGGCTGCCAAAGCAGGATTGCGTACTTTTGCGCTGGTCGCCATGTTTGGTACGCTGACCGCGATGCTATCCCACAAGGCACAAACTCCCTGGTTGCTGATCAGTGGCTTATTACTGGTCGGAATCATGGTGATTGCCTCTTATCGGGATAAACGGGATTTGCCGGAAGATCCGGGCACCACCACGGTAACCGCAGTACTGATCTGCTACGGGCTGGGCGCGATGGTGTGGTATGAAGAATCGACGCTGGCTGTCATGCTGGCGATCATCACAACCATCCTGCTTTATTTCAAAACCGAACTGCAGGGAATCACACAAAACCTGACTCGCAAGGATCTGATCTCGATACTGCAGTTTGCGGTACTCAGCTTTATCATCCTGCCGATTCTGCCCGACAGGAATTATGGTCCTTTCGATGCATTCAATCCTCATCAGATCTGGCTGATGATCGTGCTGATCTCGGGAGTCAGCCTGGTGGGCTACATTGCACTGCGTTTCATCGGCCAGCGTTACGGTGCAGTACTGCTGGGTGTATTGGGCGGACTGGTTTCCAGCACTGCCACCACGCTGGTATTCACACGCCGCAACGGGGATAGACCTGATATCACCAATCTGGCTGTTGTCGTGATTTTACTGGCCAATCTGGTCGTACTGGTCCGACTTGCTTTGATTACCGAAGTAATT
>Ga0116144_10003929_pt1 | contig 14409 bp, 13 predicted proteins | sample AD_UKC035_MetaG_FD_89746 | JGI IMG/M metagenome (GOLD analysis project Ga0116144, IMG submission 89746) | Active sludge microbial communities of municipal wastewater-treating anaerobic digesters from USA - AD_UKC035_MetaG | ecosystem: Engineered > Bioreactor > Anaerobic > Digestate | place: USA... | reverse complement strand
GATATCTTTATCGTTAATCCTACCGATATGTTTCCCGATTTGTTAACAACCTAGTGCAACTTTACATGTATCTGTTATCAGACAGGTTCGGGATATGGATATCAGAAATATCGCCATCATCGCCCATGTTGACCATGGCAAAACAACCTTGACCGATGCACTCATGCGGCAGACCGGCACGGTCGATGAGAACACGAGCATGGATTACAACGCGCTTGAACGGGAACGGGGTATTACGATTTATGCCAAAAATGCGGCGTTTTACTACAAGGATACCAAGGTTAATATCGTTGATACTCCCGGCCATGCTGATTTCGGTTCAGAAGTTGAGCGGGTGCTGCAGGCTATCGATGCAGTTCTGCTCGTCGTCGACGCTCAGGACGGGCCTATGCCGCAGACCAAGTTTGTCCTGAAGAAATCGCTTGAACTTGGCCTGAAGGTGATCGTCGTTATCAATAAAATCGACAAACCGACTGCTCGTCCGCTGGAAGTACAGGAGCTCGTTTTTGAGCTTTTCTTTGATCTCGGCGCGACTGATGAGCAGCTTGATTTTGTTACGGTCTATACGGATGCCAAAAAGGGATATGCCAAACTGCATCTCGATGATCCTGCAACCGATCTGACTCCTTTGCTTGATATCATCCTGGAACATGTGCCAGTCGCTCCGTCAGATAGCGCTAAACCGCTGCGTATGCAGCCTTTTAATCTCGGATACGATAATTTTCTTGGTCGTCTGGCTATCGGCCGCGTGTATGAAGGGACCATTAAAACTGCTCAGACTGTTACAATCAAGGATGAAAACGGTCAGATCGGCAGCGGCAAGGTTGCCAAGCTGTTCAGCTTCCGCGGGTTGGAGCGCGTCGAGACCAAGCAGGCAATTGCAGGCGATATCGTCATGATCGCAGGGCTACCGGATATTGATATCGGTCAGACCATCTGTTTTTCTGCCGATCAGGAAGCACTGCCTGCTATCAAGGTAGACGAGCCGACTATCTCGCTTGACTTTCTGGTGAACAATTCCCCGTTTGCCGGACGTGATGGTACGTTTGTCACTAATCGCCAGCTCGGTGAACGTCTGCGCCGGGAGCTTGAGGTGAATATCGGATTAAAAATCGATTTTTCCAATCCGCACTACTATACCGTCTTTGGTCGGGGTGAGCTTCACATCTCGATTTTGCTGGAAAATATGCGACGAGAAGGTTTCGAACTACAGGTTTCCCAGCCACGCGTGATTATTAAGGAAGATAATGGCCACAAGCTTGAACCGTTTGAAGAGGTTACCATCGATATCCCCGAGTCCATGGTGGGTATAGCGATTGAGACTATGGGTAAACGGCGGGGGGTGATGCAGGAAATGAAACAGCAGCAGCGCTATACGCGCATGGTATTTGAAATGCCAACCCGGGGCTTGCTCGGCTACCGCAACCAGTTCCTCATCGATACGCGGGGAGAAGGCATCCTTACCAGCCGGGTGATCGGCTTCAAGCCTTTCGCGGGCGATATAGACAAAAGTCCTTTTGGGTCCATGGTATCCATGGAAACAGGCAAGGCTATGGCGTATACCCTCGATAATCTTGAAACACGTGGGAATCTCTATATTCCGCCGACTACCGAAGTATACGAGGGCATGGTGATCGGCAATGTGTCCAAAGGCCATGACATGTATGTCAACCCGATCAAGGGTAAACATTTAACCAATGTTCGCCGTTCGGTCGCCGAGGATGCGGTTCGTCTGACCAAACCGGTAGAGATCACTATTGAGCGCGGTCTGGAGATTATGGCTGAAGACGAGTATCTCGAGATCACCCCCAAGAATATCCGCTTGCGGAAGAAGTATCTGACTGAGCTCGATCGCAAAAAAGCCGCGAATCCGAATAAGGATTATTAAGCAAAAAACCTCTTCAGATCTGAAGAGGTTTTTTTGATATTCTTTGTGAGCTGCGTTCGCTGCAAAGGTATTCCAAACCAGTTTCAAGCTCATGATAATGCCGTTATTCCATGCGCACATATTCCAGCGTGTAATTCGGCGTATCGCCTTTAATCAGACGATGCGGAGCCGCCTCCTCGATCCAGTACCAAAATTTTCCGATAGGCAGAAGGGCAGCCACGCCGGCAGGTTCGAGGAGCAGCTTGTGACATTCGAATGTGCCGCCGGGAACAGTGATGGTTTCGGTACCCTTATCAGTTATTTGTACAGTGATGATGGAACCATTGTTTTCATATACTGCCTTGGCTTTCAATCTTTCCACTTCGCCGAATGGAAAATTGCGGATCAGGTAGAACATGCTGTTTGGTTCGTACCAGTTTTCAGCTGGTTTCGGTATGGTTTTTTGTATCTCGGTTCCATTGCCGTTGTACAGCAGGTCCATTTCATCGGCACGATAGGTTCCTGACGACTTGAATTCCTTGGGAGCGGTACCGATGGTTTCATAGCTCACCGGCCGGCCATCAGCAGCATAGACCTCGAAGTACAGGTCAAAGCCGGTATCCTCCCAGTCCAGCCGGTAGGTCGGCTTGCCGTTCGCTTCAGCTTTGCTGACGGTCATGACCGAGTCGACGGTCGTATCCCCGAAGCTGCGGTTGTAATGGATGGTTTCTCCGTCCGGCCAGTCGAGGCTGAAGAATTCCCTGTTGTCAGCCAGCTGTGGCGGCTCAACTTTCGTCTGTTCGGTGTTGTACTGCCAGAGCACGGCAGCGGTTATGCCGAGGACACCGATGATGGCAGAGAGGATCAACAGGAGCTTTTTGTTTTTCATAGTTGGGCTTTGGTTTTAATGTTAAATTGCATTTCTTATAATTTTACCATAGAAAAAGGATCGAATCAAAACACTGGAACTGTTTATGTATTAGTAGGACGAACAAACATCTGTAGTGTATACTATATTGAAACTTACTTATTACTGTGATTCTGGGATATGCTGCACAGATTAATGGAAGACATCGCTGATTTGTTTCCAGGAGTTCTTGAGTTTGTTAACGAAGAACCACAAATTGCAGTACATGGGAGTAGAGTTTTACGCTTCCGTGAAACAAAAATGGATCGACTCGTAAGAAGGGGGGTGCAATATCTAGTGCCAGAAGTTGTGGCTTTGACCACAAGGGCACGTGCTAGGGACGTATGTGTTGATATTCCTCAGCTGCTAGGACTTGTTAGGGATGTTCTGGCTACCAATCAAGGCGCTCAGCTGGATCCGGAAGATCAAACTGCACTCGAATCTATATATGCTTGTCTGCTGAGCGTCATGGACAGGCGTCCTCGCGGAGAAAAGTATGATATATCGGGAGTATCTGCGCTCAGTATATTAGCAGCCAATCCTCTTGGCCGGGTAAAAGGTATAGGTTTACTACTGGTGGGATATTTTGAGTCTGCTTCAGGACGTGAGCCAATTATACAGGCAGGTACATTATTGCCTTTAGAGGAATCACAACATGTATATGAAAAAGAGATAGCAGAGTTTAGCCAGCAACTGTCTGTCAGGAGAGTAATCGATTGCATTCAGAGGTTATTGCATACACCTGAATTAGTAGCTCCTGATACTGATCACGTATCACCGAGTCAGGATGCAGCTGAGATGATTTCTTTATTACTGAGGAAAATTTTCCAGTTATGGCAGGATATCTCTTCGGAAGAATTCATTTTAATAATTGATGCTTTGATCGAGAATCAAGCGGTGCTGTCGTATCCGAGCATTCGCAGGGCATGTCTGGATTTCGTGCTGCGGGGTAACGTGCCTGACAGCTTCACTGATACAGTCAGGGAGAGACTTGGTGGTTTACATGCTATTCTACCAGAAATTTGGAGCAAGAGAGCATTTCTGTTCGAATACGCACAGCATGTATGTCATGGGGTACCCGGTCTTCTGGAAAAAAAAGCCCACAAGACGTGTACACCTGAGCTGCTTAATGCATTATTGGAGTGTGATGAAGATTGCTTGGGATTTGTAAGAATTATTTGTTCAGCTACCAATTCGAGAGATTTACATATAGCGTTCAACATCCCACCTGAGAAATTTGGTCTTCAGCCTGAGAGCGACAAGCATGCTATCATTTTCGAATTGATCCGAAGGAACAGGGATTTTTTCTATCAAATATTAGTGCCATTTTTTTGGGGAACATCCTGCTTTGCCGAAGCAGCTCTATTGGGATATACACCCTATGACGCATTGCCGGCAGCATTACAGTCCGAAACAGAATATGTTGCTAGTGATATAACCATAGTATCTGATTCGCATTTGGACTTGTGTGAAAAAGCTGAATTGAGGTTTATTGTGGCGATGACTCAGTGGGATGGTCGATTTATCCGTCCACTACATCATGGCTTGGTTGCAAAACAATATGGCAGATCTATTCTGTTGTGCGTTCGGCGATTAGCAACGAGGCACGGCATATTTGTACCCGGGTATCTGTATGAGATGGGGAGTGATTTGCGGGAGCATATTGCGTCTGAAATGAAGGATGGATCAGCTGATGTCGATGGCGGGATACCACCGTGCACTGTTTATTTAATGAGAGAGTGTCAAGGGAATCAAGGTCAAGCGCGTATTCAGGCTGAACGTATCCTCAGCACCGCTCGGAAAGTTATCGATGGTTCTCCTTCGGTTGCTGGTCGTACGATCAGTAATGCAGAATTAACTTGGGCCAGACAAGATGATGATAGTAGACAGCACAAAGAAGATAATTGTTATTATTATGACGAAGCAGCTGGTATTTATCGGCCTCATCCTCATAGAGAAATGTCATTGTGTGGCTGATATAGAAGGTAATCTGGCTAGCTATCACATGTTTTCGCTCTGATTATCACTTCAACGCAGTTACGGCGAAAGCAGCTACGATGATAGCGACGATCACGAGAACCATAAGCAATTTATCATAATCTGGTGGCTCTGGAGGATCAATTCTTCTTCTATCACGAGAATCGCTTCTAACTGGAACAGGGCTCAAGTTAAACTGTAAGAGAAAGTTTGAGAGAGCATGTTCTAGACGAGTGTGGAGCGATCTTTTGGTATAACGTTCTAACGATTCCGGCGTTGTTCTCAGGCTAGACCCAAGGCGGCAGGCAGACTGTTCAACGGCAACCAGGATTTGATCAATACAGGGTAGCAGCTCCGGAGGAAGGATGCTTTGTAGCGCATTTTCCAGCCATGCCGAGAGGATTTGCCAGTCAGTATTGCTGTTTCCCGTTTCGCTATTTGGACATGCGTATAGTTCTTGAAAAGTATCCATTAAATAAATATCGCTGTAATTAATAATTTGATACTATGCGGCAAGTGCTATTGCTTTTTGCGAATAAAGCTGTATAATAACGAGATTTATAGTATACACCTTTGCGATGAATAGAACAAAAACAAATATGAACAAACGTGCCGCAGCCCTGTCTGCTCTGGTTATTATTCTGTATGTTATTCAATTGAAAATAATCCCCTTGCCCCGCAGCCTGGGAGCTCTGGCTGACTATGAACCTGCAGTACGGATCGTGTATTCAACGGTTTTACCTACCAATGAACCGGTCAGGGCTACACTTGAGAGCAGCGATATGATCAGCATCGAAGGCGGAAGCGCTGAACATGTTTTTACGGAAAATGCTACCTATACATTCCGGTATCAGGACGAATCTGGGAAATGGTATGAAGCCACAGCACAGGTAGACAACATCGACCTCACACCACCGGTTTTGCGCTTGGCGGAATATCCGCCAGGTCAGACGCCTGATCAGGTAGCGCGGTTCGCCTTACGCGAGAGCGATGCCTATGCGTACCGTTATCAGCTGGACGGTAGTGACTGGAGCGAGGAACGTCCAGCTTGGTTGCCCCTGGAATTGAAGGATTTGTTGCCTGGAGAGCATTTGGTTCGCTTCATCGCAAGGGATACGGTTGGCAACTGGACTGCCGAAGAAGCTGCCTTGACCTGCCAGTGGAGTGTTTTGCCTTCTAAGACCTACCGCCCGCGGGCGCTGGCAATTGATAGGGGAGAAAAAGCCATAGAAGTCAGCATAGCCGAACAACATATGTGGCTCTATGAAGGGGAGCGGATGATTTCAGACATGGCGATCACCACCGGCGCATCTAGCAAGGGGTGGGGCACGGAGACAGGCGAGTTCGCCATCACGCAGAAGCATGAGGATAAGTGGTTTGAGGGTGGTTATTTCAGCCATTACTGGATGCGTTTTAATAAAGGAATGGGCATTCATGATGCCAGCTGGCGCCGTAATTTCGGTTCGCAGGATTACCGCTGGACCGGCAGCCACGGCTGTGTGAACGTACCGCCTGACCAGATGCCCTGGATCTATGCGTGGGCAGAGACCGGGACGCTGATCAAAGTATTTTAGCATCGATAGCTCGGTGTGGCTTGAATAACGAACGCGGTTCCATGTATAGTACCTCAGGTATATCCATTAGCATGAGGGAAAAACATGGGAGGTTTTGTTTTTTTTATCATGGTCGGTATCGTCATTATCCTTATGGGCTTGCGGGTCGTGCCTGAGGGGTACCAGGGTCTGGTTACTTTTCTCGGCAAGTACGCGCGTACGCTCAATCCCGGTCTGAATATCGTCATACCATTCATCGAACTGGTTCAGAACGTTGATATCCGCGAGCAGGTTATGGACATCCCCACCCAGGAAGTCATCACCAATGACAACGTTTCCTGCATGGTGGACGGTATCGTCCGCTTCAAGGTCATCAATCCGCAGGTGGCGATTTTCAAAGTGCAGAATTACCGAAGCCAGATCTCCGCAAAATCACAGACCGCGTTGCGCGACGTGATTGGCAGCGTTACGCTGGACGAAGTTCTCGCCAAACGGGCTGATATTGCCAATCATATCAAGACCATCGTCGATGAATCCGCCGATAAATGGGGTATGGATATCCTCGCGATTGAAATCCAAAACATCGAAATTCCGGCAGATATGAAGCGTGCCATGGCCCAGCAGGCAGAAGCGGATCGTGACCGCAAAGCCCGTATCATTAAAGCAGAGGGTGAGAAGGAAGCAGCCGTAAAGCTTGCCGAGGCGGCAGGTATCCTATCGACCTCACAGGGCGCGCTTGCACTACGCACTCTTCAAACTCTGAAGGAAATGTCAGCAGATCCATCGGAAAAAATCATCGTAGCCCTGCCAGGTGACTTGTTTGATGTTAAAAAACTGATCACAGATGGCAAATAAAACAATCGTCCAGATCGCATTCAACCATACCTCACTGGATTTTGCCGCGGCGGTGGGTCATATTCCCTCAGTGCCAAATATCTTCATCGAAGCCGGAACACCGCTGATCAAGCGGGAGGGTATCGGGGTAGTGCGGCGCATGCGTGCCTACTGGCCGCATAAGATTGTCGCTGACATGAAAATCGTGGACGGTGCTGCGGGCGAAGTAGCAGCTGCCAAGGTTGCTGGAGCTGACTATGTGACTGCGGTTGGCTCTGCTTCAGTGGAAACGCTCAAGCTGTTTGTCAATGAATGCAAAAAGCAGGGAATCGGTTCAGTCATCGACATGATTAATGTCGTCAATCCCATGAAGGTCCTCTGGCATATGAATGTTATACCGGACATGGTGTACATCCATCGTGGCAGAGACGAGGAGAGTGCCTACGGTAAAATCATCCAGTACAAAGAAATAGCCAAGATTAAAGGGAAGTGGGATATCACCGTAGGGGCAGCCGGCGGCATTGACAAAAAAGAGCTGCAGTCTGCGATCTTCAACGGCGCGGATGTCGTGGTCGTGAATGTCATTAAGCCGGGAGACCCCTGGAAAGGTCTGATGCTCGATGAAAAATTTCGGGCAAACCTCGAGCACTTCCTAGAAATCGCGCATTAAATTTTACACGATTGATGTTGATGTCAGTTATTATCAGTTTATTACATTTTATCGAGGAGAAAAGTCAGTGAAACAGAAAATGACCGTGGTATTTATGCTGTGTGTTGCCGTCTTGTTTTCTGCCTGCACAAATGACAAGACAGAGGAGAACGACACGCCTGATGCGACAGGTCAGGAAGAAGTAGAGCAGAGACAGGATCAGGATAACGATGTGGATCAGATAGCCGATAGCGGTGCGATTACCACCATAACCGCCTATGCGAACAGCTGGAATGACCTGTATGGTGAAAACGAAGAAGCAGTGAATAATTACGAAGGCATGCCGATCATCGAGCTGGTGACTCCGGCGCTCGCATTTATCACCGGGGTGCAGTACGATCTGCTCAACATGGATAATCAGGATGGCAGGCACGAGGGCACGCTTATGCTGGCTGGCTATGCTGGTTATGTCGATCGCGACGGAGATAAGCTAACTTTTGGCTATGAAGAAACGCTCGCTGAGGACGGGTTTGATGCTACAGCCAAGATTGGTGATCGCCTCGTGGAAGAGGGGTCACTTGATTTTGAAACCGGGTATTATGTGTCAGATGCCTATACCGAGCGGGGCGATGCGATCATTGACCGGACACTGTCCCAGTTCTTGCGGCTTGAGGATGGCAGCATGCTTAACCTCACTATGATCGGGAAGAGCATGGACTGGCAGGGTGAGGCAGATCCGTCAAATACGGTTATCTTCATCCACAACGGCGAAGACCGCTACGATTTCGTGGTTGGTACCGGCACGATTGGGCCTGACTTTGAGGCTATGGAGCTGCAGGATGACATGACCAAAGCAGAGGCCCTCGAGCTTTTTGCTGATGCTGGTTTCACGATCACTTCGTCAGGCGGGATTGATGGCGATGTCATGAAGCTTGATTAACAGATGGATTGCTTAGAGCGCATAGTATCGGACCGCTCCCGGCAGGGGAGCGGTCCGATTTTGTTATATCGCTGGTTTTTTTATGTTAGCAACGCGCTTCGTCCATGGGACGATAGGCCTTTGGTCCAAACTCGACAACCCGATATTCGAATCAGAGGAACTGATAGCGATCCGATCAGGTAAAACGCAGAATAGTGACATAGTGAACGATACTTCCGCCAAGGACGAAGATATGCCAGATGCCGTGGCTGAACTTGAGTCGTTTTGCTTTGTAGAAGGCGATTCCAGCGGTATAGAGGATACCACCAGCAGCCAGGAGTGTCATGCCCTGCCAGCCAAGGTGTTCCGCCAGCTGTTTGCTGAACAGCACGGCAACCCAGCCCATGGCTACATAGAGGAGAAGGGAAAGCTTCTGTAGTTTTTTCAACCAGAATGCATCGATAATCATAGCCGTACCCGCCAGGATCCAGATGAGGGCGAGCAGTATGTATCCGGCTGATCCCTCGCGGGTGAGAGACAGGAGGGCAAAGGGCGTATAGCTGCCAGCGATCAGCAAGCTGATCGACATGTGGTCAAAGATTTGCAGCACACGCTTGGCTCTGGCCGGCTGGATACTGTGGTAGAGGGTGGACATGAGATAGAGCACGAACAGGCTCGTGCCATAGATGCTGTAGGCAATGATCTCGTCAGTCCGGCCACGGCTTACAGCCAGAACGACGAGTATGACTGTGCCGATCAGCGCCAGGAGCGCGCCGATGCCGTGGCTGATGGCATTGAAAATTTCTTCCCCGAGGGTATAAACCCGTTTCATCTGATTCCTATTTCTCATGGAACAGGTGGCAGTATAGCATATGATAATTCGGATAAACGAGGATCAGATGACTATCGTAAGCCCGTGAGTTTAATCCGTATAATCCTTGAAATACGCGTTGAGCACGTATTGCTCGATCATGCGATGAGTGTTGAAGTAGGCACCGTTGAGCGCGATGGTATGGCGCATGATATCGATCCATTTTTCTCGGTCCTGGTAGAAGGTCGGGAGGATAATGTATTCGAGCTTGCCATACAGATCGTCCAGTTCCTGAATGCGGTCTGCGTCGGTTTCATTGTGCGAGAGGCCGCCAATGCTCCAACCGGTGACATTTTCGATATGTCCCTCGATCCACCAACCATCGAGGACAGAGAAGTGTGGGACGCCATTGAGCGCCGCTTTCATGCCCGAGGTACCGGAGGCTTCGAAGGGGCGTTCTGGGGTGTTGAGCCAGACGTCCACTCCGGCAGTCAGCAGGCGGGCGGTTTCTATATCATAGTTTTCCAGGTACACGGCGGTGATGTCCCCCTCGAGGGAACGCATGCTGGTAATGATTTCTTTTATGACTTCCTTGCCAGCCTGGTCAGCGGGGTGGGCTTTGCCGGCATAAATGATCTGGATGCCGCCCTTGGAGCTGGCGGCGATGCGCTTGAGGCGCTCGATGTCAGAGAAGAGCATGTGACCGCGTTTGTAGGTAGCAGCGCGGCGGGCAAATCCGAGCGTGAAGATTTTTTCATTGAGCCCGGTTTTATAGCGGACATTGATTTCATGGAGCAGAGCACGCTTGGTCTCCATGTGCGCATCCCAGATGCGCCGCTGTTTGAGTCCGAGCACCTGCCGTAAACTGAGCGGATCATTTTTCCAGCTCGGGACATAATGGTCATAGAGTTCGAAAAAAGCCGGCGCAGTCCAGAACCCGGCATGCACCCCGTTGGTTATGGAGTCGATATGGTAGCCGGGGAACATGTCCCGGGATACCTCTCCGTGTTTTTTGGCTACGCCGTTGACATACTCGCTGAGCAGCAGGGCAATATGCGTCATGTTCAGGGTATTGTTGAAATATACCTCCTCCCTGATCTCCGGGAGGATGAAGTCGCCAAGCAACTCTTCAGCCAGCTCGCGGGGGAACTGGTCATGACCAGCTGGAACCGGAGTATGGGTGGTAAATACGCATATATCGCGTACATGCTGTTTGACATCCTTGTTTTCCCGGAACCGTCGGGCGAGTTCAAGGGTGAGCAGAGCGGAATGACCTTCGTTCATGTGGTATTTGCACAGATTGGTGCAGCCGAGCGCCTCGAGCATGCGCACCCCTCCCACCCCGAGGACGATTTCCTGGCTAAGGCGGTATCTGGCATCCTGGCCGTAGAGGTGGTGGGTAAGGGTGCGGTCTTCCGGAGCGTTTTCCGGCAGGTCGGTGTCGAGGAAAATGATCGGATTAATCTGGCCGGTGATGCCTTGATTACGGTAGAGCCAGGCGCGGATATGAACCTCTTTTCCTGCTATCTGTACGATTACTGTTTCCTTGAGCGGCTCCATGTGTTCGGTCGGGTCCCAGCGCACATCAACTTCCTGCTGCATGCCGTTGGCATCGATGCGCTGGTGAAAATAGCCTTTTTGATAGAGGAGAGAGACGCCGATAACTGGCAGTTGCAGGTCTGCACAGCTTCGCAGAGTGTCTCCAGCGAGCACCCCGAGTCCGCCGGAGTAGGTGGGGATGTGGCCGCTGATGCCGATTTCCATGCTGAAATAGGCGATTTTCATCTGGTCATAGCGTGTCATGTGAATCATGCGCGAGACTCCCTGTTTTTAGTTTTTATTTATAAAAAGCAAGCAGTATCTATTAAGTATATCGCAAATCAGCGCGAATTCGAATACCTTTTGAGTGGATACTACCATAGACGTCCTCTGTACGGCTACAAAAAACCGCTCAGACGTGAATTGAATGAGCGGTTAATTCATGTGAATACTTTGCGCTGGAATAGAAACGGCGAGTCGGTTACCCCTCCAGCTCGACCAGCTTGGCGGTGACACCCTCGATGGCGGAGAGCTTCTCAAATAATTCTTGCTTCTGGCTTGGTTTGCCAACAAGTTCGAGGACAACCAGCCCGGAGGAGCTGCACACGTCGCCGGTACTGTCGTGCAATCCGAGCCGGGTCTTGATAATGCAGCCAGCCTCGGTCAGCGTTTTCTGCACCTGGAGGGCATTGTCCTGGCGGTTTTGTAATAAGAATACGATGAGGGTGTGGATCATGGGATGCTCCTGTGTGGGGTATGCAGCATGGCTTAGAAGGGTAATGGGAAATGAGCAGTCTAATCGGTCAGGAATTGCATCAGTTTTTTCTGCTGATATATTTCTGCTTGACTAGCAAACTGGCTCCATAAGAAATGGTGATGAAGCAAATCACAGCAATTATTATGCCGGTGTCCAAACCTGTCCCAGTTAAGAGGATACTGTCAGCATCTGATTCTAATGTCGGTGTTTCTATCGGTTGGAGAGTCTCTGGTTCTGGTTCTTCTATTTCAGTTACTATCGTCAAGTTGTCTTCGGTGTAATTCCCTCCGGCATAATCCACTACCTTGACCTGATATTCACCAGGACTCAAGCTGACCCAGATCGGGTCAGAATCAGGAAGATTGGATGTATCAAAGCTAAAAGTATCATTGCGAACCAAAGCCGAACCAAACATGATCAGATTATCTTGATTATCCAATACAGTAATGGCAACAGCATCAGCACCCGGTGCACTACCGCTAACCAACAGCGTCCCAGTCTCCTCTTCATAACTGGATTGGAGATCAGCGACCACGGCATCAGCGGCCCAGACAGACTGACAATTCAATACATAAGCCAGACAAACAGCCCCACACAAAGCAATGGATTGGCGCAAATTGGTTTTCATTTATTGTACTCCTCCATTTAACCAAAAATCATTGCCTGGATGATCCGGGTGATTAACCATCAAAGTCTCACAACCAGCTCCAATCCCGTTTTCCACCCCATTGAATTGCATGGCATCAGGAGTGAGTGCTCCGGAAATCAAGAATACTGAAACCATATTGGCACCCTCGAGACTACCATTGTCATCAGCCGTACTATAAATCAAAATATCTTTGACATCCCAGACATCATCCTCTTCTGAAGGGAAAGGAATTACTCTGCTGGGATCTGCATCATCAACCGAGAACTGTCTGGTGCCCATGAGCATTTTGCGACCGTCAGCTTTTTTGTAATACATGACCAAAAGATGCGGGTCCTCAATCGGATATTCATCATGTTCTTCATAAGTAACATACGTCCTCATTGCCAGTGGTTGACCTGCTTCATCTCCCCAATCGATAACGCCTACTGACATTTCCGGATTTTGATCATCGATAAAGCCAATGGCATTGGTCGGCTGATCTGCGTGGTATGATGTTACAGTAATCGCCAAACGATTTATATCAAAAGATTTGGTCAAAGTGGTGCTATCCTGCATTGTGAAATTAATACTGATCGGTGTATTGGGTCGGGCAATACCAGGTAAGACCACTTTATAATTTTCCCCTGCAACCAGGGGCGTCACTTGAATTGGATGAGCAGATGTAATACTGGCGATGCTTTCGATCTGACCATGCATCTCGGGCAAGGCGACAAGTACATACTTGGTGGCAAAAAAACAATCCAGTTGGGGAGAAGGAAGATTGAGATTTAGCTGTCTGGTATCACCATTGGCTATGATAGAAGGAGTTAGGTCTACACCTACATAGCTGGGCTGAACAAAAGTTAGCATAACCGAGGGCGATTCGAACACCTGGTACTGATCTAAATCCATAAAAATGTGCAATACCACCTGGCCGAATTTTTGGGTAAATATGACTGTTTCGTTATTGCCATCTGCATCCTCATCCGTGGATTCCAGGATAGTTTCCATATTCTCGGACCAGACTCCGATACCAGTATTTGGGTCATCAATAACTATCTGGCCGCTTGCCCAATCAGGAAACTCAATATTCGGTTGAGGCTGACCGAGTTGGAAAGAATATGGCACTTCCATTTCCTCATCGGTGGCACCATTGATATAACGAAAATTAATGGTTCTTTCCTCGCCTGGTTCTCCTGGGCCTGGTTCTCCTGGGCCTGGTTCTCCTGGACCTGGAGGCGGATCATCGCTGGGTTCCGTGACTGTAAAATTGACAACCTTGTAACCAATTAATTTATCATAATTAAATTCGCCCACTACTGACTCAAAAAAACCAACAAACAAAGCATACTCACCAGCCCCCAGATCTATACTTCTGATTGCATCCAGACCAAACAAGGGAGCACTGCCTAGTCCGGCCGGTAATCCGTCATCCTGAACGTCATACTCTGCATCAGGTAAAGGTACCGCTGTAAACAAATCACAATCCTCCAGCTCGACTGATTCAATGCCTACCCTGACCCCGGTTAAGCCGCCAAAAGCCCCATTTGTCGTGGTGACTTCTGCCTCAACATCGGCCTGTATTTCATCCACAGAATACAAAAAAATGTTCATCCCGTCTGTTTCAGTCACAGTTAATTCTTCGTTGGTTGTGTAATAATCGGGGTGTGAGACAACCAGTTGATAAGTGTTCCCCACCACCAGCTCTGTACTGAAAGAATAAAGCTCGCCTTCAATCACAGGCTCGATTATCGTTTCATCGGCTGTGGGATCAATGACTTTAAATTCCAAATCCTGAGCAACCTCTAAAGTCAAAAGTTGCCGATCCGAACCCAGCACATTAAAGTCATAAAGTTCTGCCGCTGGCACCGCATAAATGCCCAAAGTTGGGATCACTAAAAACAACATAGTTAGACAGACGAGTAAAGATAAGGCTCGTTTGTTTTTCTTCATGTTTGTGTTTCTCCG
>Ga0116144_10003927_pt1 | contig 14417 bp, 10 predicted proteins | sample AD_UKC035_MetaG_FD_89746 | JGI IMG/M metagenome (GOLD analysis project Ga0116144, IMG submission 89746) | Active sludge microbial communities of municipal wastewater-treating anaerobic digesters from USA - AD_UKC035_MetaG | ecosystem: Engineered > Bioreactor > Anaerobic > Digestate | place: USA... | reverse complement strand
GCAGGTGATGCCCGGCTTGAGACTCAGCCGACGCCGCTGCCAGACCTTGTAGGCCTCGACCTCGCCCACCAGCGGCGGCCGCGGCCCGACCACGCTCATGTCGCCCATGAGAACATTGAAAAACTGGGGCAGCTCGTCGATGCTGGTCTTGCGGATGAGATAACCGATGGTGGTGATGCGCGGATCGCGCTTGATCTTGAAGACCGGACCATCCATCTCGTTCCTGTTCATCAGCTCCGTTTTCCGCGCCTCCGCATCGACCACCATCGAACGGAACTTGTAAAGAGTGAATTTGCGCCCGTTGAGGCCGATGCGGGTCTGCTTGAAAAGCACGGGGCCCCTCGAAGTGGCCTTGATCAGCAAGGCGACCAGCAGCAGCAGAGGCGACAGGAGAATCAGCGTCACGGAAGAGATCGCCAGGTCCATGATCCGCTTGATGAAGAGCTGCCACTCCTTGGCGTGAAAGGTTTCGAACTCGAGCAGCGGAAAGCCGTTGAAATCGGTCTGCCGCGTGCGGGCGATGTGGAGATTGAAAAGATCGAGGGCGATCGAGGTGGAGATGCCCAACTCCTCGCAGGAGAGAATCGCCTCCTCGATGCGGTGGAGCCAGAGCCGCGGCACGACAAAGATCACCCGGTCGATCACCAGCCGCTTGACGATGAAAGGAATATCCTGAATGCGGCCGATCACCCGGTAGCCGTCGACCTCCTTGCCGTACATGCCGTGCTCGTCATCGATGAGCCCGACGATATGCAAGCCCCAGTTCGAATGGAGCTTGATGGCACGGATAAAATCGCGCGCCCGCTTGCCGGTGCCGACGATGAGCAGGTTCTCCCGGTTGTACCCTCGGCTGTGGATGCGGTCGAGGAAGAGCAGCAGCAGCTTCCTCTCCAGCAGAAGAAGAGCAAAGGCCAGAATCACAAAAACCGAGAAATAGAGACGGCTGGCCAGCTCGAGTTTGAGGATGAAGATCAGGCTGCCCGAGGCGATCGTCGCCCAGACCGTCGAGACGAAGAGGAGCCAGGTGTATTTTCTGAAGGAGCGGGTGCGGTAATTGCGGTAGATGCCATAGAGGGAAAAAATCGCCGTCCAGATGATGGGAAAACCGATGATCATCATCCAGTAGTTGGAGGCGAAGTAGAGAAAGCCCGAAAAGGTCGGCGAGACCGCGTAGGCCTTGACGTTGAGCTCGGCGACGGTCCGGATGTACTCGTCGACGAAATAGGCCAGGGGAAAGGTCAAGAGCAGAGTGAGCACATCCGCCACCCGCATCACATTCCCCAGGAATCTTTCCTTCTCAGAAACCATACCACTCACTTCATCAAAATTCACTGGTCAGCGCTGCGCAGCTGGCTGACCCCGCAACCGGGCAATGGATGCACTATTTATGACAGCTCTTGAACCATTCCGAAAAAAGAGCGATACCTTGTTCGATCGGCGTCGACGGGCGGTAATCAAGCTCCCTCCGCGCCAGGGTGATATCGGCATAGGTGACCGGCACATCGCCGGGCTGATCCGGATGAAACTCGAGCTCCGCCTTGCGCTCCAGTCCCTCCTCCAGCAGATGGATCAGCCCGAGCAGATCGATGGTGTTCGATTCACCCAGATTGTAGATGTGATAGCCCTCGCAGCGGAGCAGGGCGGCGTAGAGCCCCCCGATGATGTCGTCGATGTAGGTATAGTCGCGGCGCGAGCGGCCGTCGCCGAAAACCGGGATGGGTTCTCCCGAGGTGATGAGCCGGGCGAATTTGTGGATCGCCATATCGGGCCGCTGCCGCGGGCCGTAGACCGTGAAAAAGCGCATGCAGCTGATCGAAAGGCCGTAGAGATTGTGCCAGGTGTAGGCCATCAGCTCGCCCGCCTTTTTGGTCGCCGCGTAGGGGGAAATCGGATGATCGACCGGATCGCTCTCGGCGAAAGGAACCTTGCTGTTGTTGCCATATACCGATGACGAGGAGGCCGAGACGATCCTCCCTACCCCGTGCAGGCGGCAGGCCTCGAAGATGTGCATCGTCCCGAGCACATTGACCTGCTCGTAGAGCAGGGGCTCCCGGATCGAAGGCCGCACCCCGGCCCGCGCGGCAAGATGGACCACGCTGTCGTAGCGCTGCTCCGTAAAAAGACGATCCAGCCCCGGCCGGTCAAGGATATCGCCCTCAACGAGCCGGTAGCGGGGATGAGCAAGAAAGGGACGGACATTCTCCCGCTTGAGGGCGGGATCATAATAGGTGTTGAAATTGTCGAGACAGTCGACCGCGTGCCCCTCGTCAAGCAGCTTGCGGGTAAAGTGGGAACCGATGAAACCGGCGCCGCCGGTCAGGAGAAGATGCATGGTCGCATCCGGCCTTTCGCTCAATAATGGTAATAGCTGTAGTTCTGCACCAGCTGGGTGTCCGAGCTGTTGAGTACAGCGCCGACGAGTTTGACAGGGACGGTATTAAAGATCTCCATCTTCTCCTTGGCCTTGCCGATCCTGGTCTTGCCCGCTCGCACCACCAGCACGACGGCGTTCACCTGGGTGCCGAGCACGACGGCGTCGGTCGCCGCATCCAGCGGCGGCGTATCGAAAAGGACGATATCGAATTTGCGGCTCGCCTCGTCGAGAAAACGGCGCATCAGCGGCGAACCCAGCAGCTCCGAGGGATTGGGCAGCAGGACCCCGCAGCTGATGAAGGAGAGATTGGGCACGTGGGTCTGCTGCACGATCGATGAGAGGGTGACGCTGGAGCTGAGATAGTTGGCCAGCCCCGGCTCACGGCGCATCTGAAATGTGTTGTGCAAAACCCCGCGGCGAAGGTCGGCATCGACCAGCAGGGTGTTGGTGCGCTGCTGCGCAAAGATGATCGCCAGATTCGAGGCGGTGAAGGACTTGCCCTCCTCCGGGGCGACACTGGTGATCGCAATCGAGTGGGGCCGTTCATGGGTGCGCGAAAAGATGATCTGCGTGCGCAGCGCCCGGTACGCCTCACCGATCGGTGTCGGCGAATAGTCATGGGTCACCAGCTGCCGGTCGATCTGCTTGGCCTTTTCGTGATCGTGATACTCGGGAATGTCCTTGAAATCCACATTGGGGATCGCTCCGAGCACCTTGAGTTTGAGGTGCCGGTCGACATCCCCGGGCGTGCGGATATGGCGGTCGGCGAGATCGATCCCGAGCGACAACGCCAGTCCCGCCACCAGACCGAGAGCGGCCCCGATAAAGACCTTGGTCGACTGGCTCGGGTTGATCGGCACGGTCGGCTTGATCGCCCGGTCCAGAACCGCAAAGTCCTCACCCTCGCCGCCGTCGGCGATCTCCAGCTTTTGCAGCTTGGTGTAAAGTGTGGTGTAATGGTCCTCACTGACCTTTTTGTTGCGCTCCAGTTCCATCAGACGGTACTCATCATCGGGCAGCATCCGCTGCTGCGCCTGGATATCCGCCATCTTGACCCGGGTCTCGCTCTCTTTCTGCGCCAGGGTGTTACGGTAGTTGGAGGCAAAGGCGATGATATTATCCTGGGTCTCGCGGATGCTCGCGCGCAGGCTGACCAGAGGGGCGTAATCGTTCGAATAGTCCCTCATCAGATCCCCCAGCTGCTTCTCCTGGCTGTCGAGTTGGTCGCGCAGCAGGGCGAGCGCGGGCTCATCGCGCATGGCGGAAAAATTGGCCAGCTGACGCACGATCAGCCGCCGGTACTGCTCCGGGTCCGAGCCGAGCACCGGTTCACCCAGTTTTTCGAGCAGCTGGGTCAGCTGCTCGCGCTGCTGGGGGATCTCGCGCAGGGTATAGCTGTTGCGCTGCATCTCGTCGAGGATGGTCCGCTTGGCCGCATCGAGGGAGAGGGGATACTTGGAGAAGAAATTGCGCAGATCCGCATCGGCTTCCCGCACCTTGGCGGCGGCGACCTCGAGGCTCCCCTCGAGCCGCTTGCGGTAGGTGTTGGCGTCCCGGTCCCTGAGCAACAGGGTCTCCTGGACGTAAATGTCCGCGATCTGGTTGAGCTGATCTGCGATATGGTCGCGGTCCTCGCCCTTGATGGTCAGCTTCATCAGATTGCCGTTCTTGCTCACTTCGGCAGTGACCATGGTGTTCAGTTCGGCGACCGCCCGCTCAAAGGGGCGAATCCGGAAGTTGACGAACTGCGGACTCTCCACCCACCTGGGATTGAGGCGGAAGGTGAGGCCATCGTAGGTGTACTCCTTCGAGATTGCGTCCCAGACGGAGAGGCTGTCCAGCAGGGTCTCCTTGGGATACTCGACCAGATAGATGGAGAAAGTGCCGTTGTCGTCAACCTGGATTTTGTATTTGCCCGGCGTCGGAGTGGTGGTGGTATGGAATTCACTGAAAACATCACCCTGGGGGCCGGCCTTAGTCCCCATCTGCAGAGCAAGCCCCATGCGCGCAGTGACGCGCTCGGCAAAGCTGCGGCTGCGCAGCTCCGCCTGACGGTCACGGCTGAGGATGCCCTCCGCATCGGTGTCAAAACTGCGCGTCTTGATGGTGGCGAAGGTGCTGTAAACCGGCTTTTCGTTCTTGGAATCCCAGAAAAACCAGGCCGCACCGATGAGCGTCAGGAGCAGGATGATATATTTACGCTTCCAGAATCCGGCGAAAAACTTGCCGAAATCCATGGGAGCGGACTGCTGCTCGCCGGCGGGCATTAAAAGATCGAGATCATCCATGTCAGCAAAAACCGTTATAGGGCATTGGTGTTGTCATTTTTGTTGTAATTGATCAGGACAAAGTAAAAGGTGAACAGGGACATGGCGAATTGCATGTACCGGATGATGGTATCAAACGAAAGCCGGTTCACCCTGGGCGCCACGATCTCGTCGCCCGACTGCAGCCCGAGCTCGTAGAGCGACTGGCCGCGATAAAAGGCGTCACCAAAACCGCGATAGAGCGCCTGGCCGTTGCGCAGAATGAACATATCCTCATAGGAGGAGAGCGAGTGCAGCCCCCCCACCCCCTTGATCACTTCCCAGAAAGAGATGTTGGGATTGAACCGGTAGAGCCCGGGCTGATTAAAGCCCCCCTTGAGCTCGAGACGGATGAGGGGAATGACGATGATGAAGGGATCCTTGGCAAAGGGCTTGAACTTTTCCTGCAGGACCTGGGCGATCTCCTCCGCCTTGAGTCCCGCTATCTGCACACGGCCGAGCGGGCCGAGACTGATCTGCCCCAGACCGTCGACGATGAACTCTTTGTCATGATAGTTGCCGACGAACTTGCCCTTCTCCGAGGGGAAGAGATTCTCATAGATGTAGATGTGGATCGCATCGCCCGGGGTCACGCGCAGCGCCTCCGGGGAGAACTCGGACGATGCCGTCTGGGCTGCGCCCTGGACGGCGCCGAGCAGCAGGGCCGCTATGTACCCGCAAAAGAACAGCAACGGGCGTTTCATTTCAATCTCCTCTTCTCTGTGCCAAAGGGACACTCTGAGAGTGGTGGAACGGGAGTACGGGATCCGGAATTTGCCGGCCGGAGGGCCTCATCAGCGGGAGCGATAAAAACGGTAGCGCTTCGCCCTGGTCTCCAGCCCGAGCCGCTTGAGGATACCGCGCAGCTTGAAAAACCCGATCCGTGTATAACCGAACCTGGGCGAGTTGAGCTGCCGTTTGATGCCGAACGGTGTCATAAGCGGGTTCTCGACCACCAGTTTTTTGATCTTTTCGTTAAGAGGCAGATCGATATCATCGATGCTGCGGCCTCGGGCGATGGTGATATTGCGGTTGGTGCGGCTTTCCTTGTTCGCCGGGGGGATATAATCTGCGGGATTTTCAACGGCACGATCTGTCTCCCAGACCGGCGCCGGCCGTCCGCTGGCAGCTGCTTCCGCCAGGGAGGCCCTCAGATCCACACCCTGACAAAAGTCATAATCGTCGATGGCTTCTTCAAGGGAATCGTAGCAGGTCAGGATCCGATTGAACTCGAGCATCTCGAACACTTCATTCACTTCCGGGATCATCTGAATAATTTTGAGATCCCCGCCCTGCTCGCGCAGGCCGCGGATCTCCCCAACAAATACCCCCCACCCCGCGCTGCTGACATAGTTGACCGCACCCAGGTCGATGATGATCTGGGTGACCCCGTCGTGAATGATCTCGGTCAGCATGCGCTGCAATTCAGGAGAAGTCGTCGTATCCACATAGCCCCGGACCCGGAACAAACCGATATCGCGCAGGGCGCCGACACGATCTACTGTTATTTCAATACCATCCATCCAATGCCTGTTCGATTAAAGACGCCTTGGCCGGGGACACAGCCGGGCATTCCATGCCCCGCCGCCCGGTGCGGTCGTTTGCCCTCTTTATGCAAAGTTAATGCCAGCGAATCGGTGAGCAGGCCGGACACACCGCGGCGCACGCCACGGGTCATTACAGGTCTATCTGATTGAATATTAGTATCTTAAAAAGGCGGGGCGGCCCGGCGGTTCCACATTCGTTAACGCCCGGTACACTCCGCGCGCGCCCCTTTTGTTGTCGTGCAAAACAGATTTGTATCAATATGAAACACGATCTCAAGCCGGGAGCAAAACAAAAACCCCCGGGACAGAGGGGTTATTGCCCGGGCAGGCCGGATGTCGGAAGGGATGGATGCGAGTCACAGGAGGCGGGCCGGGTATTTCATCCGGCCTATTTTTTCTTCTTGGCCGTTTCCAGTTTGAGATAGAGTTTGATGTACTTGTCAGCGGCGGTCTGCCACGAGAAATCCTGCTTCATGCACCGTTTGATCAGCTTCTGCCAGCCCTTGTCGTCACGGAAGGCAGCGACCGCACGGCTCACCGCATCGACCATGGCCTTGGGTGTATAGTCGGTGAAAACAAAGCCGTTGCCACTGTTGGGATCGGCGTCAACGTCCACAATCGTGTCGGCCAGTCCGCCGGTCTTGCGCACGATCGGGATAGTGCCGTATTTGAGGCTGTACATCTGGTTGAGGCCGCAGGGCTCGTAGAGCGAGGGCATCAGGAACATATCACTCCCCGCCTCGATCAGATGGGCGAGGGTATCATCGAATTTTAAAAAGAGGGCCACCTGTTTCGCATGGGCCTTGGCCAGTTTTTCGAGCAGCTTGTGGTACTGCGGATCGCCGGTGCCGAGGATGACCAGCTGGATTTTAAGCTTGAGCAGGTCGCTGATCGCTGCGGCGACGAGATCGAATCCCTTCTGATTGGTCAGCCGCGAGATCATGCCGACAATGGGCACCGCCGGATCAAAGGAGAAGGCGGCCTCCTTGGCGAGGGCCTTCTTGTTTTTCTCCTTGTCCTTGAGGGTCGCAGCGCTGAATTTGGCGGGGATGAGGCTGTCTTTCTCGGGATTCCAGATGCCATAATCGACCCCGTTGAGGATGCCGCACAGGTCATCCTTGCGCTCCAGCAGCACCCCCTGCAGACCGCAGCCCAGATCGGCGTCATTCTGGATCTCGGTGGAGTAGGTGGGACTGACCGTGGTGATCAGATCGGCGCTCCTGATCCCGGCCTTGAGAAAACTGACCTTGCCGAAAAACTCAAGGTCGCTGCCCGGCTGACCGAATTCCGCAGCAAGTCCCAGCTCGGCGAGCACCGGCTGCGGAAAGATCCCCTGGAAGGCGAGATTGTGGATGGAGAGGACCGTGATCGCCTTGGCGAAAAAGGGATCATCCTGGTACTGATGCTTGAGCATCCAGGGGATGAGGGCCGTCTGCCAGTCGTTGCAGTGGATGATATGGGGTTCCCAATGAAGCAGTTTGATGGTCTCCAGCACCGACTTGCAAAAGAGGAAAAAACGCTGGGCATTGTCGGGAAAATCCTTGCCGGTGGCGGAGTCGACATAATAGTCGGTCCGTTCGAAAAAGGGTTTGTAATCGAGGAAATAGACCTGAACCTTGGTATCGGGCAGGAAAGCCGATTTTGCGCTGACGACATGGTCCTGGCTGCCGACGCTGATGGGGATGTCCTTCAGACGGATCACCTCCCGCAGGGTATAGCGCCTTTCGCTGATGTCGCCATATTTGGGCATCATCACACGGACATCATGCCCCTGCTCGAAAAGAGCCTTGGGAAGAGCGCTGGCCACATCGGCCAGTCCCCCGGTCTTGGCAAACGGTGCTACTTCGGTCGATAAATAGAGAACCCTTAGCCGGTTTTTCATCCTTGTCCAACCCGAGTTTTTGAAACGAGATGACGGAATTTACGAGATGTAACGTTAATAAAGTTCTGGTCTTATTAAATTATTAAAAAATCTTGACAAATGCAATAAAAAAAAGGGTGGCGCAAGCGCCACCCTGATGGAAACCTCATTGAACCCCGACGGTACGGGGCCTCCGGCCTTGCGGGCTCACAGAGTCTGCAAGTAGTACTGCGCCCTGGAGATGAACTCGCTGTCCGGATAGGTGTCGACCAGCTTTTGAAACTCTACTTTGGCCTTTTCGACATTGCCGATGCGGGTGTAGCAGAGCCCGAGCTTGAGCTGGGCGTCGTCGTTCTTGTCCGAATCATTGAAGGTAAAGATCTTTTCGAACTCGATGATCGCCTGATTATAGGCGCGCATGCCGTAATAGCACTCGCCGATCCAGTACTGGCAGTTATCGGCGAGCTTGTGGCTGGAATCGGTCGAGAGCAGGGCGGCGAATTCCTGGATGGCTTCCTTGTAACGGCGGGACTCGTAGAGGGCGCGCGCGCGGTCGTAGCGTTCCTGATAGGTGCCGCTGCCGGAGACGGTGGTCCTGACCGGCTTGATCTCCATCGGCGGTTCGGCGCTCTCCGCCGCATTGAGCTGACGGTCGCGTTCGGCGAGTTCCGCCTTGAGACGGGCGATCTCGATATCCTTTTCCTTGAGATTCTCCTCGAGCCGGTTGCGGTCCTCTTCCAGGCCCGCGGCGGTCGGCTGGATCGCGGCTTCGCCGGCAGCCTGTCCGGCGGCCTCGCTCTTGTTGAGACCGAGCAGGCGCATCACCTCTTCTTCGTCGCTGCTCTTGTCCGCCGTCCCGACGTCCGTCACGGCCGGCTCTTCAGCGCCGGAGAGCGCAGCCTGCTCTGTAGCCAGCGACACCTGTCTGGAACTGCTGCAGCCGTTCCACACCATCACCATGGCCACCAGCGCCATCCCGCCGAGAATCCTGATCAAAGGCTCTCTTTTCATACCTCTCTCCTACAGATCTTGATTGGCTGTACATTCCCGTGTGCCGGATTCAAAGATGCGGGGCCGGATGCCTGCGGCCGCAAAAAGGGCAAATAAGTGCTATTTTTTCCTAACTTAAAATATCATTGTAGCCCTTTAAAGTCAAGAAATATTTTATTATTTAACCGGCGCCGTTCCCGCCCGCGACTGCCGCCGCTGCCAGACCAGAAGGAGGATGCCGATGACGATAAAGGCGAGACTGATGCCCTGGTTCATGCTCAACCCCTTGGCGCCGACGGGCAGCAGGATCATGGAGCTTTCGTAATAACGGAAAAGATCGATGACGAATCGTCCGATGCCGTAAAAGATGAAAAAGAGATAGAGCAGAAAGCCGTCGGCCCGGGGCTTGCGGTCGATGACCAGCAGCAGGATGAAGACGAGCAGGGCATAGGCCGAGGAGTAGAGCTGGGTCGGATGGATGGGAATACCCTGGTACATCGCTCCGGCCGGACTGTCCGGGGGAAAGACCACCCCCACAGCGCAGTCGCAGGGGATGCCGTAGCAGCAGCCGTTGAGATAGCAGCCGATACGCGTGATGGCCTCGCCAAGAAAAAAGAGGGGGATGATCGTGTCGGCGATCTTGAGGATCGGCTGCTTTTTGGCGCGCAGATAAAGCAGCGAGCAGACCACGGCGAGGACCACCCCGCCGAGCATGGTCAGGCCGGCGATACCGATCTGGCCGTTGCTCTGAAAGGGATTGAAGGTGTCCGTCCAGTGGCCGGCGAACTCATCCAGGTGAAAGATGACATACATAAAGCGCGCCCCGATGATCGAAGCGAGGATGATCACCACCGAAAGATCCATGATTTTCTCGGGGTCGATGCCGCGCTTGCGGCCGCGCCTCACCGCCAGATAGATGCCGAGAAGAAAAGAGACCGCCAGAGCGAAACCGTAGGCGCGCATTTCAAAAGCGCCTATTCTGAAGAGCACCGGGTGCATGGAATTTCCTCCACTAAAAAGTGATCAGCAAAGACGCCGGGTGACGGCCTTGCAGCGCCGGGATTAAAAATAACGCTGGGTGACGGCATTGGAGAGCAGGGCCGCCATGGTCATATTGGTCAGCATCGCCGAGCCCCCGTAGCTGATAAAGGGAAGCGGGACACCCGTCACCGGCATGATCCCCATGGTCATGCCGAGATTGACGATCGCCTGAAAGGCGAAAATGGTGGCCAACCCGATCGCGGCCAGACTGGCGAAACGGTAGCTGCTGGTCGCAGCGATCTTGATGGCGCGCATGATAAAGATGAAAAAGAGGGCGAGGACGGCCAGCGAACCGATAAAGCCCCACTCCTCGGCCAGCACGGAAAAAATGAAATCGGTATGCTGCGCCGGCAGAAAACGCAGCTGGGTCTGGGTGCCGTGCAGCAGTCCCTTGCCAAAAATCCCCCCCGAGCCGATGGCCACCATCGACTGGATGATCTGATAACCGACGCCGCGCGGATCCTCGACCAGCCCGAGAAAGGTGAGAATGCGCTGCTGCTGATAACCATGCAGGCCGCTCCACACCAGCGGGGAGAGGGTGCCAACGAATACATTCATGCTGAAGACGGTCCAGGCCACCCGCTTGCCGCGCCGGGAGAGATAGAGAACCACGCTGATGAGCAGAATGACGGCGCTGAAAGAGTAATAGTTGAACGAGGCCAGAAAGGCGATCACGGGCGAAACCACCACAAAAATAGTGAAGGGGGCAAGACCGCGCCAGTAGAGCACCGGAATGACCATCGAGAGGTAGACCAGGCTGGTGCCGAGGTCGGGCTGCTTCAGGACCAGCACAAAGGGGGCCAGGACGATGCCGAAGGCGATGAGCAGGTTCTTCAACCGGTTGGGGTTGGCATCCTCCGGCGAGAGAAAGCGGGCCAGGGTCAGCACCACCACCGGCTTCATGAACTCCGAGGGCTGGACCTTGATCCCCCCCACCTCAAACCAGCGCTGCGCCCCGCCGCTGATCGAACCCACCAGATCGATGCCCAGGATCATCACCAGCAGGAAGGCATAAAGGGGATAGGCCAGGCTGAAAGCGATATGCAGAGGCAGGTAGGTGAGGGCGAAGAAAATAAGCAGGCCGACCACCACCCAGACGATCTGCTTGTAAAAATTGTCATGGATCGCCGCCACCTTGCTGCCGTGGGTCGCGCTGTAGACCGCCAGCAGGCTGAAGAGCGAAAAGAGGAGGACGCAGATCAGGATGACCTTGTCCACCCGGGTATTGCGGATCTCATCAAGCATGATGCACTCTCTAACCGTTTGTCGCTGCTGCTGTCGCCGGAACCTTCTTCTGCAGATCGAAATAGCGGCGCAGCAGACGCCCGGCGATGGGCCCGGAGGTCGCCCCGCCGCCGCCGCCGTTCTCGACCAGAACGCAGATCGCCACCTCGGGATGATCATAAGGGGCAAATCCAACATACCAGGCGTGCGGCTCGCCATGCGGATTCTGCGCGGTGCCGGTCTTGCCGGCTACAACCACATCGTCCAGATAGCTGTTGTGCCCGGTACCGCCCGGACTGTTGACCACCCGGTACATCCCCTCCCGGATGATATCATAAGTGGCTTCTGATATCCCTTCGACACTCTGCGGCTCAAGCTGCTGCCTGAAATAGCTCTGCGAACGCGGATCGTAGATCTTGTGGACCAGATGCAGGGGATAGTAACGCCCCTTGTTGGCGATGATCGTGGTATACTGGACCATCTGCACCGGGGTGACGAGCAGGTCGCCCTGGCCGATGCCCAGGTTCAACATCATGCCGTTGGTCCAGCCGTTCTTGCCGAAAACGCGGTCCAGATAGGCCCGGTCGGGCAGAGTCCCCTTCTCCTCCGCCGGCAGATCGATCCCGGTCCGTTTGCCAAGGCCGAAGCGCGCGGCGTAGAGCGCCCATTCGTCGACGGTGAGACGCATGCTCAGCCGGTAGAAATAGGCGTTGCAGGAGACCTTGAGGGCGTCAATCATGGCGAGGGAGCCGTGGCCTGCCTTGTTCCAGCAGGCGAAGGTACGGTCGCCGTAGGTGACGCCGCCCCCGCACGAAAAGTAGGTATCCGCGCTGGCCTTGCGCTCCTCGAGGGCGGCGGCGGCCGCAACCATCTTGAGGGTTGAGCCCGGGGGATAGGAGCTCTGGATCATCCGGTCATAGAGGGGTTTGGCCGGATCGTTCACCAGCCGCTGCCAATCCGCGTTGGTGAGATTGCCTGAAAAGATCTCGGGGTCGAAATCGGGCTTGCTGCAGAGCGCCAGCACCCCCCCGTCCCGGGTATCGACCATCACCACCCCGCCCCTCTTGTCAGCGAAGAGTGAGTCGGCCAGGGCCTGCAGGTTCGCATCGAGGGCGAGAAAGAAATCCTTGCCGCGCCTGGCGGACTGCTCGCTCGAGCCCGTCTGGTCGGTGGCCATACGCCCGACCGCATCGACGATGACCACTTTGTAACCGACCTGACCCCGCAGATCCCGGTCATAGTAGGCCTCAAACCCCTTCTTGCCCACCAGATCGCCAGGCAGCATGTCCTCCTCCTGGCGCCGCTGCAGTTCGCTTTTGGAAATCTCCCCGATATAGCCGAAAAGATGGGGCGATTTCAGCCCGGCCGGATAGATGCGCCGCGATTCGATCTCGTAGGTCACGCCGGGATGCTCCAGCTTGTGCTCCTCGAGGCGGACCAGCATCCCGTAGTCGATATCGCGCTGAAGCTTGAAGGGCAGAAAGGGATTGTCCGCCCGCTCCAGCCGGCGCCGGACCTCGGCGGGGGTCTCCTGCATCAGATCAGCGAGGAAAGCGAGAGATTTTTCGTTGTTGCGCACCTCGATGGGGATGACGCTCAGGACGTAACTGGGCCGGTTCTCCACCAGAGGGCTGCCATGGCGGTCATAAATAATGCCGCGCGGCGGCTCCATACGCAGACGGCGGGAACGGTTCTTCTCCGATTGCGTCAGATACTTTTCCCGCTGGAGGATCTGCAGGTTGAAGAGCTGCCCGGCCAGCACGATAAAGGCACCGGCGATGATGAACTGGATGATGCGGGTGGTGCGGTCATGGGAGTGCATGGCTTGGCATTGGACCGGTTAAAACAAGGGTGAAGGCTCGGTTTTGTAGATCTTTTCCCAGATGGATTCAGGCACGACTGCGAAGATGATCAGCGCCCAGAAGAGGGTATAGACCGCAGGCAGAAAAACGGCCATAAGCAGGCCCGTAAACCAGCCCGCAGCGCCGTGCACATTGAGCAAATAGATCAGCAGGTTATGGACGAGCGCGAGCAGGCCGACGATGAGCCCCGCGTTGAGACTGTAGGCGCTCTGCAGCGAGCGGTAGCTCATCACCGAGCCGGCGATGAAGGCGACCAGGCTGAGGACGAAAGCGTGGCTGCCGAGCAGGCCGCCGGTCAATGAATCCTCGATAAAACCGACCGCTGCACCCCAGATGGTCCCCTGCCCGCGCCCGGCGTAGAGGGCGATAGCGCAGACGGCGATGAGGAGGAAATCGGGGGTGACGCCCTGGATCGCGACCAGGTCGCTGACGCCGTGCTGAAGCCCCAGCGCCACCGCCGCCATGATCATATAGTAGATCAGATTCATCGCAGCATCTCCCCGGCCGAATCCCGGATGATGTAAACCTCCCGCAGCCGGGTGATATCCACTTTGGGTTCAACGAAAATCCTGCGATACATCCCCGACTCCGCGTCGTCGATGAGCGAGACCACGCCCAGCTTCAGCCCCGGCACATAGATGGAATTGGTGCCCGAGGTTACAATGACATCCCCCTTGCGCACATCTCCGCTTAAAAAGATCCCGGTCAGAAGGCCGCGATTGTAGCCCTCCCATTTGAACATCCCCTCCAGGCGGTTGCGCTGGACGAGCGCCGCGCAGCTGAAAGCGCGGTCATCGAAGCGCTGGACGATCGAACGGGTGGGGGAGACCGAAAGGATCCGGCCGACCAGTCCATCAGCGGCGACCACAGTCATGTTGGCGCGCACCCCCTGCGCGGCCCCGGCGTCGAGGATGAGCGGCTCCATGCCCGGCTGTTTCTGGCGGCCGACGACAGTGGCCGCGATCAGATCGTAGGGGGCGGTCATCCTGAACCCCAGCAGCTGGCGCAAACGGCTGTTCTCGTACCAGGCCTCCGCCATCTGGGCGTTCTTGAGCTGAAGGACCGCATTGAGTTCGCGCAGCTTGCGGTTCTCGCCGGCGAGCCCGAAATAGCCGCGGATCCTGGCGATAGGGGCGGTCATGCGCCCGACGATCTCGAGATTGAGCGTATGCAGCCCGCCCAGTGTGCGTGCCTCATTGGCAAAAAAGAGCG
>Ga0116144_10003925_pt1 | contig 14418 bp, 10 predicted proteins | sample AD_UKC035_MetaG_FD_89746 | JGI IMG/M metagenome (GOLD analysis project Ga0116144, IMG submission 89746) | Active sludge microbial communities of municipal wastewater-treating anaerobic digesters from USA - AD_UKC035_MetaG | ecosystem: Engineered > Bioreactor > Anaerobic > Digestate | place: USA... | reverse complement strand
TATTTGTGCCTACCTTGCCCTAGAGAGCCTAAGGGGAAAACCTGATGCTGAATAGGAAATAGGATAGATAGTAACAGAGCAAAGGGTTTTGGATAGCTTATCCAAAACCCTTTACTTTTTTCATAAACTTCTCGTTATCAATAATAAACCTAACGTGGGTGCCATGACCTATTTCACCCTGTTCGTCCCACGCTTTTAACGAGAACGTAAGCTTTCTCTCGTCAATGGCGGCTAATATGGCTTCGCTCTTAACCCTTGCGCCAATAGGCGTAGCCTTGATATGCTTCACGCTGATTTCGATGCCAACCGTTCCGTGTCCTGCGGGGAGACAATGCTGAACGGCCATCATGGCCGCATTTTCCATTAGGGCAATCATTGAGGGAGTGGCATACACTTCCAATAATCCGGAACCGTAACTCGAGGCTGTATGCCCCTTTTCCACTGTTAGTTCCGATATATGGGAAATCCCAACTTGTAAAGATGTGCTCATAACCTTTTTTTCACAAAGATATAAGGAATAATAAGCTTATGGATAAAGATATTTCCAGGGGGTTTTCTATTTTTGTATAGATGGACGGAGATTAAAAGCGAAGTATCTAATGCCACAAACACCGATATGTCCATGGTAAACCAAATTAAACAATCATTCGAAAAGCACTTCTCACCTGCTCCACTCATGGTAAAATCGCCCGGAAGGGTGAATCTGATCGGTGAGCATACCGATTACAACAACGGATTTGTGCTGCCGTCAGCCATTGACAAGTATGTGTACTTTGCGGTAAAGCCCAACGGATTGGATGAGTACAGGTTCCTTGCCTACGATTTGAATAGCCGCTTCAGCACCTTATCCCGGCGTATTGAGCCCTGCGACAAACCGTGGGCAAACTACCTATTGGGCGTTATCGCCCAGATGGCAGGACACGGGAAGAGCATTCCCGGGTTCGATTGCGTTTTTGGCGGCAATATTCCCATGGGCGCAGGGCTATCCTCGTCGGCAGCCATTGAATGTGGGCTGGCATACGCGTTGAATCATCTATATAATTTAGGATACAGCCAATTGGAACTGGCACTGCTTTCACAAAAGGCCGAACACGAGTATGCCGGTGTGCAATGCGGTATCATGGACCAATTCGCTGTGCTGTTTAGCCGCAGTGATCATGTCATTAAGCTGGATTGTCAATCGCTTGACCACGAACATTACAGGCTGGATATGAGCCATTTATCAATAGTTCTGGTCAATACGGGTGTTAAACATTCCCTTGCATCATCGGAATACAACAGGCGGAGAATGGAGTGCCAAAAGGGAGTGGACATTTTGAAACGAGAGAGCGATGGCATCCGTTCGCTTCGCGATGTGAGCATGGACTTAATAGTGAAGAACCGCCATAAATTTGATGAGACTATTCAGAAACGGTGTACATACGTTTTGGAAGAGAATGAGCGAGTGTTAGCGGCATGCCATTGCCTTGCCAATGGCGATTTCAATGCCTTTGGGCAGCTGATGTACCAATCGCACTACGGGCTTAGGGACAAGTACGAAGTGAGCTGTGCCGAACTGGACAGGCTGGTGGAGCTAACCGAGCCTATGGATGGCGTGCTGGGCGCAAGGATGATGGGCGGAGGTTTTGGTGGTTGCACCATCAATCTGGTCGAAAACAACCATTTGGATAACTTCAAACGATTGATTACCAATGAGTACAAAACGCCCGACTCTTCAAATCCCGAAATATACACCTGCACTCTTGGGGGTGGAACACGATTAGCATAAAGTATAAATTGTATTAAATTTTATCTTTGTACTAACTACAAATAACGGAAGAATAAAAACTTACAATATTTTCAACCTCACCAAAAAATGAATTGTATGGACTGGAATTTTGCCGGAATTGACTACGTGATTTTAGCCCTCTACGCCATAGTTATCGTATCCATTGGGCTTTGGGTATCGCGCCGAAAAAAGGGAGAGGAACGAACAGCAGAGGACTACTTTTTGGCGGGTAAATCGTTGCCCTGGTGGGCAATTGGGGCATCTCTTATAGCCGCCAACATTTCGGCCGAGCAGTTTATTGGCATGTCGGGGTCGGGGTTTGCCATTGGTTTGGCCATAGCCTCGTACGAGTGGATGGCTGCCATCACCCTGATCATTGTGGGCAAATTCTTTCTCCCCATATTCATCGAGAAGCGCATATATACCATACCCGAATTCGTGGAGCACCGCTTTAGCAAGAGCCTGAAAACCATTCTGGCCGTATTCTGGATATCGCTATTCATATTCGTCAATCTCACCTCGGTGCTGTTCCTGGGTGCCAAAGCCATTGATACCATTGTGGGTGTGGGCGATGGCAGCCTGATGTTAGTGGCCATTCTGGGCCTGGCCCTTTTCGCTGCGGCCTACTCCCTATGGGGCGGACTTTCGGCTGTGGCATGGACCGATGTGGTGCAGGTTGCCCTGCTGATTTTGGGTGGGTTGGTAACTACGGCCATTGCCCTTACCAAGCTAACACCCGATGGTGGCATCATAAAAGGTTTTCAGCATCTTTATACGGTGGTTCCCGAGAAGTTTTCCATGATACTGTCCAAGGGTGAAATCATCACCCCCGACGGGCGTGATGCCTGGTGGGATTTGCCGGGGTTTTCGGTGCTTATCGGCGGGATGTGGGTTGCCAACCTTTACTACTGGGGTTTCAACCAGTATATCATACAACGCACGCTGGCGGCCAAAAGCCTTAGAGAGAGTCAGAAGGGTATTGTGTTTGCTGCATTCCTTAAGCTGATTATCCCCCTTATTGTTGTTGTTCCCGGCATTGTTGCGTATGTTCTTAACTATCAGGAAGGTGCAGTATTGGACCCCACATTCATTGGGGCAGACGGGCAAATTCTCAACGATAGTGCTGCGCCGTGGCTAATAAGCAAGTTCATACCGGTTGGGCTAAAAGGGCTTGTGCTGGCCGCGCTGATAGCCGCCATCGTATCATCGCTGGCATCCATGCTCAACTCCACCTCCACCATCTTCACCATGGACATCTACCGACCCTATTTCAACAGGAATGCTTCCAACGCCAAAACGGTATCGGTTGGTCGCATATCTGCTGCCATAGCCCTAGTGATTGCGGTATTCATTGCCCCTCAGCTGGGAAATATCGGACAGGTATTTCAGTACATTCAGGAATACACGGGGGTGGTGAGCCCGGGTATTCTGGCGGTATTCATGATGGGATTGTTCTACCGAAAAGCCACCAACAAGGGTGCGATTATTGGTGTTGTTCTTTCCATCCCCATTGCCCTTTACTTTAAGGTGGGCCCCAATGGATGGGCAAATGGCACAGCCATTGAATCGCTGTTCGTCGTGCTGCCATTCATGAAGCAGATGATGATAACCTGCCTGGCCACCATCGGCCTGATCATCCTGTTCAGCTATATTGACAACAAAGGGGCCAACGATGGTAAGGGTATTGTCCTGTCGCGTCAGCTATTCGAAACAAGCAAGGGGTTCAATATCGGGGCATTGGTGCTGACTATAGTGCTGATTTTCCTTTACGTGGTGTTTTGGTAAGAAGCATTGCAAAGTCAAGGTGAAATAATGCTATCCCCCACCCCTTCCAAACCGCTTACGGGGTGGCGCTGCGTGGCAAACTGTCAGCCCGTGAGTGAAAACGCACGAAACCCGCCAAAAAAAGGCGGGTTCGTTATTTTACTATACCGCAGGCTTAGCCTGCTAATGATAGACCGACTCAGGTACAACCTGAGCCGAACTGGTCTCATGTGGCCGGTTAATGGTTCCCTCGCAGCCCTCTTTTACAGTTTCTGCCTGATCCCCGGATTAAGGGCCGGATCGTCACGAAGCACGCATAACCGCAATCTTTTTCTGCCAGTGGATGAAGCCGTAGACAGCCATCACCAGGAATATGACATACTGCACCGATACAAGCATTATGCCTTTTATGGAGTAGAGGGCTATGCTCATGATGTTGAGCAGTATCCAGAGAACCCAGTTCTCAAGCTTCAGCCGGGCACAGAGCAGTGAGGCGCCAATGCTCATCACAGCAATCATGGCATCGATGTAAACAAAGGTTGCCCTCTCGGGAAAGAGGTCTGGGAGCCAGATGTGGATGCGTCCCATAATGGTACCGAGAGCCATCGCAGAAATGATCAGCACCGCTGCCCATGAAATCCTCTCACGGTGGTTCAGCAGCGTCACCGGCTCATCAGTGTCGCTGGTCTGCCGCCTCCAGTTGAACCAGCCATAGATGGCATTACCGAAGAAGAAGAACTGGAGAGACATTGCCGAGTAAAGATTGACCTGGTAGTAGAGCCTGAAAAAGAGAACGGCATTGATAATAGCGAAGATCCAGGTGATGATATTGGCCCTGGCAGCAAACCAGGTGGCTAAGAGCCCGGTTATCACGGCAAGCAGTTCAAGGGTGCTCATACGGTAACCGAGAAACTCAAAGAGGGTGGTATTGATGTCGAACATATCTGTAGTTATGAAAGCCTGTAAATAGCCGGGGCTTCCGGCCTCAGAGGAGACCCCCGCATGCAGCGAAGCACGCCCTGACACGCATACCCCTGAAAAATTTATTGAGCAAAGGTAATGAATCCTGAGAAAAGATGGTACCCGGGTGACCTGAGATAAGCATCAGCGGTGGAGCATGATTATGATACTGGTGAGCTTATCCTCATCACTCATGCTGCCGACAATCCAGTTGATGACGATTCCCCGGTACCATGCCGAAGGGATAGACTGACAACTCCTTCTTCAGCACTACAAAGAACGGTAGGGCTAAGGTAAGGATATTTTTGGTTAGAAGTAGTTTTTTACAAGCCTGCCAACCTGCGTCCCGACTCGGGAGTCGGGACGCCAACTTGCCAAGGGCAAGAGAGGTCTAAACGTTTGTTTGGGGGCTTAGGATAAGCCGTGGTTTAGCCCTTACGTTTTTTTTTGATGAAAATGTAAGTTTTGCCCAATTTAGGCTTTTAAATAGTGCGACTATAGAACCGTTACACATCTCCGATGTAAAGGCTTTATTTTAGAATATATAATCCCCATTCTCTGCCACTTTTATATTCAGCTCACTGAAGTTTTTAAAAAATAAATCATAACCAACTTTAAGATTGTCCCAAAATACAACCAACTCTTCATTGTCTCTGTATTGGCTTTTGTAAATCGTCATATTATGGTCAGTCATTTTGAAGGGAAAAATGTAAACAGGGATTTTAAGCTGTCCATTGTTTCGGGCGTAAACAGCCAATAGATATATCTCCTTAATACATTCGTCAGTCATCGGCAGGCAGCCTATGGTAACACAAGAGCCGTGAATAAATATATTTCCGCCTAAATTGTTTGCAGTGCTTTTTCTTCTATCTGCCAGATTAGGGTAATTAATCCCAAGAGAAAGATAAAAATTGCTTGTGGGATTAAAATAGTTCAGATGATAGAACCCTTCGGGTACTTGCCCATCTCCTTCTCTTCTTTTTGGGCCAAGCTGGCCTGAACGAGCGCAAATTTTATAGGATAGTATTTTTTTATAGGTCTCTTTTTGCTTTGCCTTTGCATAAACATCAAGAAGATCATTGTCTTTATAGGCAATCAGGAGTAGATTAAGGCTGTCAATGGATATTTGATTTTCACTTAGCGTATTTTCGATAAATTCCTGTTTTTCATTAATGGCTGCTCTTACACGCGAAAACTTCTTCTGTTCATCCAAAAAATTGGTCTGATCAGTGAATGAGAGTAGAACTATCGCTATAGTTGATATGATTGTAACCTTGGTGTTAAATTTAGCCATAATAAAAACTGGAAATAATTGCTGTGGTATTTATACACTTGCGCATAACAGGAAGTTACGGGCTCATGGCCACCCTGAACCCTATGTAACTTCGCTTGTTAGCCGGCTCATCGCTTCCGCGGCATGTTACCCTGCTCCCGCCAATGTAACCATACCAACTTCCGCCCCTCACAATCTTATAATCCCCCTCTTCAGGTCCTTCGGGGTTCTCCTTAGGTGTTGCTGTAAAATCATCAAACCAATCGCTGCACCACTCCCACACGTTTCCGCTCATATCGTACAAGCCCAACTCGTTGGGTTTCATTGTGCCAACGGGTTGTGTTTTACCCTGACTGTTGCCCGAATACCATGACACAAAATTGATGTTATTGCCCCCGGCATACCTAAAACCTTGACTCAGGCCGGCACCCCGGGCGGCATACTCCCACTCTGCCTCCGTGGGCAAGCGATACTTTTTGCCGGTAAGGAGATTCAGCTTGGTAATAAACACCTGCACTTCGTCCCAACTGACCCGTTCAACGGGGCAATTGTCGCAGCCCTTGTAATGGCTTGGATTATCACCCATCACCAGCTGCCATTGCGCCTGGGTAACCTCATATTTACCGATATAGAAATCGCTGAGGGTTACATCGTGAACGGGTTTTTCTTCCCTATTGCCAATTCCCAGCACATCGCCCATTTGAAAGGTACCGCCCTTAACCAACACCATTTGCCCATAGAATGGGTCGTTGGATTGTTTAAGGGTATAATCGAATACCTTTTTCCCCGTTGGGGAAACATGGATAGTTTCAACCAGAACCTCATCGTTCTTTACCAGCATAACCTCATGATTGCCAAATTTCAAAACGAAAGTTAAGGGGGTAACGCCCAGGGTATCTCCCTGCACAATTACAAATGCCCCGTCGGGCACACTGGTAACCGTAATCTCCTTCCCAAAAACCAGAGGGATTTCAACCGTTGTGGTCTTAGAATCCTCAATCTCAACACGCATATACACGCTGGTATGACCTGGTTTTTCAACCGTTAGATTGTAGGTGCCAAGTAGCAAATCGGGGATAATTTTGGGAGACATTCCGTACATCTTACCGTCAATGCTTATCATGGCCTGATCAGGAATAGTCTTCACCTCAAGCGTTCCTGTTTTTGGGCTCATCATCAGGTCAATGGCCTGATCTTTCCCACGCACCATGCTCACTTCCCACTGGCGGGTTTTGTAACCCTCCTTTTCCACCTTAACAATGCATACTCCTTCTTTAACCCTTCCCGACCAGGTTGTTGACCCCTTAACCTTTCCATCGATGTAAATAATGGCATCGGCACTGGTATTCACAGTAAGAATACCATAATTCGGTACCATGGTAAAAAACAAATCATTATTTTGCCCATCGATAATCTCAACCCTCTTTTCCTGAGGACGATACCACTCCCCCATCAATTTAACAACGTGTTGACCAACGGCAATCCCATCGATTGTGGCAGGTGTGGTTTTGCCGGTATTTTGATTGTCAATATAAATGGCCATACCTGCTTCGGGTTCTGAAATGATTGTAATGCTACCAGTTTGATCATCCAACCTCTTCCCTACGCTAATGGTCAATGATGCCTCCATGCAGGAAATCGAAATATCCTTCCCCGTTTCTGCAGGATTTTCCGCAAAAACATTCACCATGCCAAAATAAAGCAGCAGAGAGAAGGCTATACCGATTCGATATCTCAACATGGGTGCAAGTTAAGTGTAACAAATCTAAAAAAAATTTTTTTACCCATAAATACTACAAACAGCAGACAATCTTTAACCGTCCTAAGATCTTACTGTTCAATCCATTATCTTAATTAAAAATAAAATTGGAACAAAGAAATCATTAATGGCAAAATATGGAGAAACCATAATAAACCTTTCAATAAATAAGCCTCTAAGAATTGTATCGTTTGGACAACTCCATATTAAAAAGGCATTAAATTTGTTGCGCTGCATTTACCTACATATTGAGTTCAAAATATTGTCACTCATTAGCTTATTATTCTAACATTATGAAAATCTATTCGTTCAGCTTTAAAGTTCTGATAATCATTACTGCTTTTTATGCCCTGCTAAACCATACAAATGCTACGGCAGCCTATCTAAAGGATCGCCCTACCATGGTAAAAAATCCCGATGGCACTGAAATCCATTGCTATTCCAGTGGCGATGAATATTTTAATTATCTTCATGATAAACAGGGCTATACCATCATTCAAGGATCCGATGGCTATTACTACTATGCAATTACAGAGGGAGATATCGTTATCCCTTCAATCCATAGGGTAAACGAGGTTAATCCGAAGGATGTGGGCCTACAGCCCTATGCCTTAATATCTTCTGAAGAGTACCAGAAAAGGGTAAAAGAGTTTTGGAAATGGGTTGATAGCCCAAGGGGCAGGGCTCCCCATACCGGGACTTTGAATAATCTGGTGGTATATATTCGGTTCAGCGATGATACGGATTTTAATACTCCTCGCGAAGAATTTGATGCACTGTTTAACCCCGTGGAGGGCGTTTCACTGAAAAACTTTTTCAATGAGGCCTCGTATGGATTACTCAATATTGAAAGCCACCACTATCCTGTAGTATCAAGTCAATCATTTAACTATAGCTTTCAGGACTCGCACCCGCGGGCATACTATCAACCTTACCATGCAGTTACCAATCCAAACGGGTATCAGGGTGGCGACAATGGCTGGGAAAGAACAGACCGTGAACAAACCCTTCTGCTCAATGCCATTAATGCCATAGCCGGTGATGTACCAGCTGACCTGAACATTGATGCTGACAATGACGGATTAGTTGATAATGTTTGCTTTATTATTAGGGGCGGTTCAGGTGGTTGGGCTGAATTGCTATGGGCGCACCGCTGGGTACTCTTTTCCGTAAATGCATATATCAATGGCAAACTGGTTTACGATTATACTTTTCAGCCTGAGACTCAAACCGAGGTATCCACATTGACCCATGAAATGTTTCACACCTTGGGAGCTCCTGATCTATACCAGTATTACAATGATGGTAGTCCTGTCGGACCGTGGGATCTTATGGCCGGGGGATTTGTACACATGGGAGCCTATATGAAGATGAAATATACCAACAATACATGGATTAGTGATATACCCACTATTTCCGGTTCAGGAACCTACACTCTCCACCCTATCACTTCGAGCGAGAACAATGCCTATCGTATAAACTCGCCCAATTCGAATAGTGAGTTTTTTATAGTGGAATACCGTAAAAAAGAAGGGTTATACGAAAACAATTTACCCGGTAGCGGTTTGCTGGTATATAGAATTAATCCCGAAGCATGTGATGGAAATGCCGATGGACCACCCGATGAGGTGTATATTTACAGGCCCAATGGAACACTAAATGACAATGGGAATATTTACTATGCACATTTCTCTGCTAATGTCGGCAGAACATCAATCAATGATTTCACCAATCCCTCATCATTCCTTTCAAACGGCGCTCCCGGCGGGCTGAATATAAAAAACATTGGTGCCGTTGGCGAAACCATTTCATTTCAAGTAGTCAATTCATATAATATCAGTGTAGGTGCTAACCCTGCTGAGGGTGGTTCGGTATCTATCAGTCCTGATTCAGAACACTACGAATACGGGACAACGGTTACCCTCGAGGCAAATCCGAATAACGGTTACATATTTGAGAAATGGACGGCCAACGGCGACAGCATTTCCAACGCAAATCCATTGCAGTTTTCTGTTCCCGATTATGACGTTAATATTGTGGGGCATTTTAATTGGGTTGGTTTGTACAACATAACCCTTGTTGCCTATCCCGAATACGCGGGAGTAGTTAATGATGATACGAATCAGGGGCCATACATGCCCAACTCTTTGGTAAGTATTTCTGCCACTGCCAACCCGGGGTATGAGTTCAAGAAATGGACCATTGCAGGCGACTCCATCTCTTCTGCAAATCCTTTGCAATACACAGTTCAGGCTGCTGATGTTGAAATAGTTGGCCATTTTGGTTGGATAACCAATACCCCTACAACATCAATTGCCGGAGTGACAGTTTTCCCCAATCCTTTTTCAAACACGCTCAGCATCAACAATGCATCTTCGGTGGAAAGTATTACTATCTCCAACCTTATAGGACAGGAGGTTTTTAAACAAACCCCGGCCAATAATGTTAACTTTACAATTAATACCCATGGTTTTCAACGGGGCATTTATCTTGTAACTTTAGAAATGTTGAGTGGCGAAAGAATTGTTAAACGGATTGTAAAAAATTAAGATTGTTTTATAGCTTGTTGGGTAATGATTATCTTATTGAATCTCTTTAAATAAGTGATATTTATTATCCTCCGGTGTTATTTTCAAATTTAACTGCATCGGCAACCGGTTAGGTTAGTTTATAATGATTATGTATTTTTGACCAAATTGTTTTATCCTTGAACGTTTAAAAATTGTGGAGGCTATAAAAATGAAAGCGAAGGCTAAAATACTGATTAATTGTGTGATAGTTTTTTCTTTGGCATTGCTGTTGAACATTAATTCATATGCTGCATATTTAAAAAACGTACCGACTGTTGTTAAAAATCCCGATGGCACAGAAATTCGGTGCTTTGCTACCGGGGATGAGTATTTTAATTATTTACACGATGCAGACGGATACACAATAATCCAAGGGAAAGATGGATATTACTACTATGCCCATCTTGAGAACGGTAAGGTTGCTCCTTCGAAATACAGGGTGAATAGCGTAAATCCTACAAAAGTTGGCTTAAAACCCAATGTATTGATTAGCCCCGAGGAGTATCAAAAAAGGACAACCGCCTATTGGAAAGACGTAGATGATCCAACGGGAAAAGCTCCGCATCAGGGTACAATCAACAACCTTGTTGTTTACATTCGTTTCAACGATGATAGCGAATTTACCAGCCCGCGTACTCACTACGACCAGCTATTCAACCCTGCGGAGGGTATTTCGCTGAAAAATTATTACCAGGAGGTATCCTATGGGCAGCTAAATATTGAAAGTCATCATTATCCCTATATAGAGGACTTCTCTACCAACCTCAGCTATCAGGATTCACACCCCAGGGGATACTATCAACCCTACAATGCCACAACCAACACCATTGGATACCAGGATGATGACCAGAGTAGAGTGAGAGAGCATACCCTGTTGGTAAATGCCATAAATGCAATATCTGATCAAGTTCCCACGGATTTAGCCATCGATGGTGACAACGATGGCCGGGTGGATAATGTTTGTTTTATCATTAGGGGTAATTCAGAAGGATGGGCCGACTTGCTTTGGGCTCACCGATGGGTTTTATACTCATACGTGGTCAATATCAATGGTAAAAGGGTTTACGATTACACATTCCAACCCGAGAATCAGGCAGTGGTATCCACCATATGCCACGAAATGTTTCATGCCTTAGGCGCTCCTGACCTTTACCGTTACACCGGTAGCGGATTCGACCCCGTAGGTCCATGGGACTTAATGGCCAATGGATTTGTGCATATGGGCGCACACATGAAAAGGAAATACTCCAAGAATAAATGGGTTAGCCAAATACCAACCATTTCAGAGCCTGGCGAATACACTCTTAATCCCATTACTTCCAGTGAGAACAACGCATATCGTATTAACTCACCCAATAGTTCATCGCAATACTTCGTTTTGGAGTACCGGAGAAAGACAGGGCTTTACGAAGGTAACATTCCCGGTAGCGGGCTCATAGTGTACAGGATTAACACCACTGCAGGGGACGGTAATGCCAGCGGACCTCCCGATGAAGTATATGTATATAGGCCAAACGGCACAACAACGGTAAACGGGAATATTAATCAGGCATTCTTTTCGGCAGGCTCAGGCAGAACCTCGATTACCGACAATACCAATCCCTCTTCATTCCTTGCTAATGGAGATCCCGGAGGGCTAAACATAATTAACATAACCGAAGCAGGCGAAACCATTTCCTTCACCATCTCCGAAAAGGTTGGCTATGTCCTTAAACTTAAGGCACAACCATGGAGTGCGGGCACATGCGATGATCTTACCAATACACCTCCCTATACCGAGGGTACTGAGGTTACCATTAAAGCTACGCCCATTGAAGGCTATGGCTTTGTTAAATGGACAATTGGTGATCAGGAACTGGGTAAAGACAATCCCATGGTTTTTACCATGCCCGACCACAATGTTGAAATTACCGGGCATTTTGAATGGGGCGCCGGAGTGAACGATAACAGCCAGGATAACATTCGCATTTACCCTAACCCCATGGCCGGCACATTAAATATCGATAATCTGAATGATGCCAAAAGTATTGCCATTACAAATCTGATTGGGGTAGAACTAATCAACCGACCAATTAGCAATGGTAGTACCCAGGTTAGTATCGATACAGAAGGGCTAAGAGCAGGCATATACATTGTTACCATTAAGCTGAACGATGGAACTAAATATGTAAAGCGACTTATTAAGCAGTAAGAGTTCTTTGTTAAAAAACACGAAACCGCCCTACTCAAGGGCGGTTTCGTGTTTATAGCGGGTTAACTATCGTTCATTCCTCGCTCCTCTCCCCTTGCTCTCCCTGACGCTTAAGCCTTTCGAACTGCTCTCGGTAGTACTCCAACTCCTCCATGCTCTCCCTAATCAGCTCTTCCTTTTCCTGCATCTCCTGAGCCTGCTCCTGGAATTGTTGCAATAGATTAATACTACGTTCGTTCATTCTCACATTATTCAGGTTAATGGCAATACTATAGGCTATTTTTTTCACAAACTCCACCTCAACCTTACTAAACTCTTTAAACCTTGCCAGTTCAATTACTCCGAAAACTGCTTCGTCAGTGCTAAGTGGTATAAAAAGGATTGATTTGGGAAGGCTTTCCCCCAATCCGGAATTTATTTTGAAATAGTCTTCAGGGATATCATTCAATATTTTCAACTGAGCATCGCTGTATGTAGCTCCAACCAATCCACTCCCTGGCTCGATTTTCTTATTCTTACTCTTCATTCCTTTTCCGGAACCATAACTGGCAACCATCTCAAGGTATGGTTCAGCGGGATTTTCTTCATTAATTACGTACAATGCTCCCAACTTTGCTTCCAAATATTTTGAAAGCGTGTTGATAACCACTTGGCTCAGCACTTTCGAATCGTTTTTATTATCTGTAAGAACGTCATTTAGTTTGGCCAAACCCACGTTAATCCAATTTTGCTCCTTTTCCTTTTCCTGATGGGCTATTAAAATTTTTTGTTGCTCCTTCAATTCATGTACGCGTTTTTCTATGTTCTTCTCAAGATCCTGCTTTTCATTATACAATTCTTTGGAAAGGTCTTCATTTTCATTAATAGCCCTGGCCGATTTGCCGGATAGAATGAACGATTGTATCAGCATGAAAACAACCAAACCATAGGGTGCTATGTATGGTGTGTTAACAACACCCATGCTGTGTAAAACATCATTGGTTATTGTGCCGTAAAGTATAATCATCCCAATAAACGAAGCGAAAGCCCATCGCCTGCCCAGAATGGTTGCCCTCAACAACACTCCAAAAGTTAGATATACTCCTCCTATTAAAAGGTAAAGTTCAAAAAATTGGTTAAACTTCCCGTACACCAATGCCGGTGTAGAAAAAATCAATACCGCTATGATAACTCCAAAGATTACAAAGGCATTCTTAATCCATGCATGAAACTCCTCCTTAAATTGATGATAAATGAAAAGCGCAAAGAATGGAATGGTGCCATAACCAGAGAAATTATCGAGTTTTAAGAGCAATTCCCAGCTAATATTAGGGAATAGATATTCAATAATCCTATCGCCTGTGGAGATGTTTCTGATAATCATAACTAGAGACAGAATACCAAAGTACAAATTTGTACGATCTTGCCTCCGGAAAAAATACATAATCAAATGGTTGATGCCAATAATTAAGACTATGCCAATGGCAATCAAATTGAGTATATCCCAATTGCGACTGTAGTTCTTAATGTTGTCAAACGTTCCAAAATACATGGCCCAGGGCATCCCTGCTCTTCGATGGGAAAAGTTTGAAATTTGCATTATCACTTCTACCCTATCCGTCGCACCTTTTTCCGGATCGAGGCAGAATAACATGTCTTGCGCTTTGAATTGTGGTTTGAAATCATCTTTTGATTTTCCCACAGAACCTACCTGAGAAACCAACTGGCCGTTAACCCATAGTTTGTAGCTACAAAATATTGTCTCTTCTTTGATACCATAAAAAGTGATTTTGCTATCCGCCTTTTTTTCGATAATGAACCTATATGTACAATAGCCTTCACGGGATAGCTTTTTATCCTTAAAAGTATAGTTATCCCACGATTTTGGTATGTAAACATATTGACAATTATGCTGATGCGTCGTGTCTAAAAAATCGGCAGGTTCCAAAAGCTGTTTCCAGTAAAATTCAACCTCTCCCTCCAGTTTAATGATATCACAGGCTTCAATATCAACCCCCTGTAAATTAAGCACCCTATAATTACCCCCAAAATTTAGACAACAAGTATCGTTTGAAAAATCACTAAACTTGTTGTTATGAAAAAGCGAAAACATCACACATCGGGTTTTAAGACAAAAGTTGTATTAGAAGCCCT
>Ga0116144_10003924_pt1 | contig 14421 bp, 15 predicted proteins | sample AD_UKC035_MetaG_FD_89746 | JGI IMG/M metagenome (GOLD analysis project Ga0116144, IMG submission 89746) | Active sludge microbial communities of municipal wastewater-treating anaerobic digesters from USA - AD_UKC035_MetaG | ecosystem: Engineered > Bioreactor > Anaerobic > Digestate | place: USA... | reverse complement strand
TGGACAACCGCGCCCTGCGGACGGAGTGGGAGGAGCTCATGCGGCACCCGCTGCCGATGGAGTTTAAGGGGCTCCAGCGACTCCAGCCCGAGGCCCCTCTGCCGCCGAAGGACGCCTACAAGCTATTCCTGTTGACCTTTGCCCAGCTTTCGGATACGACGCTGGCCCACCTGGAGGCGGCACACTGATGAGCTATACCCCTCGTATCGCGACCCAGACCCTCGCCACCATCGCCGCCCACCTGGAGCGGGACCAAGGCGCGGCCTTCCGTCGGCACCTTCGCCACCTCATGCCACAGGCTGAGGACGCCTACCGCGACGAGGAGGACGCCTTTCGTTCGCACCTCGGGGCCTCCCTGATCGGGCGCGAGTGTGCGCGGGAGCTATGGTACTCCTTCCGCTGGACCACCAAGCCCAGCTTCGAAGGCCGGATGATCCGGCTCTTCAACCGCGGGCACCTCGAGGAGCCCCGGATGGTGGCCCTCCTCCTGATGATCGGCTGCACCGTCTGGCAATTTGACGAGGAAGGCAACCAGTTCCGGATCAAGGGTCACAAGGGCCACTTCGGTGGCGGGATGGACGGTGTCATCCTCGGTATCCCGGAGATCCCGGACGAGCCGGTGCTCGGGGAGTTCAAGACCCACAACGACAAGTCCTTCCAGAAGCTGAAGGGGGACGGCGTCCGCGAGGCCAAGTTCGAGCACTACGTCCAGATGCAGATGTACATGGGCAAGAACGGGTTCCGCTGGGCGCTCTACATGGCGGTCAATAAGAATGATGACGAGCTCTACGCCGAGCTGGTTGCCTTCGACCAAGTGACCTATGACCGGTTCCTGGACCGCTCCGCCATGGTGATTGACGCCGTCGAACCACCGCCCCGGATCAACAACAGCCCGGGCTGGTACAAGTGCAAGTTCTGCGACTTCTCCCCGGTCTGCCACGGAGCCGCCATGCCTGAGAAAAACTGCCGGACCTGCCGCTGGTCTACTCCTGTTGATGGAGGGAAGTGGGTGTGTGAAAATCCGAAGGTAATCGAGGTTCTCAAAGAACAGGGGTACCACGATGACCAGTGGGAGCTGACCAAGGAGGCCCAGCTCCGCGGCTGCGACGACTACGAACTCCACCCTCTGATCAAGGCGAAGCAATAGAATGCAATTCCGCGACTACCAAGACTACGCGATCGAGTCCATCTTCCGCTACTTCGAAGAAGGCGGGGAAGGCAACCCGGTCGTCGCTATGCCTACCGGCACCGGTAAGTCTGTGGTCATTGGCGGTTTCATTCAGCGGGCCTTCCAGCGCTACCCCGGCCAGCGGGTCATGAAGCTGACCCACGTCAAGGAGCTAATCGAGCAGAACTTCGAGAAGCTCCTGGCCATCTGGCCGACCGCCCCCGCCGGCATCTTCTCCGCGGGGCTTGGGCGCCGGGACGCCTACTGCCCGATTACCTACGCCGGGATCGCCACCGCTATCAAGGCGGTGGAGACCTTCGGTCATGTTGACCTCTTGCTGATTGACGAGTGCCATCTGGTTTCGCCGAAGGCGGATACCATGTATCAGGCATTCATCAACGGCCTCAAGAAGGTCAACCCCTACCTCAAGGTGATCGGGTTTACCGCTACACACTACCGGATGGGGCAAGGCCTTCTGATCGAGGAGGGCGGGCTCTTTACCGACGTCTGCGTCGACATGACGACCCTCGAGGCCTTCAATTGGTTCCTGGCCGAAGGCTACCTCTGCCCGCTGGTTCCGCGGCCCACCCGCACGGAGCTGGACGTGGAGGGGGTCAAGATCCAGCAGGGTGAGTACAACCTCAAGCAGCTGCAGGAGGCGGTGGACCGGGACGAGGTGACCCATGCCGCCCTGCTGGAAGCCCTCGAGATGGGGCATGACCGTCAGCACTGGCTGGTCTTCGCCTCCGGGGTGGAGCATGCCATCCACGTTGCCGCTATGCTGGAGAGCCTCGGGGTCTCCGCCACCTGCGTCCATTCCAAGATGAGTGACGGGGAGCGGGACCAACGGCTGGCGGACTACAAGGCTGGCAAGTACCGGGCCATGGTCAACAACGGCATTCTGACCACAGGCTTCGACTTCCCAGCCATCGACCTGATCGTCATGCTTCGCCCGACCCAGTCGCCGGGGCTGTGGGTCCAGATGCTCGGGCGGGGCACCCGTCCACTCTACGCCCCCGGCTTTGACCTGGAGACCACCGAGGGCCGGCTGGCCGCCATCATCAACAGCCCGAAGCGCAACTGCCTTGTGCTGGACTTCGCTGGCAATACCCGTCGCCTCGGCCCGATCAACGACCCGGTCATTCCGAAGCGCAAGGGCAAGGGCGGGGGCCAGGCCCCGGTCCGCATCTGCGAGAACTGCGGCATCTATTGCCATGCCAGCCTGACCCATTGTCCGGAGTGCGGCTTCGAGTTCCCGCGGTCCATCAAGTTCGGCTTCCACGCCGGGACCGAGGCGCTGATCCGGGACGGCCAGGAGTTCCCGCAGGTAGAGCTGTTCCGGGTGGACCGTGTGGTCTATAACGAACACCGCAAGGAGGGGCGCCCGCCCAGCATCCGGGCCAGCTACTACTGCGGGCTGCGGATGTTCGATGAATGGGTCTGCCTTGAGCATGAGGGCTTCGCCCGCAAGAAGGCCCGGGACTGGTGGCGTAACCGGGCCACTGATCCTCAACCGCCCGAGACCATCGCTGACGCCTTCCAGCGCCTTGGCGAACTCCGCACCCCGACCCACATCCGGGTCTGGATCAACAAGAAGCACCCTGAAATAATGAGTTATCAATATGCCGAAGATGACAGTCCCGCCGGACTACCTGGAGAACAGCTATGAATATGAAGCCACAACAGCACCAAGCCCAGCGGATTGAGTTCCAGGAGCAGATCATCCGCTCCCAGAACTGGACCACCTGCCTCAACTGCGAATACTGGGACAAAAAGGAGGAGCAATGCACCACCTTCGCCGCCCGGCCCCCGCTCACCGTAGTGGTGGTGGGGTGCCCCGAGTGGTTAGGGGAGATCCCCTTCTGATCCCGTTTGCCTCTAAAAAGGCGCTTTTCGATTCGAACATTCAATCGATCTAAGGCGCTTAACCTGTTGCCTGCCAATCCGGGGTCCCCTATAATTCAATCATGGTCAGGGGGAATGGGTCCCTCGGATCATTAACCAGGACAGGAGCAACATCATGAAACTCTACACCGTTAAATCCTCCGCCCACCGCGCCGCCAAGCAGGCTGGCCTGACCAAGGATCAGTACGAGATCGTCGAGGTCGCCGGCCAGTTCGGCTTCCAGCCGATCGAAGTGGCCGAAGAGCCGGTCCAGGAAGCCCCGGCCGAAGTGGAAGCCACCGAGGCGGACATCGCCGCCATGGAAAAGCAGGCGGATGAGCAGTTGGCCGAGCAGCTGAACGAAGAAGCCGCTCAGGCCATCGAGGCCCCGGCCAAGGGCAAGGCCAAGCCGGAGGTCAAGCACAAGTCCGACATCGAGCGCCCGACGAAGACCGTCTGGCACATCGCTGACGAGATGTCCGCCGCCAACCCGCAGGTCCGCCGCAAGGATGTGATCGCCGAGTGCGTGCGCCGTGGCATCGCCTTCTACACCGCCCGTACCCAGTACCAGCAGTGGCTGGCCACGAAGAACGGCACCGCCAAGTAACAGGAGGCCAACATGCGCGACCTCGTAACCCGGGGTCGCCATCCTGCCGACCCTACCGGGGAGGTGTATGGCGACACCCATTGGCCCCTACCGAACTACTATGACAGGGAACCCACCATGAACATTGCAATCAACCGGGAAACCATGACCTTCATCGGGCTTGGCGAGTATCGGGTGGTGTGGGCCAAAGCTCTCGACGAGGTTGCGCCCGAAGCCATCGTAATCGGGGAAGCTGCGTCCAGCCGGACGTATAGCAAGTTCACGGACATGGAGCTCAAGCTCCTGTACCGGAACACCACGGGGTTCCAGCACGAGGGCTTTGACTACAACGCTCTGCTCCAGTCCTGCAAGGTCCTAGGCCTCAAGCTGGAGCCCCTCCCCACCCCTCCGGGGCTGGTCCGGCTACCCAACCGGCCCACCCCGGAAACCCCGGCCCCCACGCCCCGTAAAGCCCCCGTGGCGAGGGCGGAAGGGGCCACCCCTACCCCAAGTGCCCGGCCCAAGCCCGGGACGGCTACCGGGCGTGTCTGGGATATCGCGGACGAGGTTGCTGCCGCGATGCCAGACGATGACCACAAGGCCCAGCGCGCGGAGATCGTCCGCCGCGCCGTGGCCGAGGGGATCAACCCGGCGACCGTCCAGGTCCAGTACGGCAAATGGAAGGGATCTAAAAACCAGGTGGCGGGGGCTTGACCTCGGCACCGGTGTAGGCTAAGATTCACGTCATGGGCTGGTGCACGTCGCAACGGCCCCTTAACCGGGCACAGCCCACCCTCTCATCCAGGAGAAATGCAATGAGCGAGAACCAGACCCCGGCCGCTGCGGCCACCAAGGACACCCAGAACGGCGTCACCCGTCCGAAGGCGGGCACCAAGACCGGCCGCATCTGGGAGATCGCGGACAGCCTGTCGGCACAGGAAGGCGCTCCGGTCGCCCGCAAGAAGGTCCTCGAGGCCGCCATGGCCGAGGACATCAACGCCGCCACCGCTGCGACCCAGTACGGCCGCTGGCGCAAGTACCACGGCCTCGGCGCCGAGCCGAAGGAAGCCGCCCCGGCCGCCGAGGGCGGTGAAGGCTCCGGCGAGCGGATAAGGATACTGTCCCGGCGTTGCGTAAGGAAGGATGAAGACGTGAGCACCGAAGCCGACGCCGAGTAACCTCGGCTGGTTGGTAAAGAAGGGCAGGTTCATCCTGCCCTTTCTTTTGCTCTAAAATCCCGTTGTGTACACGCCTGTTCAGGCCTATAATGGGGTGACCAACCACGAGGAGTACACACATGAACCAACCGCTGAACCAGCAGCCCATAGCCAAGCAGAGTCTGCATGAGCGCGGGCTCCTGGAACTCCATCACATGTTCGCGACGATTCAGGGCGAAGGCCCGTTCGCCGGGGTCCCCGCCGTCTTCGTCCGGCTGTTCGGCTGCAACCTGCAGTGCCCGATGTGCGATACGGATTACACCAGCAACCGCTCGCAGGTCATGCCGCACTTCATCCTGGACGCCGTCAAGGAGATGTCCAGCCCGTCCAAGCTGGTGGTGTTCAGCGGCGGTGAGCCCATGCGCCAGAACATCGCCCCGGCCGTCCGTCTCCTACTGGAGCACGGCTACCGAGTCCAGATCGAGACCAACGGGACCTTGTTCGTCCCAGACCTCCCCTACGACCAGATCACGGTCGTCTGCAGCCCGAAGGCCGGCAAGATCAACGCCGAGCTGGCTCCCCACATCACGGCGTTGAAGTACGTGCTCCACGCCAACAGCATTGACCCCGAAGACGGCCTGCCCCGCAAGGCGCTGGCGCACCCAGCGGCCCCACGTGTGGCCAGACCCCCCGTCGGGTTCAAAGGGACCGTTTACGTGCAGCCCATCGACGTGAACGACCCGATCGAGAATAACCGCCATCTGGACGCCGCCATCCGCAGCTGCTTGAAGTTCGGTTATACCCTGTGCCTGCAAACGCACAAAATCATCAACCTGGAGTAAAATCATCATGAGTGAGCAACAGTTGGAACTGTTCGAAGGGGAGCGCAAGCGCACCCGTTCCGAAGTGCCTGTCGCCATCGTTGTCCTGTCCGGCGGCCAGGATTCGACCACTTGCCTCTTCTGGGCTCGTCACTTGGGCTTCGAAGTGCATGCGGTGACCTTTGACTACAACCAGCGCCATGCGCGCGAGATCGAGGCGGCGGCCAAGGTGGCCAAGCTGGCTGGCGTCCTGTCCCACGAGATCATCACGATGGGGCCGGTGCTCAAGGGGACCTCCCCGCTGGTCTCGGACAACGCGCTGGAGCAGTACGCTGACCACAAGTCGCTGCCGGGCGGGCTCGAGAAGACCTTCGTCCCGATGCGCAACCAGATGTTCCTGACCATCGCGGCGAACCGGGCCTACATCCACAACGCCGAGGCGCTGGTGACCGGGGTCTGCGAGGAAGACTACGGCGGCTACCCGGATTGCCGATCGGCCTTCATCCATGCGCTGGCCCACGCCTGCAACCTCGGGACCTTTACCGGTGAAGACGGCGCCCCCGCCTCGCTGGCCATCCTGACCCCGCTGATGCGCCTGACCAAGAAGGCCACCGTGGACCTGGCCCTGACCCTGCCGGGTTGCTACGCCGCGCTGGCCTGGACCCACACCAGCTACGACGGGGCTTACCCGCCCGTGGGCCACGACCACGCCACCCTGCTCCGGGCCAAGGGCTTCGAAGAGGCCAATGTGCCGGACCCGCTGGTGCTGCGCGCCTTCACCGAGGGCCTCATGGACCTGCCGGACTCCCCGAACTATGCGCCGGAGGTGGTCGAGAAGTACCTCGAGCTGCTGGCCCTCGACAACTGGCTGGAGGTATAATCATGGCTGGCTACAAGGTTCACCGTTACCATGACATCTCCTGCGGGCACCGCGTCCACGGACACGAGGGCAAGTGCCGCCACCTGCATGGCCACAACTACCGCGTCCACTTCACCTGCGTCGCCGAGGACGGGGCGCTGGACGGGGTCGGCCGGGTCATTGACTTCAGCCAGGTCAAGGCCAAGCTCTGCATGTGGATCGAGGAGCATTGGGACCACCACTTCCTCATCTGGGAAGAAGACCCGATGAAGTCCTACCTCCTGGAGCTGGACCCGACCGTGGTGGTCGTCCCCTTCAACCCGACGGCTGAGAACATCGCTCAGCACCTCGTGGAAGTCGTCGGCCCGGCCCAGCTGGCCGGCACCGGAATCAAACTCAGCGAAGTCATGGTCGAGGAGACCATGAAGTGCTTCGCCTCTTATGGAGCCTGAACGCATGTCGAAGCACACCCTGACCAACAAGATGGTCTCCCTCCTGGCCCTCGCCACCTCCAACAGTATCGCCTCCCTGCTGCCGGAGGCCACCAAGGCCTACGCCATCCCCCGCGGTGGGGTTCCGGCGGCCCTTGCAGTGATCGCCCACCACGGCAACTTGCAGCTGGTGGACGACCCCGCGGAAGCCGACCTGTTCATCGATGACATCATCGATTCCGGGGACACCATGCAGCGCTGGTGCGACAAGTATCCGGGCAAGCCGTTCTTCTCCCTGATCGACAAGACCCGGGAAGGCTCGGAGTTCAGCGACCGCTGGGTGGTCTTCCCGTGGGAGGAGACCGCCGAGGGTGGTATCGAGGACAACATCAAGCGCCTGCTCCAGTTCGTCGGAGAGGACCCGGAGCGCGGCGGCCTGCTGGAGACCCCTCGCCGTGTGGCCAAAGCATGGGGCCACTGGTGCAGTGGGTACGGCAAGAACGCCGCGGACATCCTCAAGGTGTTCGAGGACGGGGCCGAGAAGTGCGACGAGATGGTAATCGTCAAGGACATCCCCATCTACTCCAAGTGTGAGCACCACCTGGCTGACATCTTCGGGACGGTGACCATCGCCTACATCCCGAACGGCAAGATCGTCGGGCTGTCCAAGCTCTCTCGCTTGGCGGACATGTTCGCCCGTCGCCTCCAGGTCCAGGAGCGGCTCACCAACCAGATCGCCGACGCGCTGGAGGAGCACCTGCAGCCGAAGGGGGTCGGGGTGATTGTCCGCGCCCGCCACCTTTGCATGGAATCCCGTGGCATCTGCCAGCAGGGGCACCACACCATCACCAGCGCGCTCCGCGGCGTCCTGAAGGACAAGCCGGAGGCCCGCGCCGAGTTCATGGAGCTGGCCAAGTAATGAAGCTGTATCTCGCGGGTATCTACACCTCGAACTTCCACAAGGAGAGCCAGCTCTACGCCCGTTTGACGGAGCGTGAGAAGGCCGCCCGGGATGGAGTCCGGTACTACCTGGAGTCCTACCACTATATCCACAAGCAGGCCTACGTCGACAAGATCCGGGCCGATGGGGTCAAGGTGTTTCTGGACTCCGGGGCGTTCTCGGCCTTCACCAAGGGCGTCGATGTGGATATCCGCGGGTACTGCGATTACATCAAGCGCAACCTGGACATCATCGAAAACGTGGACGGGGCGCTGTGCGCCTCGGTCCTCGACGGTATCGGCGACCCCCTCAAGACCTGGCAGAATCAGATGGCCATGGAGCAGATGGGGGTCCGCCCCCTCCCCTGCTTCCACTACGGGGAGGACGAGCGGTACCTGGAGTGGTATATTGAGAACTACGACTACATCACGCTGGGGGGTATGGTGCCCATCTCCACCCCGCAGCTGTTCCACTGGCTGGACCGCATCTGGGGCAAGTACCTGACCGATGGGTCCGGCCGCCCACGTCTCAAGGTCCACGGCTTCGGTCTCACGACCCAGTCCCTGATGGAGCGATACCCTTGGTTCTCCGTTGACTCCTCTACGTGGGTGCAGACCGCGATGAACGGGAATATACTAGTTCCAGGTTTGGGGGCCATGCCGGTGTCTCCGAACAGCCCGTCGGCCAAGCAGCACAACCGGCACCTGAATACGATCCCAGACCTCCAGCGGGAGGTGCTGGTCAAACGAATCACGGAGCAGGGGTTTGATATTGAGCGCCTCCAGGTGGAGTATGTCAGCAGGTGGGCCTACAACTGCTGGGCCTTCACCTACATCAACGAGAATCTGCTCAATACCATGCCCGGCACCTTCCAGAACGAGCAGATGGAGTTGTTTTAATGCTTGATGCCCTTAAATTCGTTCAAGGGGCAGTCGCCAAGAAGGACTTCGTCCAGGCGCTGACCCACTTCCATATCTCGGGCGGCTTCATCAAGGGCTACAACGGTAGCCTTGCCCTATGCAGCCCGATTGACTTGGACCTCGAGGTCACCCCGAAGGCGGCCCCGTTCATCAAAGCCATCGCCACCTGCAAGGATACGGTCCAGCTCAACATGACCCCGGCTGGGCGCCTGTCCATCAAGAGCGGTTCCTTCAGGGCCTTTGTGGACTGCATCGACGAGGCCTACCCCGATGTCCAGCCGGAGGGGGAGGTCCTGGAGCTGGATGGGACCTTGCTCAAGGCCCTAAAGAAGCTCAACCCCTTCATCGCAGACGACGCCTCCCGCCAGTGGGCGCGGGGTATCATGTTTCGCGGCCCTTCGGCCTTCGCAACAAACAACGTGACGCTGGTGGAGTACTGGCTCGGCTACAACTTCCCGGTCGAGGTCAACATCCCGAAGCCAGCGGTGCAGGAGCTCATCCGAATTGGAGAAGAGCCCACCAAGGTCCAGGTCTGTGAGAACAGCGTGACCTTCCACTACGCCTCGGGGCGCTGGCTTCGCACCCAGACCTATTCGACCCAGTGGCCGGACATGGCCAAGGTCCTGAACCGGGACTCCACCCAGCAGCCATTCCCGGAGGGTTTCTTCGAGGCGCTGGCGGACCTACTCCCCTTCGCGGATGACCTGGAGCGGGCCTTCTTCCTCAACACCCGTATGGCCACAACTCCCGCCGATGGGCTTGGCGCCTCGGTGGATCTGGCGGGCCTTCCCGAGCAGGGCATCTACCATATCAAGCAGCTCCAGCTCCTCGAGGGCATAGCGGAGACCATCGACCTGAGCCAGTACCCGGCCCCTTGCCTGTTCTACGGGGACCGGGTCCGCGGCGCGATCGTGGGGATGCGGGGATGAGGTTTGATGCCATCGGTATGTTCTGGGAGGATGTCCCGGTCAAGTCAGGCAAGCGGGAGACCGTTCGCATCATGCCACCCATCCCGGATACTGGCTGGCGCCCACCGACCTACCTGCCAGACCTCTCCCGGGCGGCCTGTATCTCGATTGACTGCGAAACCTACGACCCGGACCTCCTGACCCACGGCCCCGGCTGGGCTCGTGGCAAGGGCCATATCGTCGGGGTCTCTATCGGGGCCGATGGAGGGGGCCGGTGGTACTTCCCCATCCGCCACGAGGTGGAACCGCAGGACAACTGGGACCCCGAGGTGGTCCTCCAATGGCTCCGCCACACCCTCGGTAACCCCCGCCAGCCCAAGGTCGGGGCCAACCTCCTATATGACATTGGCTGGCTCCGCCACGAGGGGGTTACCGTCCGTGGCGAGCTGGTTGACGTGCAATTCGCCGAGGCCCTGCTGGACGAGAGGGCCGACGTGAACCTGGAGACCCTTGGTCAGAAGTACCTCGGGGAAGGCAAGGAGTCAAACATCCTCTACGACTGGTGCGCCAAGTACTACGGGGGCAAGGCGAACGGGACGCAGCGCGCGAACATCTATCGCTCCCCGCCCCGGCTAGTTGGCCCCTACGCGGAGAGCGACGCCGACCTGCCGCTGCGTGTGGCCAGCGTTATATACCCGCTCCTGGTCCGGGAGGGGCTCTTCCACCTGTTCCAGATGGAGTGTGCTCTCATCCCGATGCTGATCGATATGCGCTTCGCGGGGGTCCGCGTCAACGTGGCCCGAGCGGAGGAGCTCCGGGAGGTCCTGGCTGAGCGGGCGAAGGAGGAGCACAAGAAGCTCCGGCACATGGCCGGCTTCGATGTCGACATCAACTCCGCTGACAGCCTAGCCCGGGCATTCGATACCATCGGCCTCGGGTACGGCCGGACGGCCAAGGGTAAGCCGAGCTTCACGAAGGGGTTCCTCGAGGGGCTCAAGCACCCGCTGGCGGACTGCATCCGAGAGATCCGGAAGTGTGACAAGCTGCGGGGGACCTTCATCGAGTCCTACATCCTGAACTCCCACATCAACGGGATGGTCTACGGGCAGTTCCACCCGCTTCGCGGGGATAGCACCGGCACCCGGTCTGGGCGCTTTAGCTCCAGCACCCCCAACCTGCAGAACATCCCGAGCCGGGACGACGAGCTGGCCCCTTTGATCCGGGGGCTCTTCATTCCGGACGAAGGCCATGCCGCTTGGCGGAAGTACGACTACAGCCAGATCGAATACCGCTTCCTGATCCACTTTGCTTGCGGGCCAGGTAGTGACGACGTGCGGGCTCACTTCAACGCTCATCCGGACACCGACTACCACGAGATGGCCCTTGACCTAGTGGCCCCGCAGGCCGGCTGGGACATCTCCACTAAGGAGCTCCGGAAGCATTGGCGCCGGCCGATCAAGAACATCAACTTCGGCCTGATCTACGGCATGGGGGTGGATAAGCTGGCCGGAGACCTCGGGCTGACCAAAGCCGAAGGCAAGGCGCTGTTCGCGGCCTACCACAAGGGTGTCCCGTTTGCAAAGGCCACCATGGACGCCTGCGCGGAGGAGGCTCAGCAGTCGGGGATTATAACCACAATCCTCGGGCGCCGTAGCCGCTTCGACTTGTGGGAGCCGTCCAAGTGGGGCGAGGACACCATTGCCCTACCCTACGAGCAGGCTATTCTCCGGTACGGGGCCATCCGCCGGGCCTACACCCACAAGGCCCTGAACCGTCGCCTGCAGGGCTCCGCGGCGGATCTGATGAAGGTCGCCATGCTCAAGTGCTACCGCGATGGGGTCTTCGACGAGACCGGTATCCCACGCCTGACCGTCCACGACGAGCTGGACTTCAGTGATCCGGGCGGCAAGGATGAGGCCTTCCGGGAAATGAAGCACATCATGGAGACGGCCCTCCCCCTCCGCATCCCGGTCCGGGCGGACGGGGACATCGGGCCAGACTGGGGTCACGTTGAGGCTATCAAGGACTAAACAAAACGGTTGCCAAGGAGTAATCGGGCGGCTATACTCTAATCATGTTCAACAAGGAGTAACACCATGGACCTGATCAAAGACCTACTGCGCCGCCCGACCTTCTGGTACCTCGTCCTGATCCTGCTCGCTATGGGCATGGTCGGGAACATGGACTTCGAGGACGCCGTGCTCCACCAAAATCACTATTGTAAGATGGTGGCAGAGGGCGCCTGGCCCGACTACGACGAGGTGTACAAGGATGAATGCGTGGCTCTTGGGTATCCTGCTGTACCTGCTGGTTTCGATCCCGTCGGCGATGCTACTCGGTAAGTGCATCGCCTTCGGGATGGGTTCGGATCTAGATCGCGACCCCGACTGACCAGCCCGCCGCCTTGTAGGCGGACAGCACCTCCTCGTCTTCGATGTAGGCCACCCAGCCGACGCGCGGGGTGCCGAAGACCCATGCGGTACCAGACCAGACAGCGACCTTGCCGGCTTGCCCAGCCCAAGCCCCCGTCGGGGCAGCAGCCACGATGTAGGTGTCCCCGGCTGCCGGGCTCCCCGGAGGGGTGGCCAGGTTCCGGTCCTTGACCGACAGGTGGTAGGCAAACCGGCCGATGGACAGCAGGTTGGCATCCATGCCGGTGTTCCAGTTATTCTCCCCGATGTTCCAGCCGAAGCTAAGACCCGAGCGCGGTTCAGTTGAAGCAGGCATCACACACCTCCGTAAGCGTAGCCATACCCGGCACCATAGCCGGAACGAGTAAATTCCCAATCATGCATCTGCAGGCTCTGCACGCCGTCCCTGACTGACCACAGCTGGATGCGCAGCCGCCCGTAGTTCGCCCCCATCTCCGCCAGCGTGAAGGTGTCCCCTGTCCCGGTCAGCCCGGAGTGGGTCACCAGCACCGAACCACCAGCCGTCAGCAGGCGACAGGTGTAGGTGGTCCCGGCCTCGGGGCCAATGCTCCCTGCCGTCTCGTCCACGAGGGTGGCGGTCTGCTGCAGGCGATCCCGGTGGGTCCAGCCGACCGTGATGTTCTGATCCCCCCGCACAGCGTCCGGATAGGCTTGGCTGTTGATCCTGAGCTGCCCGGGAGGGTAGGGCTTGTACTGACGGGCCACCATGCTGACCGATTGGGTCGGGGCTGAGGCCAAGGCCAAGGTGCCCAGCCCGGTGGATGGCAGTAGCCGGATGTCAGCGTTCTCCCCGGTGGCATATTCAACGGCGTCTGACTCGAAGAAGGCATCGGCGAAGAATAGGCGCGCCCCGACAGCGTGGGGTTTGGCGACCGTATCCAGGACCCCGCGCCCCACCGTCAGGGAGGTGTCTGACACGGCATCAATGCGCACCAGCTCGCTGTCGATCAGGGCATAGGTCCCCACCTGGACCACATCCAGGTCCACCCCGGTCCCGATCGGGAAGGTGGTGGTGTTGGAGGACACCGCAGCAGTCAGGATTGCTGTCGGGCAGAAGTCCACGGTGCCCGCCTCCTCCCAGACGCCGGTGACGTCAGTGTAGAGCTTCGCGTTGCTAGCGTCGCTGGACGGGCGGACCCCTGTGGCCACCACGAAGCCCGCGGTCGCCGGGAGAGCCCGGGCGTCCGTCTCCCCCATCCGCTGGACCAGCTCCCAGAAGGGGGCCTCAATGACACAGTGATAAGGGCAGGGGGCTGGCGGGGTGTTCGGGTCACTCCAGCCGCTCGGAGGGGGCGGGGCGTAGATCGCGCTGGACAGGGCGAAGACATCCTCCACCGCTTGGATCTTGACGACGTTGCTTCCAAGCGCCCCCATCTCCACGTTGGCAACCCGCATCACGAGTTGAGAGATGCCGTAGCGCGGCCAGGTCAGGACAAACACGTCCCCAACATTGAGGGAGGCAGCCTTCCGATTCGCATAGATGGTTCCGCTGGCCAATGGGACCGACAGGGCCTTCAGGGAGCGGGCCGCCACCTGCGTTGCGATGGTCCCATTGGTGAATCCCGGGAACTGCTTGGTCGTCCCGATGGTAGCCTGCTGCTGGGCGGCGAGGGCAATGTCCTGAACGGTGACAGAACCGTTCTTGCCTGTGCTAGCGTCCCAATAGACCACCGTCACCGAATTGACCAGCTCCCCGATGGTGTTGCGCTTGAAGTCGGTAATACGGTCCACCGAGCTCTCGTCAAGGACCAGCAGGCTGTTGATGTCATAGCCCCCTCGGGCTAGCTTCAAGACGAACTTGCCGGTGGACCGGTCCACGTAGATGGACCCATCGATATGCTTGAGGACGACCTGGATAAACTCCTCGAGGGTGACGGAGCGGTCCCAAAGCAGGGACATGCCCATCCCCTCGGTGAACATCTGGTCCGCCGCTGCGGTGAAGGAGGCATCATCAATGTCTGCTTCGGGGTAGCCCATGCCCCAGTCCGGGTCTGTCAGGCACTCCCGAAGGATATGAGCCGGATTCATGTCCCCATTGATCTCGGCCTTGGTATCATACCACTGGGCGATACCATCCTGGCGCACATGGATACGGCTCGCCCAGAAGGCCCACCGCTTCAGGTACGGGTTCAAGCCTACGTAGACCTGATTGAGGACCGCCCCGAGTACCCCGCGGTAAGCCGGAATGTCCGCCCCCAGCCGGCCCTGCAGGTAGGCATTGCGCCCTTGGAGCGGCCCGCCCATGTCGATGTCCACAGTGCCGGATACGCCGCCCTCGCGGGACTCCCCGCCGAATAGGTCCGGGGCGTTGACCG
>Ga0116144_10003923_pt1 | contig 14421 bp, 12 predicted proteins | sample AD_UKC035_MetaG_FD_89746 | JGI IMG/M metagenome (GOLD analysis project Ga0116144, IMG submission 89746) | Active sludge microbial communities of municipal wastewater-treating anaerobic digesters from USA - AD_UKC035_MetaG | ecosystem: Engineered > Bioreactor > Anaerobic > Digestate | place: USA... | reverse complement strand
CCTTCTGTGCCGGGCAGCCGGTCTCCTTCGATGCTGGTGCCTATGAACCGGATGGTCACCAAATGGTCTACGAGCTCATCGCTGCACGTTTCGGCAGCCCCACCCCCCTGCCCGTGCAGTACAACACCGGTTACTCCGGTGCTGAACCGTACAATGGAATGACCCTGGATCCGGGGTCGGGGTTGATCGAATTCACACCAACGGCGTCCGCCTCCTTCGTGGTCGTTGTGAAGGTGACGGAACAGGATGCTGACGGTGCGGTCGTCGGAAGCATCATGCGCGACATGGTGTTCAACGTCGTACCCTGTTCGAACCAACCCCCTGCCGAGGAAAGTGGGATCGTCTCATCCACTTCCGGGACCGCGAGCATCGCTGCCGACCGATCGATCGCGGTATGTGGTGATGGGCCTTTCTGTGCGACGATCACCATCAGCGACCCTGACGATGTGCAGGAACTGGACCTTACCTCGAACATCGACAGCATCCTGCCCAGTGTGGATCACACGCTCAGCGGCACGAACCCGGTGGACCTGGAACTGTGCTCGGAAGGGCTGGCACCCGGCACCTACTCGTTCTGGATACGTGCCAGGGACAATGGATGTCCGGTCATCGCAACGCGCGTCTATCATTTCACGGTGGAGGTGAGCAGCGCCCAGAGTGCCGGCGAGGATGCCGCCATCAGTATTTGCGAGAACGGTCCGGCCATCGACCTCTTCGAGCAGCTCGGTGGTACTCCGGTGATGGGTGGCCAATGGATCGACCCGCAGGGGAACCCGACGGACGGTGTGTTCGTTCCAGGAACCTCGCTCACCGGCATCCACACGTATACCGTCGGTGCGCCGCCCTGTGCGGCATCCGCGGTATTGTCGGTCGTTCTGGCGCCTGCTTCCGACCCGGAATGCCTCACCGCAGGACTGATGTCCAACGGAGCGAAGGGGCCCTCCTTGTATCAGGATCCTTCCGACCCCCATCGCATCTGGATACGTTCGACCGCCATGCGCGCGGACCTGCGGGTCATCAGTGCCGATGGTCGCATCGTGAAGGCCGGGACCTACCGATCGAACGGCGCCGATTTCGTCGCGGTCGACGTTCCACCTACGCATCAAGGAGTCACGATCATCGAGCTCCGGAGCACCGATGGGGCGCTTCACGTGATGCATATCGTGCTGCCTTGATCCTGCCGATCCTTGTTAAGACCGGTGCGGGGTGAACCACGGGCCCATTCCTTCGTTGTCCAAAGAGAGCAAGGATGGCCACCGTATTGATCACAGGAGCTTCAGGCCTCATCGGCACCGCATTGGATCGGCGGTTAACGGCCGATGGTCATCTGGTCCATCGGCTGGGAAGAAGTCCGGATCCGGCCGATCCTCGGTCCTTCGGCTGGGATATCGGGAAGGGCTGGCTCGACCAACGCTGTTTGGATGGTGTGACGCACGTGGTCCATCTGGCGGGAGCCGGTATCGCCGACCAACGCTGGAGCTCAACGCGCGTGCAGGAGCTCATCGACAGCCGTACGTACTCGTCTCGCCTGCTGCTCCGCACAGCCTTGGACCGGTCGGCATCGCTGGACGCCTTCGTGAGCGCCGCTGGTATCGGGTACTACGGTGCCATCACCTCGGAGCATCGGTATGTGGAGGCTGACCCACCAGGGAACGACACCATCGCACGGATCAGCGCGGAATGGGAGCGGGCGGTCGACGAATGGAACGGGCTGACACGCGTGGTCAAGTTGCGAACGCCGATGGTCCTGGCCCGCAACGGTGGAGCCATGACCAGGCTGCTGCCCGTGGTCGACCTGGGCATCGCATCGGCGTTGGGTAGCGGACGCCAATGGGTGCCCTGGGTACACCTTGATGACCTGGTGGAAGCCTATGTCGCCGCTTTGTTCAGCCCGGACATGCGCGGAGCATACAACGTGTGTGCCTCCCATGATGTCACCAACGATGATCTGATGCGTACGATCGCGCTTGTGAGGAACAAGCCCTACTTCATGCCCCGTGTTCCCGGCTTCGCACTGCGTCTCCTGTTCGGAGAGATGGCCTCCATCCTGTTGAAGGGTTCACGAACGTCCAGCGAACTATTGGCCAGGACGGGCTTCGAATTCAAGTTCGGCGTATTGGAACCAGCCTTGCACGACCTGCTCCTGCCGGACCGGTCCAGGTGATGGATGGGCATCGGTCCCGGTACCGGTCAAGCGGTCCGTTCGACCAAGGAGACGGCCAGCGCACGCAAGGCAGCCGAACGCTCACCAATGGGATCGATGTGCTCCAGTTCATCGAGCGCGGTCCCGGCGAGGCGTTGCACCTCCTGCTGGGCTTCCTGCTCCACCCCCAGATCGCGCAGCGCAGTGATCATGACCGCAACATCCCGTTCGGATGGGTCCCGGGCGAGTTGGTCGTGCAGGGTTGTCGATCCGCGTTCGCGTTCCACCTCGAGTCCGCGGATGAGCAGCCAGGTCTTCTTCCCGTTCCGTAGATCCCCCCCCTGCTCCTTGCCGGTCATGGCCGTTTCACCGAACGCATCAAGGAGGTCATCACGCAATTGGAAGGCCAGTCCGACACCCTCACCGAACGCCGCGATCCTTTCTTGATCCGCCCGACCTGCCCCGGCCTTGATGGCACCGATGCGCAGTGCGGCCGCCAGAAGCACCGCCGTCTTCAAACGGATCATCTCCTTGTACTCCCCAAGACTGACATCCGTACGTCGTTCGAATTCCATGTCGAGCTGCTGTCCCGCACAGACCTCCAGCGCATGCTTGTTGAAGACCTCCAGGACAATGGGATCGGCTCCAAGCACGGAATAGGCCATCACCAGCATCGCATCGCCGCTGAGGATGGCGGTGTTCACGTTCCAATGCGCGTGCACGGTGGGTCGGCCCCTGCGCAAGACCGCCGCATCCATGATGTCATCGTGCATCAGGGTGAAGTTGTGGAAGAGCTCTATCGCCAGCGCCTGGTCCAACGCAGTTCGCGGATCCCCGCCGAACAGGTCACAGGCCATGAGCGTGAGCACCGGTCTGACCCGTTTGGCCGGCAATGCGAGCAGGTAGGCCATGGGCGCATAGAGATCGCCAGGAGGCAGTTCCGCGGACCAGCGCTCCACATGCGCGTCGAACAACGCCCTGTACGCGCTCATCAGGAACGAAGAAGCTTCAGCAGGTACTCCCCATAACCGCTCTTCAACAAGGGTTGGGCGAGCGTCTCGAGCTGTCCCGCATCGATGAAGCCCTTCTTGTAGGCCACCTCCTCGATGCAGCCGATGCGAAGTCCCTGACGTTCCTCGATCACCTGCACGAACTGTCCTGCCTGGGTAAGCGAGGCGAAGGTGCCCGTGTCCAGCCAGGCCGTGCCGCGGTCCAGGATCTCCACTTTCAAGCGCCCCATCCGCAGGTACTCCTTGTTCACGTCGGTGATCTCGTATTCCCCGCGGGCGCTCGGCTTCAGGTCTCGCGCGATGTCGAGCACATCGTTGTCGTAGAAGTAGAGCCCGGGTACCGCGAAATTGCTCTTGGGCTTCAACGGTTTCTCCTCGATGCTGATGACCCGGTTCTCCGCATTGAATTCCACCACACCGTACCGTTCCGGATCGCTCACGTGATAAGCGAACACCAGGCCTCCGTCCGGTGCGGTGTGCTCGCTCAACTTCCGACCCAGTCCTGTTCCATAGAAGATGTTGTCGCCCAGGATCAGCGCGGAACTGTCCGTACCCACATGCTCACGCCCGATGACGAAGGCCTGCGCCAGTCCGTTGGGGACCACCTGTTCGGCATAGGTGAACGCACAGCCGAGCGAGGAGCCGTCCCCGAGCAGCTTCCGGAAGCTCGGCAGGTCGTGCGGTGTGCTGATGATCAGGATCTCCCGGATGCCAGCCGCCATCAGCGTGCTGAGCGGGTAGTAGATCATCGGCTTGTCGTAGACCGGCATCAACTGCTTGCTCACCGCGAGCGTGAGCGGATGCAGGCGTGTTCCGGAGCCCCCGGCAAGGATGATGCCTTTCATCGTCGACTATCGTTCGTTCATCTCATCCCCTTCGGCCGCGTCCGGTGCCGAGGCTGGCACGTCCAGCTTCAGTTCCATCAACTCGATGTCCTCCTCCTCGTCCATGATCTCCAGCAGGGGTTCCTCGAAGGCCTTGCTCATGATATGCTTGTTCAGGCTGAGCAACAGGGCCGGAAGCACCAGGAGATTGGTAAGCATGGCCACGAGCAGTGTGATGGTGGTGAGCACACCCAGTGCCCGGATGCCACCGAAGTGCGAGAAGGAGAAGAGGGAGAATCCGGCGAGCAGGACGACACTGGTGTAGATGATGCCCACGCTCACCTCGCGAGTGGCAAGGTCCACGCTCTTCTGCAGGTCCCCGCCGGTCAGCTTCAGTTCGAGCCGGTAGCGCGCGAGGAAATGGATGGCGTTGTCCACCGCGATCCCGAGCGCGATACCGAACACGAGCATCGTGCTCGGCTTGATCGGGATATGGAAGAAGCCCATGAGGCCTGCGGTGAAGATCAAGGGGATCATGTTCGGGATCAGCGCCACGACGAGTATCCTGAACGAATTGAACAGGAGTGCCATCAGGCACACGATGATCACCACCGCCCAGAACAGGCTGATGATGAGGTTGCTCACCAGGTAGCTGCTGCCCTTCAGGAAGACAACGGAAGTGCCGGTGAGCGTGACGACATACTTCGCCGGATCGAAGATGCTGTCGACCTGGGCACGCAGACCGGAAAGAAGGCCATCCATCCTGGTGGTGCCCACGTCGGCCATCTGCACGGTGATCCGGGTGACCTTGCGGGTGCTGTCGATGAAGGCGCGCGCCATGCCCTCCTTGCCGCTGGCACCCTCCAGATAGGGCAGGATGAAGGTCTTGTCCGTGCTGGTCAGCAGTGCGTACTTGTCCGGGTTGCCACCATAGAACGCCTGTTTCGTGAACTTCACCGCGCCTGCGATGCTGATCGGCTTGCTGAACTCCGGATAGGTGGACAGGGTGTCCTCGAGCTTCACGATCCGCTTCAAGGTCGCGTCGGTCAGGGCGCCGCCCTTCTTCTTCGTGTCCACGACCACCTCCAATGGCATGACCCCCTTGAAGTTGGACTCGAAGAAGCGCAGGTCCGTGAGCACTGGGTTGTCCTCGGGCAGGTCGTCCACGATCCGGCTCTCATCCTTGATCCGCAGGATGCCGATGATGGCGACGACGGTGCAGAGGGTGGTCACGGAATAGATCAACGGCCGCTGCTCCTTGGAGATGCGTACGATCCATTCAACCACGCGGTCGAGCCAGTGCCGGTCGAGGTGGCTCAGGTGGCGTGGGTTCGGCGCCGGCATGAAGCTGAAAAGGATCGGGATCAGCAGCATGCTCAACACCCAAAGGGTCATGATGCCGATCGTGGCCACCCAGCCGAATTCCTGCAGCGTGGAGCTGCTCGTGAAGCAGAAGGTCGTGAAGCCCACCGCGGTGGTGGCATTGGTCATGAATGCGGCCGCACCGATGCGACTGATCACACGCTGGAGCGACTTGATCTTGTTCCCATGCCGCACGAACTCGTAGTGGTAGGCGTTGATCAGGAACACACAGTTAGGCACCCCCATCACGATCACCAGCGGTGCGATCACCGATTGCAGGATGGTGATGCGGTACCCGAGGAGCGACATGGCGCCGAAGCTCCAGATCACACTGATGGCGACCACACCGAGCGAGATCCACATCACCCGCCAGCTCCGGAAGAACAACAGCAGCAGGAGTCCGCAGACGAAGAGGCTGAGGCCCATGAACAAGGGCATCTCGCCCTTCACGAGCTGGGTGCTCTTCACCCGGATCCAGGGCAGGCCGCTCACATGCGTCCGGATGCCGGTCGCTGCGGAGAAGGCATCGATCCGATCACCCAGTGCCCTCACCACCTCCGTTCGGGCATCGGTGTCGAAGAGCGGTGCGTTCACGAACACCATCATCAGGCTCACCCCGGTGCTTTCGTTGTACAACAGCCCGTTGTAGAAGGGCAGTGAACGGATCCGTCCCAGGAGCGAGTCCATTCCGGCCTGATCACCCGGCGGCTCCGTCATCACCCGGTGCACGATGAAGCGCTTCAAGCTGTCATCACGTACGAGTTCGAACAGGTGTGCCTCGCTGAAGATGCTGTCGATGCCATTGATGCCTCGCAGGTCATTGCCGAGCTCATACCATGCGGTGAAGTTCACCGGTGTGTAAAGGTCCCCGCCGTCCGTGCCGACCACGATCACATTGCCGTCCTCGCTGAAGGTGTGCAGGAAGCGCTCATACTCCACGTACGCACTGTCCGTCTTCGGCAGGAGACCACCGTGCTTGTAGTTCATCCCCACCTTGGAGGCCTTGTACCCCAGGAACACGGTGCACAAGGCCACGGCGATCAGGATCACCAGCCGGTTCCGCAATACCCTATTGGCCAACCAAGCCCACATCGTCGCATCGTTCCCGGATCCTAAAGGAGCCACGGGAGCGGGCAAAGGTGCGAAATGAAGCGGGGATCGGCGATCAGAACGTGAACGAGACCGACATCTTGTAGGCGAGGTTGTCAGCGGACCGATCGAACGCCAGCGGACCGTGGCGGTAGTAGATCCCCGCTCCGAGGGTCCCCAAGAGGCCATCCACGACGAGACCAGCCTCAAGGAACGGATCGGTGAGCTCGGAGAAGCTGTATCCGCGGTGGGCATCAGCGTTCTGGAGGGACCCAACGACCGCATTATACAAGAGGCCGGGCCTCGGCTTGAAGTGCTTCCCCTTTACGAGCAGGGTCCCGAAGCTGTGCTTCACATGCAGTGCTGCGTAGCTGTCCGCGAGGAACTCATTGGGCAGCATGGTCTGGAAGGTGTTGTCCGCCGCCACCAGGAACCGCCGGCCATCCGGCACAGGGGCGGGCCGGAAGTCGTTCGTACCGCGCATGTTGAACAAGTAGGGGTACGGGGCGGTCGGATCGGCGACCCCGCCCATCATACGCACCGAGAGGTCCCCCACCAGTCGCAGATGGAAGGTCTTGTCGATGGCCGCGTTCACGCGCCAGATGGACCACTCGCTGTCCAAGAGGCCACCCACCGCCTTGAACGCCTGAATGGAAAGGATGGGCCAACGCGTGCCAAGGGACACTTCGCGATCAGGAAGACGCGCAAGTCGTTCCCGGAAGGCGAAGCGCATACCGAAAGTGAGACCGCCGGTGGTGAACCGATCGCGCAGGATGGTGACCGATTCGTTGAAGCGTTCCGCGTATTGGTAGCCCTGAAGGTTCACACGCGTCTCGCGCTCGGCACCGATCCACAGCCGTGTGTAGGAACCCGCCCGGAACTCGAAGCGTCCGCCGGAACGCTCGCTCTGATCCATCCGGTTCACATAGATCCAGCGTGCGCTCTCGTTCGTCAACAATGGTCGTGGTCCATCGAAGGCCACGCCGCCGCTCTCCACCACCTCGATCTCGTGGAAGAGACGCAGGGCGATATCCCGTCCATACCACGGCCGCACCAGCAGGAATGCGCCATATTTCCAAGCCTTGTCCTTGAACCCATAGCCCGCATGGCCGCCCACCTGTGCGTATCGGCTGATCCGGTCGTTCGTGGCCAGACCCACTCCCAGCCGCACACCTTCGTAACCATTGTACCGTAGCACCTTGTCCAGCAACAGGTCCACCGGACCGATCGGTAGGCGTCCGGACATCAGGGCCGAGAGCCACTTCACCTTCTTGTCCAGGTCCTCCGCCTCACCGAGGCTGTCGAGCACGTGGTAGGTCTTCAGGGCCTTGTCCTCGAGGGTATCCGTACGCAGGGCGTTCCAGTAGGCATCGTCCTGCCGTGTGCTCATTCGGTCCATCACGATCTCCGGTCCGCGCACCTCACGCCTGGGTATGTCCGCATCCACCTCGATGTCCTTCAGGTAGGTACGCGTCACGCCGTATGGTTTCAACCCATTGAAGGAGACATTGTCCAGGTATATGAAGGCATTGAGCTGAACCGGGAACCAGGCCCTTCCACCGACCTTCTCGTGCAGTTGTTGGAAGCGGATGCTGGCACTGCCATCGCGTTCCGCGGCTTCAGCGGTCACGTTCTGCACGACATAACCGTCCGAGTGGATGTACAGCAGCCCTTTGAGCCCGAGGAATTTCGTCCGGCTGCGCGGTTTGTAGCTGATCACGAACACACTGTCCTTGCCCTGGTACAGGGTGTCCTCCAGCAGGAAGAGGTATTTGCGCGTGCTGCCCGGCGCGAGCGGTCCGAGGTAGAGCTTCTGTGAGATGCCGATCTGCGGATCGTAGATGCTGAAGGTCTTGGTCTGTGCGGCAAGCGCAAGCAGGGAAGGGTCCTTCAGGCCGCTGACGCGCATCGCCAGGACCTCCTCGCGCTCGGCCGCCGGTGGCAGGTAGCTCTTGCGCGTGGCGCTCTCCATGAGGAAGAGGTATTGCGACTCGAGGAACCGTCGCATCTCCAGATCACTGCTGTCCACGGTGGCGCCCGCCGTAGTGTCCATGACCATCGCGCTATCCGGTGGTGGTACATCCGCGGTGAAGATGGTCTTGCTGTAGCTCATGTACCGGTGGCTCCGGTTGCGCATCCCGTCGTTCTCTTCCCGCCCCTCGCGGCAGCGGTCGATGATCCGGTGCGCGGGGTTCTCCGTTGGGAGGATGTCCACGGCTCGCAACTCCACCGCGTTGCGTTGCAGGGCCACCTCCAGGGGTCCTTCCGTGGAGACCTCGACGACCAACGGTGCGTAACCCACATAACTGAATCTCAGGTTCACCGGCAAGGCGACCACCTCGATCACGAACCGCCCATCGATATCGCTGGTCGCCCCCTGCCGCTCCCCATCAGCCAGCACGTGCACGAAGGCCAGTGCCTCATGGGTCTCCCTGTCGACCACCCGGCCCTGGATGGTGCGGGCAAGGACGAATTCGGGAAAAGTGATCGCCAGGACGATGAGCAATAGCAGCCTCATGCATGAATGGTCTCGTCCTAGGACGTGCCATTGCTTGCCAAAGTAACAGGCAGGTGGCAACGCCCGTACCTTGTCGTCCATGTTCGCACCGGTCCGCGATGCCTTGGAGTGGTCACGCAAGGCCACCCCTCGTCGGCTGCGCAATGCGGCGGGACTATGGACCAGCTACCAGCGGGCGAAACGCACGCGTGAACCGCGCATCAGTGGGATGCCCTTCAGCATCAGCTTCGAACCCACCACAGCCTGCAACCTGCGTTGCCCCGAGTGCCCGAGCGGCCTGCGTGCCTTCACCCGGCCCACCGGCAACCTGAAGCAGGATCTCTTCGAACGCGTGATGGATGAACTGGGTGAAGACCTCTGGGCGCTGACCTTCTACTTCCAGGGCGAGCCGTATATCAACCCGGACTTCCTGGACATGGTCTCGGTGGCGAGCCGGAAGGGTCTGTACACCAACACCAGCACCAATGCGCACTTCCTCACCGAGGAGAAAGCGGAGGCCACCGTGCGCAGTGGCTTGTCTCGGCTCATCATATCCCTCGATGGCACGGATCAGGACACCTACTCCGCGTACCGCCGCGAAGGCGAGTTGGCGAAGGTGGTCGAGGGCGCGGAACGGATCGTGAAGTGGAAGAAGAGGTTGAAGAGCATTACGCCACATGTGGTGTTCCAATTCCTGGTGGTGAAGCCGAACGAGCATCAGATCCCGGAGGCACGAGCGCTCGCAAAGCGGATCGGCGTGGATGATCTGTGGCTGAAGACCGCACAGGTCTATGATCCGAAGGACGACCACCCCTTGATACCCACCCAGGACAAGTATGCCCGTTACCGTCGTCAGGGCGATGGTAGCTGGCAGGTGAAGAACAAGCTGAGCGACGATTGCTGGAAGATGTGGCACAGCTGCGTGATCACCTGGGATGGTCGCGTGGTGCCGTGCTGTTTCGACAAGGATGCGCACCACGTGCTCGGCGACCTGCGTACGCACAGTTTCCGCGAGTTGTGGAACAGTCAGGCTTACAATGACTTCAGGCGGTCACTGCTCACATCGCGCAGCAGCATCGAGATGTGCCGGAACTGCAGTGAGGGGAGCCCGGTGTGGGCCTGAGTTGATGTGCACATGTGCACATCAACTCACACTTTCATGATGTCCTTCTCCTTCGTCTCGATCAGTGCGTCCACCTTCTTGTTGTAGATGCCGGTGAGCTTCTCCACGTCGCCTTCCAGGCCTTTCGCGGCATCCTCGGGAAGGCCATCCTTCTTGGCGGCCTTGATCGCCTCCATGGCCTTCTGACGGCTGCTCCGGATACCCACCTTGGCATGCTCTCCTTCCGCATGGGCCGACTTGGACAATGCCTTTCGGCGCTCCTCGGTGAGCATGGGCACGTGGATGATCACGCTCTCACCATTGTTGCTCGGATTGAAGCCGAGGTTCGCGCCGATGATGGCCTTCTCGATGGCCTCGATCATCTTCTTCTCCCAGGGCTTCACGAACAGGGTGCGCGCATCACCGGTGTTCACCGAGGCCACCTGCGAGAGCGGCACCATCTGGCCATAGTAGTCCACGCGCACGGTGTCGAGCATGCCGGGATTGGCGGCGCCGGCACGGATCTTCTGAAGCTCGTTGTCCAGGTGGTCAACGGCTTTGCGCATATGCTCTTCACAGGTCTGGATGGCGGCGGCAGTATCGATCATCGCGGTGCGTTTCGGAGTGGCAAAAGTAGCGGCGGGCGCGTGTCGCTCAGAGTTCGACGCGTGTTCCAACGGGTTCGCCAGATAGCAGGCGTCCCAGGTTGCCCGGCTTGTTCATGTCGAATACGATGATGGGCAGGTTGTTCTCCTTGCAAAGTGTGAACGCTGTCATATCCATCACGTTGAGGCCTTTCTTGTACACCTCATCGAAGGAGATCCGGTCATACTTCGTGGCGTTCTTGTCCTTCTCTGGATCGGCCGTGTAGATGCCATCCACGCGCGTACCCTTCAGGATCACATCAGCCTCGATCTCGATGGCGCGCAGGCTGGCCGCCGTATCGGTGGTGAAGTAGGGATTGCCGGTTCCTGCACCGAAGATCACGATCCTCCCCTTCTCCAGGTGGCGCACTGCGCGACGTCGGATGAAGGGTTCGGCGATCTGCTCCATCTTGATGGCGGTGAGGAGCCGGGTCTTGTACTGCTTCGCCTCCAGTGCGCTCTGCAGCGCAAGACTGTTGATCACGGTGGCCAGCATGCCCATGTGGTCACCCTGCACCCGATCGATGGCGCCTTCGGCCTCCATGCCGCGGTAGATGTTGCCCCCGCCGATGACCACGGCCACCTGCACGCCCTTGCTGGCGATGGCGATGATCTCGTCGGCGTATTGGTTCAGGCGATCGCTATCGATGCCGTAGGACTTGCTGCCCATGAGGCTCTCGCCGGAGAGTTTCAGGAGGATGCGCTTGTACGTGTTGGTCATGCGTGGGCCAAAATAAAAGAGGGAGGCCGAAGCCCCCCTCCACTATGCGAAGTTCAAAAGCATCAGACGGTGAGCGAATGACGCTTGAAGTCGGTTGCGGTGAGCTCCTTGTCCTGGTTCTTCAGGTATTACTCCACGCTCAGCTTGTTGTCCTTGATGAACTCCTGGGCGAGCAGGGTGCTTTCCTTGAAGAACTTGTTGAGGCGGCCATGGGCGATCTTCTCGGCCATGTCGGCGGGCTTGCCCTCCTGGATGGCGAGTTCCTTGCCGATCTCGAGCTCCTTGTCGATCACGCTCTGCGGGGTGCTGGCCTTGTCCAGTGCCACGGGGCCCATGGCGGCCACCTGCATGGCCACGTCCTTGGCGGCGCCTTCGAAGCCGGCCTTGTTCAGGCCCACCAGGCTGGCCACCTTGTTGCCAGGGTGGTTGTAGGCGTACACGAAGGGCGCCTTCACCTCGGCACAGGCGCTCACATCGATCTTCTCGCCGATCACACCGGTCTGCTCGATGAGCTTCTCGGCCACGGTCATGCCATTGCTGTCATACGCTGCGGCCTTCAGCCCTTCCACGCTGTTCACCCCTTTCTCCAGGGCGATGGTGGCCATGCGTTCGGCCATGGCGCTGAAGTCCGCGTTCTTGGCCACGAAGTCGGTCTCGCAGTTCACGCAGACCAGCACGCCGTGGTCGCCCGCGGCATTGGTCTTCGCGATCACGAGGCCTTCGGTGGCATCGCGGTCGGCACGCTTGGCGGCGACCTTCTGACCCTGCTTGCGCAGGATGTCGATGGCGGCATCGAAGTCGCCATTGGCCTCGGTGAGGGCCTTCTTGCAGTCCATCATGCCCGCGCCGGTCATCTGGCGCAGCTTGTTCACATCAGCGGCGGTGATAGCCATAGTGCTCATGGGGTTTCGGTTGCGGACGGTGGGATGATCAGGACGGGTCCGCCGTCCTGTCCCGACCCGTCCTGCTGATCAATTGTTCTCCTCGGAAGCTTCTTCTCCAGCCTCCACTTCCGCGGTCTCCTCCGTGCCTTCCTCGGCGTCGTTCTCGTCCACGGCGGTCTTGTCGTTCTTGCGTTCCTCGATGCCTTCGTTGATCGCCTGGATCATCACGTCAACGATCAGCTCGATGCTCTTGGTGGCATCGTCGTTGGCGGGGATCGGGAAGTCCACCTTGGTCGGGTCGCTGTTGGTATCCACCATCGCGAAGGTGGGGATGTTCAGCTTCTTCGCCTCCGCCACGGCGATGTGCTCCTTCACGATGTCCACGATGAACAGCGCGCTGGGCAGGCGGGTGAGGTCGGCGATGGAACCGAGGTTCTTCTCCATCTTCTCCCGCTGGCGGCTCACTTGCAGGCGCTCGCGCTTGCTCATGTTGTCGAAGGTGCCATCGGTCTTCATCCGATCGATGGTGGCCATCTTCTTGATGGTGCGGCGGATGGTGCCGAAGTTGGTGAGCATGCCACCGCTCCAACGCTCGGTGACATAGGGCATGCCGGTGGTCTTCACCTTCTCGGTCACGATGTCCTTCGCCTGCTTCTTGGTGGCCACGAAGAGGACCTTCTTGCCGCTGCGGGCGATGCTCTTCATGGCGGCCGCAGCCTCCTCGAGCTTCACCGCGGTCTTGTTCAGATCGATGATGTGGATCCCCTTCTTCTCATCGAAGATGTAGGGTGCCATGTTCGGGTTCCACTTGCGCTTGAGGTGGCCGAAGTGCACCCCGGCGTCGAGCAGCTGTTTGAATTCGAGACGTGCCATCTTGTTGTCGTTCACTTTCCTTGTTCCCGTTGATACAGGCATCCCGCTGGTAGCCTTCGTTGCCGAAGAGTCCAGCGGGATTGGATCCTGAACAAGCGCAGGGACCTTAACGCTTGCTGAACTGGTAACGCTTGCGCGCTTTCTTGCGTCCGAACTTCTTCCGTTCCACGGCACGTGGGTCACGGGTCATCAGTTCCTCGGCCTTGAGTTTCGGTTTGTGCTCGGCATCGATCTTCACCAATGCGCGGGCGATGCCCAGGCGCACGGCTTCCACCTGGCCGGTGATGCCTCCGCCATCGACCGTGGCGGTTACATCGTACTTGCCCACCGTTTCGGTAAGGGCGAAGGGTTGCTGCAGTTTGAACTGCTGGATGGTGACCGGGAAATAATCGGCGCTTTCGCGGCCATTCACGGTGATCACGCCGGAACCTTCTGAGAGGACCACGCGTGCGACCGCGGTCTTGCGGCGGCCCAGGCTGTTGACGGCTTCCATCTTACTTGATCGTGTTCAGGTCGAACTTGCGAGGCTTCTGAGCGTCGTGTTTGTGTGCAGTGCCTGCCACGACATGCAGGTTGTTGAACAGCCGGCGGCCCAGTCGGTTCTTGGGCAGCATGCCGCGCACGGCGTGCTCCAGCACCGCCTCCGGCTTGCGGCCGAGGAGTTTGCGGGCCACCTCACGACGCTGACCACCAGGATACATGCTGTAGCGCTGGTACTCCTTATCGTCCAGCTTGTTGCCGGTGAGTCGGATCTTGTCGGCGTTGATCACCACCACATGGTCGCCGCAGTTCACATGCGGGGTGAAGGTGGGTTTGTGCTTGCCGCGCACGATCATCGCCACCTTGCTGGCGAGGCGGCCAAGTGTCTCGTTCTCAGCATCTACGAGCAGCCATTCTTGCTGCACGGTGGCCACATTGGCCATGCTGGTGGTGTGGGTCGTCGATGCCACGGTTCGTGGGTTTAAAAGGCTGGTTTCCCGGAAACGGGGTGCGAAGATAGATCCTTCTTCCGGAAAACCAACACACCGGTGTGGACGACGCGCATCCTTCCAGGTCGGGTGGCGGGCTCAGACCACCTGCGACACCAACAGGACGGGATGCTCCGCGCTCCCCCCCATGCTCACCACCATGGACGAGGCCGGCCCAGGTCCAGGCTCCCGAATCCAGGGTGACCGTTGAAAGACGACCAGTTGATCGGCGGCCTCCAGGCCATCCACCTCCACACCTTGCACCAATACCAGTCCTCCTGCAAGGTGTGGAGGTGGATGGCCT
>Ga0116144_10003918_pt1 | contig 14442 bp, 14 predicted proteins | sample AD_UKC035_MetaG_FD_89746 | JGI IMG/M metagenome (GOLD analysis project Ga0116144, IMG submission 89746) | Active sludge microbial communities of municipal wastewater-treating anaerobic digesters from USA - AD_UKC035_MetaG | ecosystem: Engineered > Bioreactor > Anaerobic > Digestate | place: USA... | reverse complement strand
TTCCTATTCCTATAAGCTGCTGCACCTGTTGCGTATTTTGCTCCATAATCGTTTTCCTCCGTTATTTCATATTTAAATGGTATATTACCTGACAGATTTTCAGCAATAAAAATATCTCTACAGATTTTCCTTTATTGCCAGATGACTTTATATATTAAACTATTTTTGCAAGGGTGTCAAACCGGTCCTTCAGGGAAGGATACAATTTCCTGTATAAACCGTAAAAATCCTCGTATTTTTTGGCGTTTTCCTTTGACGGGGAAAATGTATCTTTTTCCTTTATAAATAATCTGCATGCAAAGACAATATCCCGGTAAGTCCCGATTCCTGCTCCTGCGATTAAAGCAGCCCCGTAAGCAGGGCCTTCCTCGCAAGTCAGCCTTACCGTGCAGTTGTTGAATATGTCGGCCATCATCTGGCACCATAAAGGACTTCTTGCCCCGCCCCCTGAAACTCTCAATTTTTTCCCCGGAGACAGGCCAGTCTTTTTCATAATATTAAGGCTGTCTTTAAGGCCGAATGTTATGCCTTCCATTACCGCTCTTATGAAATGTTCCCGGCCGTGTTTCAGAGAAATTCCGAAAAATACGCCTCTTGCAGCAGGGTCGGGGTAGGGGCATCTCTCTCCTGTAAGGTAAGGAAGGAAAATCAGTCCTTCGCTTCCTTCTTTAATTTTACCGGCCATGGACGTCATGGCTTCGTAAGGCTCGTTTACAATATTATCCCTAAGCCATCTCAAGGAACCTCCTGCAGAAAGCATAACTCCCATAAGGTGCCACTTGTTAGGGACCGCATGGCAGAAAGTGTGCAGTCTTCTTCCTGTATCTGCTAATATTTTGTCTGAATGGGCGAAAACAACCCCGCTTGTGCCGAGCGATATTGAAAAAAGCCCTTCTTCAGCTATACCGCTTCCTATCCCTCCGGCCGCCTGGTCGCCTGCGCCTGCAACGACGGGCGTATCCTTTTTCAGGCCGGTGGCAAGAGAGGCTTTTCCAGTTATGTTGCCGGTTATTTCGGCAGATTCAAAACATCCGGGGAGAAAATCTGACTGTATATCGAGCTTGCGGAGTATTTCTTCAGACCATTTCCTTTTTTTTATATCCAAAAGTGAAGTGCCTGATGCATCGGATACGTCTGTTGCAAAGGCACCCGTCAGCAGAAATCTAAGGTAGTCCTTGGGAAGCAGAATTTTCTTTACTTTCCTGTACAGTTTGGGTAAGTTTTTTCGGAGCCAGAGAATTTTCGGTGACTGGAAACCTGTCAGGACAGGGTTGGCAGTTATTTCAAATATTCTGCCTGCTCCCACTTTTTCATTTATCTCAATGCATTCTTCCGCTGTTCTCTGGTCGCACCACAAAATTGCAGGGCATAACACCCTGTTTCTACTGTCGAGAAAAACGGCTCCGTGCATCTGTCCGGTCAGTCCTATGCATTTTATATTTACGGGCTTTATGCCCGAGGAGTCCAGCGCCTGCCTTATGGCCTTCTGGGAAGCTTTCCACCATTCGGATGGATCCTGCTCCGCCCAGCCTGGCCTGGGGGTAAGAAGTGGATATTCAACGCTTGCTGTCTTAACGGTATTGCCGCCGGTGTCTGTTATTACGACCTTGACGCCGGTGGTACCCAGGTCAATTCCCATCAGGTAAGACAATTTCTCTCCCCGCGTTCATTCAACGGTTGTTTTTGGCGGATACACAAAATTCAGGTATCTTTCCGCTATTCTGCTTTCTTCAGTATTTCCTTCATGGATGCATATCCTGTATTCGAGAGGCATCTCTTCATACGCCGGAAGAATATAGGTGCCCGACCTTTTCCTGTCTCCCGTGAAATCCGATACGCCGAAGAAATTAGCAGTGAACAGTCCGTAGCTTCTTATGTGCCACCACGTGGGATACCTGAAATTTGACGGCTGGTCGAAAACGGAAATTCCGCATTTAACGCCTTCGACTTCTCCGCAGTAGTCGCACCAGCTTGCCCTTTTTCCCCAGCATTCGTCTTCTCCTCTGCCTCCCCCGGAGTTTGTCATTATGCCGCCTTTGCGCTCCTCCATGGAAGGGTTCACTCTCACGCTGAGAAGCCCTGATTCCTTGGTGTCCTTGAAAACAGCTTCTCCTTCCGTTGTCTTCAGGATAATCTTGTGGTCTATTATCCTGAAGTCGGGTTTCAGGTTGTACACGGTTATTATTCTTTCCTCTTCCATCAGTTTTGTCTCTCTTCTTGCTTCTCCTCTCACCAGCAGTTTTGCCCAGTGGCTTACTGCGTGTATTCTTGCGAATACGGGACCGGATGTCAGTTCGGAAAAGTTTTTGTGAAACGTGTAGCCGTGTCCTTCCTCTTCCGACCAGTTATCTACGCCGTTCATGTTTCCGTGAGATACCCATATGCCCCTGTGGTGTTTGTGGTCAACCTTTTCCGGGTTCCCCGGCTGGGGGGGGGTCCTGAGCATAGATTTGCTTCCCGGACCTATCACGGGGAAAAGGAAAGGCCTTACTATATCCGGGGTAGCGTAGTTATAGCAGGTGAAAAGCTGTTCATTTATGAAAACGTCCACTGTGCCGTTGTCATTGTTTTTGAGCATGACGGACTGCGGTGCATCAGAAGTTTTCTTAACCTCGAATTTTGCTTCCTTGCCGGCCGGGATGGCAGGCGGTATGAAAACGAGGCGTTTCTTCCCATCGCCACTTTTTTCAACCTGTCCGTAACAGTCAGCACTGCCGTTGCTCAGGATAAAGTTGCCTTCTTCTTCCCATTCCACCTTGACAGGAGTATTTGCAAATTCCCTGTTCGTATTCCTGATAGTTATAGTTTTCATCTTCATCTTCTCCCTTTGGCGGCAACCCCGCAGTTAATAATTCTTTTACGGATGGATACTTTCTGGAAATGCGAGGTCGACAACAAAAATAAACCTTGCTTTTATTTTACAACCCTGCCATCTTGTGGCATTGTTCTGTAAGCCATACGACCCTTCTTGCACTTTCAGGAGTTACATAAAGAGGAGCTCCCTTTGCAAGAGTTTTATACAAGCGGTCGTAAAATGCAACGGAAAAATGCATGGCGTCCGCGGGAACCTTCCAGTATTCTTCCTTCCACTTGATTTCTTCGTTGTCGTACTTCCTGGCATTTGAAATGGCTATCTTGGGCAGAGTCCTTTTTGGCAGAGTTTCCGGCTTGCAGTATTTCCACCATATTTCGTTCCAGTTTGCCTGGAGTCCGCCTTTTGTTCCCATTATCAGGTATTTTGGTTCCTGTGAGTATGCTGATGCCGATGTTATTTCCATATCCAGTACAGGGGATTTCTTGCCTTTCATTATTATCTTTACGTGGTCGTCGGCGTCCCCGCATGTAAGCGTTTTTTCCAGATGGCAAAAAATCTTGTACTTATCCTTCTCAGGCATGAATTGCAGTCCATGGTCGATGGCATGCGGGCAGGTGTTATTCAGTGTGCCTCCCTTGAATTTTCTCAGTGTCTGCCAGTCCCATCTTCGGCCGAAGCTGTGCCATGTGATTTTTACCTCTACGATTCTTCCGAGTATGCCTGAATCCACAATTTCTTTCATCTTCAGGAAAAGGGGGTCATGTCTTTTGTTCTGGAAAGGCGCAAATATTTTTTTGTATTTCTTTGCAGTCTCTATCATTTTGTCCACGTCTGCAACATTGTCAGAAAGAGGTTTTTCGCATACCACGTTCTTGCCTGCTTTGAGGGCCGCAATGGCGCATTTTGCATGAAGGTATGAAGGTACAGCCACGGTAACAAGTTCGGTCTCTTTATCCGCGAGAAACTTGTTAAAATCCTTGTATACCCTGCATTTCAGCTTCTCTTCCGCTTCTTTCCTCCGTTCGTCGTTGGGTTCGCACAAGGCGACTATTTCGTATTTCTCCGGCAATTTTCCCATGCTGTGACAATGAATTCCCATACCGCTTCTGCCATAACCTGCCACTCCTGCTTTTATTTTTCTCATTTTGATCTCCTAAAAATATGTAATCCATTAAACAAATTTTTTCAGATATTCAATGCTTTCCCTGGCTATAGTCTCTGCCCCTGGCGAGAAATCGAAAACTTCGAGTGAAAGCCATCTTTTGTAGCCGATGCCCTTCAATGCATGAATTATGGGGCCATAGTCTATACTGCCTGAACCCGGATGTCTCCTGTTTGCATCATTGACGTGAAAATGGCCCAAATATTTTTTAGATTTTTTTATTATGGATGGAATAGTCTCTGATTCGGCCGACATGGCTTTCACGTCAAGATGAAGTTTCAGACATGGATGGGAGATTTCTTCGATTAAATCTATTGCTTCATCTGCCGTATTTATAAAATTGGTTTCATTTATTGTCAGGGGTTCCAGGCAGATATTGATATTACTCTTCATGCATATTTCCAGGGCGGGAGCAATCCCTTCCTTTACATATCTTCTGACATCCTCCTTTTTCTGGCCCTCTCCGATGCTTCTCTGTTTCGGAGAACCGAGTACCATGAGTTCTCCACCGATATCTGCAGTAAATTGAGCGAGACTGCAAAGATAATCCGAGGTCTTTTTCCTTGTCCCCGTATCAGGGCTGGAAAGTGACAGCCCTTCCGGTTTTGCCAAAAGCCAGTGGTTTCCAATTATTGAAACACCGTATCTGGATGCGAGATTTCTAATTTCATCTTTTGTTTTTGCCGATATTGTATCTACCGAATTACCTAATGTAAAAGGTGCGATTTCCAATCCCGTGTATCCCAATCCGCTTATAAATGCAAACATTTCCTCGTGCTTCCAATCTTTGAAAATTTCATTGCATATGCCGTATTTCATAAGTTGTCTCCCTTACCTCTCAAAACAGCGGGAGTATCGTCCACATCTTTTTTCCCTCCCGTGTCAAAGGGTATCTCTCCAATATTTTTGCCTGCAGGTTTCTTTGGATGCTCGGGCTCCGGCCTCAATTTTCCGCCTATGCCTGTGGCAAGAAGAGTAATATTGACCTCGTCTTCAAGAGCCTGGTCAATGGCTACTCCAAGAACCTTTGAAGGAGATGCTATGCGGCTTTGTATGAGGTCCATTGCGTCACCGACTTCTTTTAGCGTAAGATTGCTGCTGCCTGTGATGCTTATGAGGATATTTTTTGCTTCCATGATATCGTTTTTTTCTATCAGAGGGTCGTCTATCGTGTTGTTTGCCGCTTTAGCCATTCTTCCCGGTCCTTTGGCCGACCCAAGGCCCACTATGCCTTTCCCGGCATTTGCAACTATGGAGCATATATCGGCAAAGTCTATGTCAAGAATCTTCGGCTTGTATATCAGGTCGGAAAGAGAAGCCACGGTTCTCGATATTATTTCGTCAACCTTTCCGAACGCGTCAGTAAACATTACCTTTTCGTCAACCGAATCGTAAAGGCGCTGGTTGGGAATGTGAATAAGAGTATCCACGCTGTTTTCAAGCGTTTCAAGTCCTGCAATTGCATGCTTGATTCTTCTTTCGCCCTCAAAATCAAAAGGAGTAGTAACCAGTGATATGACTATTGCGCCCAGATCCTTGGCTATTTTTGCTATTACTGGAGAGCCGCCCGTACCCGTTCCTCCTCCGAGGCCTGCAAGCAGGAAGACAAAATTTGAATTTTTCAGGACTTCCTTTATCTTTTCCTGGTCTTCGTTTGCCGCAAACTTGCCCTTTTCCGGGTCCCTTCCCGTTCCCCTGCCGTGAGTTGTTTTCTCTCCTATCTGCCTCTTGACATCCGCCTTTGAATACTTGAGCGCGTTTGCGTCCGTGTTAAAAACCACGGAAGTGACCCCCTGTATTTTATCGGATATCCTTGATACTATATTGCTGCCCGCATTTCCCACTCCTACAACTTTGATATTTATGAAACTGCCTTCATCATTGGTGTCTATAAGTTTTGCCATTATGGTTCTCCTAAAACCAGCTTTTGGGGATTCTCATTATTTCATCTATTTTTTGCCTGATTCCTTTTTTTCTTTTTTTCTTTTCCCGCTTTGAAGCAAGCATCACGGTTCCTATGGCCGAGGCAAATTCAGGAGATTGAAAACTTTTATCAAGGTTAAGGACGCCTCTCGGGATACCGGTTCTCACGGGCAGGCCGAAAACAGATTCTGCAAGCTGGTTAATCCCTTTAAGCTTTGCAAGCCCTCCAGATATTATTATCCCTGAAGAGCAGCTGTGCATGAGGGAAATCTTTTCCATTTTGCCCTTTATATAATCTTCCATGCTTTCCAGTATTCTGGCGTAAACTATATGAGATATGTTTTCGACTGTGACAGTGGTTGCGATTTTACCGGAAAGGTCGAATATGTCGACTGTTTCGGATAAAACGGGCGATTTTTCCCTCAGAAGAACAGGGTAGTTTGCCCATGCATGTTTTTTCTTCAGCTCCTCGGCATATAAAACCGGAGTATGCAGCACCTTGGATATATCTATATCTATATTCTCTCCTCCGATTTTAAGGGAGTCTGTTATGAGGATAGAGTTGTCTGAAAAAAATACAATGTCGGTAGTGCCTTTGCCCATGTCTAAAAGAAGACAGCCAAGTTTTTTTTCTTCTTCTGACAGGGTTGCTTCTGCAACTGCCCATGAATGGGCAAAAATACCCTCAACCTGCGCTCCCGCCTTTTTAACGCAGTCTTTTATATCCCTGACGGGGTTCACTTCCGCTGTTAAGACGTGAACTTTCATCTGCAGAAAATTTCCGTGCATGCCCACGGGAGATTTTTTGATAAGGTTCACGTTGTCTATTATGTAATCCTGAGGTTCAGAATAAAGTATTTGCCTGTCACTTCCGTGCAAGGCGGATATTGAATTCTGTATTTCTCTCTTCAGCATCTGTATGTCTGTTTCACTTATTTCCCTTCCCTTGGGTTCTATATCAATGTTTTTAGGGAAAAGTATCCCGTTCAGATGGCCCCCTCCTATTCCTATGTTTACATTTGATATGGTTTCGCCGGATTCGGTTCTAAGGGCTTTCAGCACGTCATAGATGCAATTGCTTACTTCGTCTATATCGGCAACTCTGCCTTTTTTAACTATATCTTCCGAGAAATTCATCAGGTTTGTGGCTATGGCTTCAGGGCCTGATTCTCTCAAGATGCAGGAAATACCGAAAATTTTGCTTGTTCCTATGTCAAGAGCGGTTATTATTTCCTCGTTAATCATTGTGACGGTTTCTCTGTTGTATTGTCTTTTTCTTCATCCATGTGTTTTACTACAGGATGTTCGAATCTCATGTCAATATATTCCCAATTTTGCCCGTTTTCACTGCATTTTTTGAGTACCAGCTTTAACATTTCAAATTTTTGGCGGATGTCATCTTTCGCAATTATAATCCTCTTGCCTTCTGAATGAATCAATATTTCGTTTTCTCCGACAAATGCAACAATTTCGGGTTTTATGTATTTCCGGAGATTTGTGCTGTTAAAACTCTCCTCAATCTGACTCAGAACATCAAGTTTCCATAAATCTTCTTCTGCAACCTGTTTTGTTCCCACAGAAATGTTCATAGCTATAGTAAAAGAAGAAAAACCTTCTTTTATAGGATATACAACCTTTCCCTTCCTGTCAATAAAAAAAGTGTTTCCATTTTTTATTAGGGCCATCCACGGTTTTCTCAGTATCAGTTCAACTGCGATAGTTCCTGGATACATTTTCTGTACACGGCAGTCTTCCACTTCCTGTATCAATAATATCTTTTCCCTCAGTTCATCTATATTCAGGAAAAGAAGATTTTTTCCTGCTTCCAACTCTACGAGTCCTGTAATCAGGGATTCAGCGCTTGCCGGCTTTATTTTTATTTCCCTTAGCGTAAAAAGTTCCGTTTTCCAAAGGATTTTCACAGCAAGCCTTTTGACATTCAGTATCCCCAGAAGCAGCATGAACAATGTAATTGAAAATAAAACAGTTCTTATTTTCTTTTTCCTTCTGATTGCAGACTGGGCTCTTACTTCTCTTATCCTTTCTTCTGTTTTCTTTTTTTGCATTTTTCAACCGCAAGTTGGACAAGTTTTTCGCAAAGGTTTTCAAATGATATGCCTTTGGCCTTTGCTGCATCCGGCATCAGGCTGGTCCTTGTAAGTCCCGGTATCGTATTGACATCCAGGATATAAGGAACGCCATTGTTTATTATTATTTCCATTCTCGCACAGCCCGAGCATCTCATGACCGAGTAGGTTTGCAGGGCGACATCCTCTATTTTCTCCAGGGTATTTTTCCCTATTCGGGGAGGAATGATATGCCTGCTGCCTCCGATAGTATATTTTGCCTTGTAGTCATAAAATCCGTCGGGCGTTTCTATTTCTATTGCAGGGAGTCCCTCGGCATTTTCATTGCCCAGTATTCCGAATGTAACTTCCTTTCCCCTGAGATATTTTTCAACGAAGACTTCGCTGTCAAGGACAAAACATTCGTTTATGGCTTTATCCATTTCTTCAGGGGTCCTGACAATTTTTATGCCTATCGTGGAGCCGAGATTTGCCGGTTTAACTACGGCCGGTAAGCCAAACGGAATCGATGCTTTTTCGCCTGGTGATATTTCCACGAAATCAGCAGTAGGAAGCCCGTGGTAAAGAAGCAATTTCTTCATTATGATTTTATTGAGGCATATTGAAGAAGAAAGGACTCCCGAACCTGTATAAGGTATTCCGAGGGTTTCCAGGAAGCCCTGTATCACGCCTCCTTCTCCTTTGCCTCCGTGCAGCGCTATGAAAACACATTCCGGCTTTATCCTGGCGAGATTCTTAAGAAGCGTTTTTTTCGAAGGGTCAACAAGTGCCACTCTGTGGCCTTTTGCCTTGAGCGCTTTTGCAACTTCCCTGCCTGACATCAGGGAGACTTCTCTTTCCGGACTGTCTCCTCCATAAAATACGGCTATTTTCATTTTCACCTCTCAAAATCGCCTATTATTTTAATCTCCGGCTCAAGCTCTATATTATATATATCCTTAACTTTTTTTTGAACTGTTTTTATGATGGCGTATATATCCTGCGAAGTAGCCGTACCGGTATTTATTATGAAATTTGAGTGTTTGGTTGATATTTTCGCTCCGCCTGCGCAATATCCCTTAAGACCTGCTTTTTCTATGAGCTCTCCGGCAAAAGCGCCTTCGGGATTTTTAAATACGCTGCCCGCTGAACAGCTTTCGATGGGTTGTTTTGCAATTCTTTTTTCCATGTTGGAACGTACATTTTTTTTGATTTCTCCTTTTTCCGATTTATTCAGGATTAAAACAGCTCTGTAGATGAAAAACTTTTCAAGCCCGCTTTTCCTGTAGCCGAACGACGCCTCTTCCTTGCCTATATTTTTTATTTCAAAATTGTCAGGGGAAAGCACATATACCTCTCCGACAATTTGTGAAATCCATGTATTCTTAAGGCCGGCATTGGAAATCAATGCCCCGCCTACGGTTCCCGGTATTCCTGCAAGAAATTCAATGCCTCCAAGGGAATTGCGCACCGCAGTTTTTACCAGGGCGGATATTTTTGCCCCGCTTTCGCAGAGAATGCGGTTTTCCCTGACGAATATCCTGTTCAAATTTTCCGTTAAAACGACGACTCCGTCAAATCCCTTGTCGCTTACAAGAGTATTTGTACCTTTGCCCAGCAACATTACCTGCATGCCAAAATTCCTGCATAACAGCAGGATATTTTTAATTTCTTCCAGGCTGGAAGGAGATACAATGTATCTTGCCTTGCCTCCCGTCATGAAACTTGTATAGCGGGAGAGGGGAATATTCTCTCTGCAGGATTCACCAACAATCCTTTTTAATGAAGTTATTATATCTTCCATTTTTTTTTGACACTATTTTTACCTGCCGGATAGAAGACCTTCTTCAAATAAAGGCCTTCGGGCCTCGCTGTCGGAGGCGCCAGCTTCCTATTCCTTGATTCTATGAAAAATGCAGCTTTTTCGGGCTCCATTTTTCCCTGTCCGGCATATATGAGCGTTCCGATTATATTACGCGCCATCCTGTAAAGAAAACCGTCTGCCTCAATCTCAATTGATATAATTCCAACATCTTTATCCAGCAGAAATCGTTCCTTTCTTATTTTTATTTTGTAAATATTTCTTACCGTATCTTTTACGCGACTTCCCGAGGCTTGAAAGGACTTGAAATCGTGTTTTCCACAGAAGAAACAGGCGGCCTGTTCCATTTTTTTTATGTCGGGTGCATCTTTTACATAACAGGCATAATTTTTCAGAAAAGGGCTTTTCGTGTCAGATATAAGGTACCTGTAAACTTTCCTTTTTGCATCATACCTGCTGTGGAAATCAGTATATGTTTCTTCCGCATCTTTTATTGCGATTTCAGGCATTGTCTTCGAATTTATTGCGTTTTTCCATTCTGAAGGTGTCATTCCTGAAAATGTTCTGAAGTTCGCAACGTAAGAAACAGCGTGAACCCTTGCGTCAGTTCTGCCGCATCCCGTAATTTTTATCTTTTTTCCCGCGATGCTTTCTATGGTATTTTCTATGGTTCCCTGAACGGTCTGGGAATTTCCCTGCTTCTGCCATCCGGAGAACCTGCTTCCGTCGTATGATATCACGAGCTTGATATTTTTTACCGCCATAATTCCCCTGAAACAAACTTTTTATATTATGCAAGCTGTTCGCTTTTGACTCCGGCCTCAAATATGATTTTTCTCGGGCAGTTTTCCACGCAGGTTCCGCAGTTATTGCATTTTTCATAATCTATGACTGCAAGATTATTCTTTAGAGAAATGGCTTTTTGAGGGCATACTCTGACACATTTCCCGCATCCGATGCACCCGGATTTGCATGCCTTAATTACGGCAGGTCCCCGGTCGCAGGATGAACAGGCTATATAAATCTTCTTGTCTTCGGGCAAAAGACTGATTATGCTCATCGGGCAGGCAGCAACGCATTTACCGCATCCTGTGCATTTTTCTGCATCGACCGAAGGCAGTCCGTTTTCACCCATGCTGATAGCATTCACAGGGCATATTTCTGCGCAGTCTCCCATGCCGAGACAGCCGAAGCCGCATTCAAGGTTAGTGCCGAAAATTGATACAACTGCACTGCATGACCTCAGAGTTGCATATTCAAACTTCTTTTTGGAGTTTTTTCCTCCGAAACATTTTATTCTTGCAATTTCCCTGGTTCTGTCCCTGCTTTCAATTCCGAGTATGGAGCATATGGAAGAAAGATTTTCTTCTGAAAGCATAACGCATTTCTCAGGAGCTTCTTTTTTCTCTGCGAGAAGTTCTGCAAAAGCACTGCATCCGGCTAAACCGCAGGCCCCGCAGTTGGCTTTCGGCATAAGTTCATAGATGCTTGCAACCAGCGGGTTTTCTTCCACCTTAAACCTTATGTTGAAATAAGTGAGAAATGCCGAAAATATTATTCCGAGCGCTCCCAGGATTAACACCGGTATAACCATTTCCCTGCCTCCTTAAATGATATGGGCAAACAACAAGTCATATGCGAAAGAACAAAGGTAATCCCTTGTTTCAAACCTTGAGTTCTTTAAGCCATTCAGCGGATTTTCCATATCCTTCTATGCCGTCTTTCCCTTCATACTCAATGCACCATGGACCCGTGTACCCGGCATTTTTCAAAATTTCTATTGTTTCTTTAAGTGGAACTTCCCCCTTGCCCAGAACGCTTGCCGTGTATTTGAAGTCTACATCGGCTTTCACTCCGTCTTTCATGTGAGTGTGAAATACGTGCGGCGCTATTTTCCTGTATATCCCTGTGAGTTTTTCTACGGGGTACCCGTACCACCTGTAGTTCATTGTATCGAGATTCGCTCCAAGGTATTTCGAATTGACATCCTTGAAAACATCGAGCTGCAGAAGGTAATCGTTGGTTACCTTGCCGTGATTATCAAGCGCAAGATATACTTTTTCTTTTTCTGCTATTTCGACAGCTTTTTTTATTCCATCCATGACCATGTCCCTGTATTTCTTTTCTTCGATATTTTCCTTCGGCCATCCGCCGTCAAGTCTGAGCTGGTTGAATCCCATGTCCTTGACCATGAGACACAGTTCCCTTATTATCCGCAACTGTTCTTTTACTTCCTCTTCGGAAGCCTTGATAAAGTCGTTTCCTGCCGATATCTGGGAGACTTTTATACCGTATTTCATGAGAAGCGCAGATATTTCCTTCACCCTGTTTTCTTTCTTCCCGACATCTTCCCATATGTCAGGCCTCATCAGCTCAACATATTCAACTCCGTTTTTATTGCACCAATCGAAAAGTTCCCCGGCAGAAAAATTTGAAACATTGTACTTAATGATTCCTATCTTTTCCATGAGATTCCCCTTTTTTTTGAAAGAGTTTCTAAAATTTTGAAATGCGAATTATTTTTTTACGTGAATAATCTCGCCATTAAACTCTTCTTCACTACAATGGCCCTGTGTGGGCATACCTCAAAACAGCACAGGCAGCTTATGCATTTTTCCCTGTCGAATTTCAGGCTCTTTGATATTGCAGAAACGGGGCATACCTGGACGCATGCGTAGCATTTAACGCATTTTGAAGGCTCTATTACCGGCATGATTTCAAAATGCTTTCCAGCAAATCTCATGAAATGCTTTATAAAACCGTTCGACATGAGAAATATAAGGCGTTTCCCCGGTACGGAAAAATTCCTGACTGCCGTCAATCTGTCTCCCAGTATTTCCAGTTCCGGCAGTCCGAACTTCTTCTTGTAAATATGGAGGTAAGGAATGGTTTCTTCTTTTATTCCAAGGAGTCTGCAGCATACCATGTCCACAGCCACTGCGTTTTTGCCTCCGATAAGATACCCTGTAGTCCTGAGTTTTCCTGAAGAAGGACCGTTTCCTTCCATGGAAACAATGGCATCTACAATGTTGAAGGTTACATATTTTTTTATCGAGTTGTAATACGCCGCTATGAATCCTGAAAAATCGAGGGGTGAAACAAACCTGCTGTGAAGCATGCTCTTGTGATATCCCGGAATAAGTCCGTAGAGATTTTTCACCGCACCGGTCAGAACTGTAAGTCCGTGCGTCTTGAGCTTGGAGATATTTACAAGAGAATAGTCTTTTATAAGACTGGTTACGGGCACCCTGACAATTTCCGAACCGCAATCAACATCCACGAAGAATGAACTGCCGAATTTCACGAGCTTGGAGCCGGTATTCTCCGATACCTTAAGGTATCCGCATCTTTCCCAGTAAAGATGTATGGGTTTCAATGAATTTGCTGGGCTGTCACCTATGAGCTTTTCCCGGCTGTCAAAAAAAGATAACGTTTTCTCCAGTACTGAAGGATGCGTGGTAACTCCCTCTTCGGGCAATCTTGCCGACAGCATGTTGGGTTTGAAAAGCATCTTGCCCGGGCTGTCTTTCCTTATGCCTGAAATACTGAATATCCTGTCAACGGCAGTTTTTACATCTCCGTTTTCATAAGAAGCGCATTTCACTACAACAACCTGTTCCTTCATTTATATTAAATGCTCAGATAATCATGCAAGCAAGTTCAGAAGCCTTTAAATTAAAGGGAAACTATGCCATTTCCATGAGTTTTTTACCGTAGTTGACATATATCCGGTATGTCTCTTCAGGGTCTCCCACTTTTCTCAAATGGACAACGCTTGCCATATGAGGTTCTATTGAAACAAAACCTTCGTATCCCGAGCTTTTCAAATCCGCCATGACTTCCTTCACTTTTCCTTCCCCTTCACCCGGATATGTTGCGGCAATCTTGCCGTCTATCACACTGTAGTCCTTTATGTGCACATATTCTATAAAGGGCTTCAGCTTTTTATAGTTTTCAAAAGAGTCTCCGTCCTTGTAGGCAACAACATTTCCGGTATCGAACATGAGCTTGAAAACAGGAGAGTCAACTTCCTGGTATATTCTCAGCATCTTGTCGGTTTTTGCCGCCCATCCGCTGCAGTTTTCATGAACAAGGACTATTCCCGCATCTTCCGCGAGCTTTGCCAGGACTTTCATCCTTTTTACAGCTTCTTTTCCCCAGTCTTCGTCGGTCCATGGGTTATCTTTATCGTTTGGCCATGACATGACCCGCAGGTACTTTGTATTGAATTTATTCATGCGGGGAATGGCCCTCTTTACTTCGTCAAAATCTTTTTTGAAATCCCCCGATATACTTGTTGCCCAGTTGCCTATTGCCCCGCCGAAACAGGAAACCTTCATTTCCGATTCTGAAACTTTCCTGTAGACTTCCTCGAATTTTTCTTCGGACATAAGGGTCAGATTCTCCTTGTCTACCTCACGTATTTCCATGTATTCCCAGCCAATTTCCCTGTGGGCCTTTATCTGTGTTTCAATGGGCTGTCCCGCTTCGTCGCTTATTCCAGTAAATTTCATCATTCCCTCCTTTTTGACCTTTTTTGACTTATTGAACTCTTATATTCTACAACATTTTTGAATAGACCTCAAGAATTTTGCATCCTGATTAAATAGAGGTTGCTTCAATATTAAGATTGCTGTATAATGAAAATGTAGAG
>Ga0116144_10003915_pt1 | contig 14449 bp, 14 predicted proteins | sample AD_UKC035_MetaG_FD_89746 | JGI IMG/M metagenome (GOLD analysis project Ga0116144, IMG submission 89746) | Active sludge microbial communities of municipal wastewater-treating anaerobic digesters from USA - AD_UKC035_MetaG | ecosystem: Engineered > Bioreactor > Anaerobic > Digestate | place: USA... | reverse complement strand
CCGGTGTGCTCGACCTCGAAGTCGATGCGCCGCTTGGCCGTGTTGAGCTCGACCTTGGCGACGTGCCAGGGCGGCTGCAGGCCAAGTGCGGTGGTGAAGAGGGCTTCGATCTGGTTGTTCATCAGTTGCGAGGTCGGCGTCAGTGTCGGGCGGTTGTACCACCGCAGGTCATGTTTGTTGAGAAGTCAATTTCCACTGGAAACGGCATAGAGCCCTCATCAGGAACCCGGAAAGGCAGAAGAAGACATCGACGCCGAGGCGCCCGGTGTTCAGCGGCAAAATGCTCAGGAAGTGCCCCTCCAGAACCAAGAGGATGGCGAGGCCACGCCACCCGTCGAGGTAGCGCATCCTGCTTGATTCAGGATCCCCGACGCCGCCGATTGGAGCCATTTTCAAGCCTCGACCCGGCGTGATGAACCGTGAAGGCTATCGACTACCTCCACCGCCCTGCCTCCTGCAATTGACGCCGGAGTCCGGGAAAGGAGACACCAGCCTGGTACGCCTTGCGGGCATGAATCAATGCAGCGTCCCAATCCTTGAGCTTGACGAGAAGGAGGCCGAAGTTGTAGTGGAACATCGGTTCATCGTAGCCCTCCGAGAGCGCCACATCGAACTGCTTCCTCGCTTCGGCGTAACTTCCCTTCTTGTATAAATAGACTCCGTAGATCTCACGCGCCCTGGCATCCTTGGGGCGGAACTTGATCGCTCGATCGAGGAAGCATTCCGGGCTCCGGGTCATCCCCCCTCTCAGTCCCTGATCTCGACTCAGCGCAACGTTCATCATTGCAATCAAGGCGCGGGGGTGATTCGGGAAAGAATTCAACGTATAGCTCAGGTCCTGTCCGACCGAGCCGGTCGAGCCCCTCCTCAAGCTCTCTACCGAGGGCGTGAAGTGATGGGTTTCCACGACAGACAAATACTGCCGCTGCGCCTGCACATCGTAGTAATCATACGGCCCGACCCCCGGATCCTCAGGGCCGTTCTTGAACGGCGAACCCGGACAGTACAGTTCCGCTGCAGCGGGCGTCACGTACAGAAGGCAGACGCACAGTAGGGAAAAGAAAACGCTACGCCCTTGCATAATCAACTCTCCAAATCCGCCGCAAACGACCAGACCGCGATGCGGCGAGGTCAGGCCAATGACCGACGCGACTTCGCGGCCGCGATCAGTATCTTTGCCATCCTATCCGCCGCAACGTGCCAGGGGAAATCCACTGCCCTCATCCGAGCTGCGTCCCCGAGCTGGCGTCGAAACTCCCTGTCCCGAAGGACTCGGTCGATCGCAGCCCCGGCTGCTGTTGCATCCAGCGGATCCACGAGCAGTCCCGCATCCCCGACGACCTCCGGGATGGAGGAAGTGGACGAGGCCACGACCGGGACGCCGAAGCTCATGGCTTCAAGCAAAGGAAGACCGAAGCCCTCGTAGAGCGACAGGTAGCACAAGCACGCCGCATGTTCGAACCAGGCAGGAAGCTCCGAATCGGAGACGAACCCTGGAACCACGAGCCGCCCAGCCAGCCCCATGGTCTCTGCCTGCGCGGTGAGTTCATGCGAGAGGTCGGCGCGGCCCATGCCGAGTACGACCAGCTTCAAATCAGGATAGCGCTCGGCGATGGTGGCGAAAGCGCGCAAAGTCCCGGACACATTTTTGCGCGGCGCCCCACCCCCAAGGGCTAGCACATATTCCGCGTCCAGCGGCCGAACGCTTCCCGGTGGAACGATATCGCACCCCCAGTGAATGACCTCCACCGGCGCGCCACCTCCGGGAAACGCAGCCTCGAGATCGGAGCGGGTATTCGCGGATACGGTTACTACCGCTGACGCCACCCGCATTCCGTTGGCCAGCCGTCGCCGGAAGAACGCTTTTTCGCCAAGGGACTGCCCATCATCGCCTCTTAGGGGGATGAGATCATGGACCGTCATCACGACAGGCACGGCCGAAAACATCGGCGCGCCGCTGCTGGCGCAATGCAGCACATCGCAGCCAGCACGCCAGGCGTGCCACGGCAAGCCGAGATTTTCCCAAGTGTTCCAGCGGTATCCCGGCAGATCGAAAAAAGACACCGTGGCGCGCGGAATCCCTTGCCACAAATCACTTACAGCCGAGGCGCCCTGCCCAAAAAGCAGGAATGAAAAGTCGGGGCGTAGCCTTGCCATTTCGGCATACAACCGAAACAGCGAACGTCCCTCGCCACGCGGTTGCGCGCAAAGGAGGCTGGTCGCATCGACGCCGACAAGCATCAGACCTTCCCCGTCAAACGACCGCCGGCCTGCCCTGCATTCGCCGCCTGCATCAACAAGCCTTCAAAGCTGGCTGCACGGCCCGCCCACGAGTACTCCGCAGCGACGGTCTGCCGGCCCTCGTCCCCGAGCAGTTGCCGTTTCAACGGATTGGCGAGCAGGTCGAGCACGGCGTCTGCCATTTCCCGGGCAGCATTCGCTACGATCACGTTGCGACCTTGCAGTACCTTCAGGCCACCGACGCTGACGGTTGTCGCCACCACGGCCTTCCCCATCGCCCACGCCTGCAGCAGCTTGTTCTTGATTCCTGCACCCGACAGCAGCGGACACACGAAGACCTCCGCCTCCTGGACATACGGACGAACATCGGGCACCGACCCCGTCACCTGCACGCGATCGCTGCGCAGGGCCAGGATCTCGGCCGACGGATCACGGCCGACCAGGGTCACGGTGGCGTCGGGGCGCTGCGCCCACACAAGGGGCATGACCTCCGTGACCAGATGGATCGCGGCGAGCTGATTGGGCCCGAACGCCATGCTGCCTTCGAAAACCAGACGCCCGGGAATCTGCGGCCGATCGGATGGCGCAAAGTAATCGAGATCCACGCCGTTCTGCACCACGCTCACCGGCACGGTCGGCGAAACCCGCCGAAAGCTCTCCGCATCCTCCTCGGACACGACCACGCAAACTGCTGCACGGCGCATCACATAGCGCTCGAATCGGTAGTAGTGGCTCAGGTACTTGAGCTGCCGCAGGCGCGCGGAAAATCCCTTCGTCGCAAGCAAGGCCCGGCGGCTCGTGAGCACCATGTCGTCAACCAGGTCGGCGACGACCGGAACGTGGTTCCAGCCTGAAGGGAGCTGCTGGAAGATCGATGCGCCCGCGTCCCAGACGAGGTCGTACTCGTCCGCGCGCAACTCACGCTCGAGCAAGTCGCAGAGTTCAACGCTGGGCGGGTAAAAATCCCGCACGGCCCACCCGGTGAACGGTGCCAGCCATCCCGGTGCGGCCTTCGCCCGCGGACGGGGAACGGTCCACACCCGTCTGAAAAACTCCTCATGCTCGGGGGACCGCTCGCCATCGTGATAGGCGATCAGGTCCAGATCATGGCGCGCACCGATCCAGCGTGCCAGATGCAAGACGCGCAGCAGCAGGCCATCCTGATAGGAGTCGGGATAGCGATCGCACAACACAAGAACTCTCAACACAAGGTCTCCTCGAGATCCGCCAGCCAGGACAGAATCGCATCCTCAACAGCACGCTTTTGCTCACGGCTGGAAAAAGTATGGTCGGCCTGCGGAAAGTCGAGCATGGTTGTACGAGGATCCTCGGACCAGGCGCGAAGCAGCGAGGTCTGCCGGAGATAATCGCGAAACTCGGCGGCAACCAGGTCACGACCGCTCAGCATTACCAGGGAGCGCCCTTGGAATGCCGCAAGCGCAACGGACATCCGCTCACGAAAATCAGCAGGAGCAGCCGCGGAGAGGGCGGTTTGCTCCAGGGGTGACGTACGAGACTTCATCATCCGCCAGGCCTTGGCGGCGAAATCGGCTATCGCCGGGCCCACCGCCACACCTCCACGAACGAGCTTGCGCCAGAAGGCGGGGTCTCGAAACCGACGCGCGTAGTAGTGCGTGACCTCGGCCCGCTCCTGCGACGCAAGCGTGCGCACCCAAGGGTTCAGCAGCGCGACTCCAGCTATCCGGCTGTCCTGAGGCAGGTACATGGCAGCGGCGCTCGCGCCATCGCACAGTCCCCACAAGACAAGATGACGCACCGACGGCGCGGCGCGCATGAAGGCCTCGGTCGCCGCCTCGATGTCCGGCCCGGTGTGCTCGAAATCGATCGTTTCCCCGCCGGCGTCGCCCATCCCTCGATAGTCGAAACGCATCACAGGCACGCCAGCCGCGGCGAGCCTGCGAGATAGCTGGAGGAACTGCCGGTGGCTGCCTACGCGGTATTGCGGACCTCCGACGATCACCAGCACCCCGACCGAGCCGGTCGGTTCATGCGGTAGCGCCAGGACACCGACCAACTCGGTCTCGCCGCAGGGGAAAACGCAGGCAAGCTCGGCAAAGCTCATCGCCCCAGAACCTCGAGCACATGACAGGACCGCTCGATCAGCTCGGGCGCGAGCTCGATCTCCTGCGTCTGCCAGAACGCCGGCCCCGTGACCTTCTCGAGCGACACGGTCGCGCCCTGCGCTTCGAGCCGCGCCCGCAGCGCGGCAAGTGCCGGCGAGGGCGCAGTGCGTCCGCTTCCATCGACCTCCAGCATCGCTACCGCGTACCCACCGGATGCCGGGAGCTCGAAGCTGGACGCCTCCATGCCGTTGGCCAGTTCGGGCGACAGTTCGTAACCCGCAACCTCGACCACCTCGCCCGCATGCAGGGCAGCGCGTGCGCGCGCAAGCGCGGTCTTCGCATCGGCGTCCGAGAGCATCTCGCTCGCAGCCTTGAGGCGCAGGAACTGCGACAGGTGCTGGCGGCCATTGGTCACCGGCTGCCACAGCAGCAATGGGAGACGCGCGCCGGCAAGCTTCAGCCAATCGGCAGCAAGCAGGCTGCCGGCACGATGTGTCCACAACACCACCGGGCCGCTGCCGCGCGCACTCAGGAAAGCATGTCCCAGACCGACATCCTCGACCCATTGCGACCAGCTCGCATCGACCAACTCGCCAGCGCTGTCACCACAGCCCAGGAGGTCGAGCTGCAGGACGGTCCAGCCGCGGGCCGCAAACGCCTGCGCTGTCAGCGCGACCATGCGCCGAGACTTGTTCTGCTCCTCGGCGAAGGCAGGCACATGGAGGATGGTGCCCCGGACCGGCCCCTGCGCCCTTGTCAACAGACAGAAACGCCCGCCCAGGGGGGCTTCGAGAAAAAAGGCCTCCCGGGCAGGCAGCGCCATGTCAGCCCAGCTTGGCTTCCACGAACTCGACCACGGTGCCGACCGAGGCGAAGGCGGCACCATCGATCTCGTCGTCTTCGATGACGAAACCGAAACGCTCCTCGATCATGTTGATCAGGCCGACGACCGCCATCGAATCGAGTTCCGGCAGAGCACCGAGCAACGGGGTATCGAGCTCGAAGTCGTTCGCCCGCCCCCCGAGGCTGAGAACCTCGTCGATGATCGCGAGCACTTCCTTCCTGATGTCCAAATCCATCTCCTGCGGCATTTTGTTGGGTCGAAACGAGGAGGATTCTACGATGCCCCCACGGATTCGGCCGGTATTATATGGCGCGTTGCCCTTCGAACTGCTGCGCATGAGACTTGGCCTGCCGATACGGACAGGAAAGACGAAGCGCGACTGCCCCCGGATCGCCATGCCTCTACAACGCCTGAAGCGGACCTTCGCCGAGCTCGGAGCGTTCGAAGCCAGTCTCTACCTCTTCGCAAACCTGCTCGCCCGGATCAGCCGGGGGCGCTGTCGCCTCATCCGCTACTACATCGTCGCACAGCCCGTCGCCAGCGCTCCCGCGCACGCACTTCGCCCCTCCCCGAGCAATCCCGTCCGCATGATCGGCCGTGAGGACGCGGCCGTCGCGCAGTTCCCTCGGCCCAAGACCGTCTTGGCGAGACGTTTCGACGACGGTGGGCTTTGCTTCGTCGCCGAGAGCAAGGGCCGCTTTGCCGGCTTCCTATGGATCTCGCACCGCCAATACGAGGAGGACGAGGTGCGCTGCCGGTTCGATCTCCACCCCCCGGAGCGCTGCGTGTGGGACTACGACGTCTATGTCGAGCCGGATTTTCGTGTCGGCCGCACGTTCGCACGCCTGTGGGACGCCGCCAACGCCTACCTCACGGCCCAGGGCGTACGCTGGAGCCTGTCGCGGATCTCCGCATTCAACCCCGTGTCACTCGCCGCGCACCAGCGCCTGGGTATCCGCAAGCTCGCGAGCGCGACCTTCATCGTGACCGGAAAGGTCCAACTCTCGTTGTTCACCACGCCACCCTTCGTGCACCTGGGCTGGAACGACGATATGCGCCCGCAACTTCCGGTAAGAGCCCCCTCGGATGACTGACATCGTCGGCCCTGCCACCTTGCCTTCCACGCTACCAGACCTTCCCCGGCCATGATCCGATTTGCCGACAAGCGCATCCTGCTGGAATGCCTCCGCCCCGATCTCGCCGGACTGGGCAGCAAAGTCGCAATCGGCGCCGCGTGGACCTTCACCAACGTCGGCTTGCGCATCGTTCTTACGATCGCGTCGACGGCGATCCTCGCACGCCTGCTGACTCCGGAAGATTTCGGCCTCATCGCGATGTCGGCACTCGTCACCGAATTCGCCGCCCTACTCGGGAACATCGGCATCGGTGGCATCCTGATCCAGCGCAAAGCCTTGCGTCGGCTGGACATGGACACCGCATTCTGGATCACGATGGCGATCGACACGGCGCTGTGCCTGCTGGTGTTTGCGGCCTCCTTCATCGCCGGCGCGATCTTCCAGACCCCGCAGGTGCAAACCATCATTGCGGTGTCGAGCCTCTCGTTCATCATCTCCGGACTATCGACGGTGCACATGGCCCTGCTCAGTCGAACGCTGAGATTCCGGGAAGATTTCGTCATTCAAGCCGGCTCGCTCATCTGTCGTATCGTCGCTAGCGTCCTGCTCGCCATGGCGGGGTTCGGCGTCTGGAGCCTGGTGTTCGCGTCGCTGGTAGGCCAACTGACGACGTTGGTCCTTTCATACCTCATCGTCCCCTACTTGCCGCGACTGCGCTTCAACCGCTCGCTGCTATCTGAATACGCCCGCACCTCCGGAAGCTATCTTGGAGGGGGCATCGTCAACTACTTGATGTCGAATCTGGACTACATGATCGTCGGCCGTCGATTCGGCCCCGAGTCGCTGGGCTATTACCAGATTGCCTTTTCGCTACCCGAAGAACTGCGCAACCGCCTCTCAGCTCCGCTGCAGCGGGTCTTATTCCCGGCCTATTCACGGCTTCAGGACGACCTTTCAGCCATGCAGTACGGAGTACTGAAAAGTCTGCGACTGCTCGCCGCCATCACGATACCGCTAGGTGTCGGACTGGCCGCCGTTGCGGAGCCCGTAGTTCATGTGCTTTACGGTTCGCAGTGGCTACCTGTTGTTCCCTTGCTTGAAATTCTTGCGATCGGCGGCTCCATCAGGTCGATAGGAAGCCTTACCTCGAATATTTACTACGCCAAGAACAGGCCAGATTTGGCCTTCAAGATCTCTCTAACCTTTCTTCCCATTGCCGCAGTGGCACTGATAGTGGGCAGCCAATGGGGCTTAGAAGGCGTTGCTTGGGCAATGCTTGGGTTTCAATTACTATCCCTTATTTCATGCCATATCGCACTTCGCCTCATTAACCTGAATATCACTCACTTTTTTGTCGAACTGCACCCTTCAATCCTCGGGAGCATTGCCATGTTCCTCTTTCTCCGGGCAACCCAGGATCACATTCGTGAAATCCCAACAATAATAAATCTACCTTTACAAATTGTCGCAGGCGCTGCAATCTATTGCATCGCAGTGACAATTATCCGCCCTGCAGACGCAACTGAAATAAAACAAATCGCCAAAAAATTAATCAACAAATCAGCCACTCCGAATAGTTAGAAATGAGCACACCCACCGAAAGCGCTTCTCCACCAAAAATATCGATCATCATTCCCGCTTACAACGTACGAGAATACATTCGGGAGTCTCTTGACTCAGTCCTGCTGCAGACGGAACGTGCCTATGAAATTATTATCGTAAATGACGGCAGCACCGACGGCACCTTGGAAGAAATAGACGCACACCCCGATCGAGAAAATTTTCGAGTAATAACAACTAGAAACGAAGGCCTTGGATCAGCGAGAAATCGCGGACTTGAAGAATCAACAGGAGACTACGTTTATTTTTTTGATTCCGATGACATGCTGGAAAGAAATTTTTTAGAAAAAGCATCTCTAATATCCACAATACACAACAAGCCGGACTTGATTCTATTTTCCGGAGAAAGCTTTTTCGACCCCGGCTACATTGACTCATTTTTCCCAAATTACCAGCGAACCGTGGAAGGATTTTTCGCAGATCCAAACGACCTTCTTAAGACTCTAACCTTAAATCGATGCTTTTTTTCAAGCGCATGCCTATATCTGTCGCGGCGAGAACTCTGGACATCCAACGGCATTAAATTCAAAAGCATTCTTCATGAAGACGAAGAGATCATTTTTCCACTTACACTAAGAAGCAAGTCAGCATACGTAACGCGCGATATTTTTTTCCGGCGAAGAATAAGAAAAAACTCAATCATGACTGCAGCCATCTCCAAAAAAAACATAGCGTCTTACAAGATCATTCTGGAGTCCCTCCTGGATCTCCAAGACAGATCAATCCACGAAATCGACACCACAAGACAAATCTGGAAGGAAAGAATTTCAACATTTCTAGATCTATACGTCACAAGAGCCTCAAGCATTGGCGAAAAGATTGACCTCAAAACTGCTATTCGAGCGGCAACAAGCGTTAATCAACCATGGCTTTATCTGAATCTCGCAAAACGTTTTTTCAGGCGAAATAGCGAATAAAAAATCCATGCACTTCAACAGAGTCTTGATTCTTACATCCGACTTTCCCCCACTCGTGGGCACGAATACACAACGAACTCTATCCTTCGTTCGTCATCTGCCATTGAGCATGTGGTCCGCAACGGTCGTTACCCGCGCAATATGTGATCTGGACCGAATCGACACCCAGGACATAGAAACTATCCCCAAGGATTCCGTCGTGGAGCGTATCGAGGATCCCGACTATTTCGCGGCACGTCGTCGTCGATCAGCTCAGCTACCGGATGATATGGCGCTAGAGAAGCTACAAACTCAGGCGCGACGCGGACCGGCATCGATTCGGGCGCGGTACGCAGAAAATCCGATCAAACGCTCGTTTCGCGAGATCGCTTCCCGTGCCCTAAAAACCAGCATCCGTTACCTCGCTCATCACCCCGACGCCTTGCGACTTTGGGCCGATGCTGCGGCCGATACGGTGATCAATAACGGGCTCGCACAAACACATGCGGTACTGCTGACTAGCGCCCCCAGTTACTCGAGCCATGTGGCCGGCATTCGGATAAAGAAGCAAACAGGCTTGCCCTGGGTGGCCGACTTCCGCGACCTGTGGGTGGGGCGGCCGTTCCGGGAACCTGTCAGCCAGCTACACGCATGGATGGACCAACGGCTCGAGGCTGCCGTCGTGCGCGAATGTGACGTGTTGCTGCTCGCATCACCCGCGTGGGTAGCAACCTTCGTCCAACGATACGGCGCGGAGATCGAGTCCAAGATTGTCGTGCTGACCAATGGCTACGACGCAGAAGAAACGGACGCGGTACGCGCCTCGCTCGGCGAAACAGACCACTCGATCCGCCGCTTCGTGCTGACGGGTTCGATGCATGCGGCCGAATCGCCTCTCCAGTTCATCCACGCACTCGGCGCCTTGCGCCGACATTCGCCCGATCTGGCCGCGCAGGTGCGTGCCGACTTCATCGGCAATGGCGGGGAAAACACGGCACTGCTGAACGCGGCAATACGCGACGAAGGGGTGTCCGACCTGATCCGGTTACTCGGGCCGCGGTCGCACGCGGCTTGCATCCGTGCGCAACTCGAGGCGGACTTCCTGTTCATGGCGCTTGCGCCTGCCCATCGCGATACGATCAGCGGCAAGAGCTTCGAGTACATGGCCACCGGCAAGCCGGTGCTGGCCTGCCTGGGGGAAGACAGCATCCAGGCCAGGCTACTGGGCGAAGCCGGCACGATGCGGCGGGTGGATTTCGGGGACGTCCAGGCGACCGAGTCCGCGATCCGGCACTTGCTTGCCACCGACAATGCGGACCTCACGCCCAACTGGCAGGTGATTCGTGAGTACGAGCGCGGCGCGCTGACCAGACGGCTCGCAGCAGTCCTGGATCGACTCGCGGCGCAAGGCAGCCGTTCGACGCCTGCCTAGCCAGCCGAGCCTGTCTGCGTACTACGAAGATTGTTCAGGGTGCGCAAGCCGAAGCGAAGGCGCGTCCGATCCCAAGGCGTGAAGCGATTCAACTGGAAGGGGTCTGTAGCCTGTGCGTTCGCACCCCAATTGGTACTGACCGCGGCATCAAAGCCGAGTCGCCTGGCCATTTCCCGGTGTTCGAGTCGGTAATCGCGACCAAACTTTCCGTTCGGATAGGCGAAGAGCCCGACCCGCGTCCCCAGAATCGACTGGAGCTGATCACGGCTGTCGCCCATCTCGCGCAGGGCATCGGCGTCGCTGCAATTCGCCAGGATGGGATGCGAAACCGTATGCGCACCGATTTCCATATCCGCAGCATGCAATGCACGCAGCTGTGCCGTGGTCAGCATGAGATCCGAGGGCAATCGCGCCCTGCACCGACCCATGATGTGCTGCACCGCGTCCTCGCGCGCCGCCTGCTGCAGGTGCTTGACCGCGGGGATGATCCGCTCGAGGGCCGCGCGCTTTTCAGCCACGGTCTCGACGGCCAACTCGCCCAGCCCGAGCACCGCGCAATCGATCCGATCCACCGTCGCATTGCGCACGGATTCGATGACGGAGTCGTTCCACATCCTTCCACCATCGAGAAATCCGGTGCTGATGAAGAACGTCGCCTTCAGTCCATGGCGCTGGAGGATGGGGAGGGCGTGCAGATAGTTGTCGGCATAGCCGTCATCGAAGGTGATCGAGGCCGCACGCGCGGGCAGATTGCCCTGCGAGAGCCTGGTGACGGCTTCGCCAAGGGGCAGGACGGTGAACCACTCCGAGATCCAGCGCATGGACTGATCGAACCGCACGCGGTCGACCTCATCGGGAAAGAGCGGATCGGCGTTCTCGAGCACGCGGTGATAGATGAAGATGCTGAGCCGAGCCTTCGGCCCCGCAGGCGAGAGGATGGAGCAGGCGGCGCGGAGAATCATTTACGGCTCACGGCGAAGAGTGGCCGGGTGCGGCACGCCGGCCGAATTGCGGATCGGGTTTGGGCGCACGCCGCAAACCGATGTACTGAAGCCAAGGCATCTCGACATCGCGCTCCCATCCGCGGCGCTCCACCCACGCACGCGTCATGACCGCGAGCACCATCATGTTGTATGGCAAATCGAAATAGGAGAGGCTCAGGAACGCTCCCCCGGTCGCATAGCCGACGAGACTGACCTGGATCATCGAGCCAAGGTCGGCGGTCCACGCGCTCTGCTCCTGCGCGCGACCATTCTTGCGCAGCCATCCGGCGGTACGGTAAGTGGAGAACCAGATCCCCAGGAAAAGGAAAAGGCCGACGAATCCGTGATTGCCAAGAACCTGGAAATAGATGCTGTGTGCGGCCCGCACGGAAGTTTCGTACGTGCCATAGAGGAAAAAGAAGATCGGATGTTGGTAGCTCATGCCGCCACCGAAGACATTATGTACGGCGACATTCCAGGCGACCCCCCAGGCGTTGATCCGCCCCATGGCCGACGCATCTTCCTGATAGGTCGAGATGGTCTCCATCCGGGTCCACCAATGCTCGGGCATCATCGGTAGCGCGACCAGGACACCAAAAAGCAGGAAGCCCCCGATCAGCGCCTTCTTGCGACTGCGCAGCCAGAACATCGCAGACATCGCTCCGATGGCAAGAAAGCCGCCGCGCGAATGCGTACCGATCGCCGCGGCTGCACAGAGCATCATGAGCATGGTGAAGCCGTATTTGAGCCAGAGCGCCTTGACCTGCAACTGCAGGAAGTGCAGCAGCGGAATAGTCATGATCAGCGACAGCGCAAACTCGTTGTTGTCTTCGATGAACGATCCGGGTGGCCCCCAGACCCTGGAGTTACCACCGGAGAGCACCGTGAATAGCCCACCCTTTGCCCCGAGCAGTGCCATCGATCCGACTGTCACCCAGGCAAACGCAAGGATCTGCATCCGATTGATGACCAGCATCGCGGCAACGAAAGTCATGAAGTAGATCTTGATGACCTTGTTCCACTGAGCATAGTCGCCGACCGGATCCATCCCGAATAGCCACGAAACGGTCATCCAGCAGGCGAACAGCGCAAACCACGCCATCGGCGCGCCCTGGAACGGACTCTGCCGATCGCGCGTCATGAGCAGCCCGAGTACGGTCGCCCCCGCTGCGATGGCGGCCAGCGGCGCAGAGTAGGCGAACCCCCAGGCGAATCGGTGGGGGTTCATGATGCTGAGCCAGGTCCACAGCATCACGCCAACCCATGGCCGCTTTAAGGCCAGCACCGCTGCAACTGCAACAATCGACAAAATGATCAAGTCACGCATGGCGAAGCCCTTTCAACGTACGGCCACATGACTGACCACATAGCGAAACTTCCCGGATTTCTCGGCCGCAATGGTCTCGACGAACTCGACGGACACCTCCACCCCCTGTCCCAGGCGGCGCCGAAAGCCTTCGATCACGGTCGTGTCCAATCCCTCGGTGCTCGCCCCAGCTTCCGGCACGATCAGCGCCCGGGTGTGGCTGCGCGTCTCCTGCACGATCTTGAAGGCACGCACCGCGGGGATGTCACGCAGGATGTAGATAAGCGACAGCCCGTGCAGAACGGTGCCATCTTCCGCCACCACGAAATCGGTGCTGCGCCCCTGGATGTCCTTGAGGATCGGCAGCCCGCGCCCGCAGGGGCAGGCATCCTCGCCCAGCGTGCCGATGTCGCCGGTGCGGTAGCGGATGAAGGGATAGTCGCGCGTGGCGAGGTGGGTGACGACGATCTCGCCCGACTGGCCCGGCGGCAGCACCCTGCCCGCCTCGTCGATGATCTCGACGACGATGTCCTCGGCGGTGACGTGCATGTTGCCGCTGGGACATTCGTGGGCGATGAAGCCGGCGTCGCGCCCGCCGTAGCCATTGGCCACCGGGCAGCCGAAGAGCCGGCTGATGGTTTCGCGCTGGTGGTCGTAGAGCCGCTCGGAGGTGCAGAACACCACCTTGATGCCCAGGTCGTCGAGCCGCACGCCGCGCTGTTCGGCGCGCAGGGCGATGTGGCTGATGGCCGAGGGGTAGCCGAAGAGCATTTTCGGCCGGCGCTCACGAATGCGGGCGATGAAGCCGTCGACCTTGGCGTCGGACATCTCGAAGGCGGGCAGCAGCTCGGTGCGCATCAGCGCATCGCGCACCAGGCGCACGCGGTCTTGCGTGCCGAGCTCGATCGGCGAGCCCCAGACCACGATCTCGCGGTCGCCGATGTCCACATCCCACCAGCGCGTGGCGCGCCACTTGGCGGCCACGTCGTGGGTGACGCGCTCGGTGCCGATGAAGAAGATCAGCGGCTCGCCGCTGCTGCCACCGGTGTTGAAGCGGGCCAGGCCCACGGCGTTGTCGGCGCGCAGGGCGTCGGAATGGGCGCGGATCTCGGCCTTGGTGAGGAAAGGCAGCGCCTGCAGGTCGGCCACGCTGCGCACGGCGGCGGGGTCGAAGCCGCTGCGGGCGAAGAGCTCGCGGTAGTACGGCACGTGCACGGCCACGTCCTGCAGCAGGGCCTGCAGGCGCTTGACCTGCAGGTCGAGGATGCGCTGGCGCGGCCACCACTGCGAGGCTTCCATGTCGCGGTGCACGCGCACGGTGTCGTGCTTCTTCAGCTTTTCCTGGAGCGGGAAGAGCGCGCCGGAGACGAAGCGGGTGTAGAGGTCGCTCATGATCTTTTTTCTCAGGCTACCGGCCGCATGGATTGGGCGGGGGCGTGCAGGGCGTCGTGGTAGGCGGCGAGCAAGGTGTCGCGCACGGCCTCCCAGCGGTAGCGCTGAACGGCTTGCAGGCCAGCGCCTCGCAGCGCGGTTGCGCAGGCCGGGTCGGTCAGGATCTGCAGGGCCGCGGCGCCCATGGCTTCGGCATCGTTCGCCGGCACCAGCAGGGCGGTGCGGCCGTGTTCGACGATGAAGGGCACACCGCCCACGTCGGTGCTGACCACCGGCACGCCACTGGCGAGCGACTCGAGCACCGAGTTGGGCATGTTGTCCACATGGCTGGGGTTGAGGCTGAGGTCCGCCTCGCGGTACAGCGCGGCCATCTGGTCGCGGTCGAGCCGGCCGGTAAAGCGGACTCGATCGGCCACGCCGAGCGTGGCGGCGAGTTGTTCGAGTTCTTCGCGCAGCGGCCCGCTGCCCGCAACCGACAGCCGCGCCGCCGGCAGCTTTGCAGCCACAACGGCAAAGGCACGCAGCGCAACGTCGATGCCGTAGATGGGCTCGAGGTTGCGCGCCACCATGATGTG
>Ga0116144_10003909_pt1 | contig 14475 bp, 9 predicted proteins | sample AD_UKC035_MetaG_FD_89746 | JGI IMG/M metagenome (GOLD analysis project Ga0116144, IMG submission 89746) | Active sludge microbial communities of municipal wastewater-treating anaerobic digesters from USA - AD_UKC035_MetaG | ecosystem: Engineered > Bioreactor > Anaerobic > Digestate | place: USA... | reverse complement strand
CATCGGCGACGGGCTGTGGGTGGCCCATCAGGAAATGGCAGCCAACGGCAATCCCGACCACCCCTGCGCGCTGGTGTTGCTCAGCGACGGCGAGGAGAATGAAGCCCGGTTATGGGCCGACATCCAGGCGACGCTGGTGGGTTCTCCGTGTGTGATAGACACCATCGCCCTGGGCAACGAGACCAATGAGGCGCTACTGCAAGCGATTGCCGGCGCGACCGGGGGCAGCTACCACTACGTCCCGGCGGATAACACGATGCTGCGGCAAGGCGTCACCCAGTTCGGCGACTGGCGCAACGAGCTGGCCGGCACTTACGAGTTCATCCAGGGCGACGTGGACGGGCGCGCGCGCGTCTTTGAGGTCAATGGGGAGGCCAGTTACACCGATCCCATTACCCATATCGTCGCCGTGGAAGATGGGGTGTCCGAAGCTGTGTTCTACGCCAACTTTGCGACGCCCCAGGGCGGCACGCTGCGCCTCTTCAACCCCCAGGGTGAAGAGGTGTTTGAACGTACGCATCCGGGGGTGCGGGTGGAAGTTGGCCCCCAATACAAACTCTACCATGTGATGACGCCCACCCTCGAAGTGGGCAATTGGGCGATGGTGGTTTACGCCTACGGCAGACAGGCAATCAACGCGCCCGCGCAAGGCGTTCCTTATCAGGCCGGCGCCAGCCAGAACAGCCCCAAACAACTGCTCGGCTTCCTCGGCGCCCCGCTGGTCAGCCGCCTGCAAGGTGTGCGGATGCCGATCCTGGCCGCGCTGGCCGGCAAGGCCCCCATCCTCGGCGCGCCCATTTCGGCGACCGTCCACATGCCCAACGGCGGGCTGCGCATCTTACGGCTTTTCGACGACGGCGAGCATGGCGACGGTGCGCCCGACGACGGACTCTACGGTAACTTCTTCACCTTATCCCGATTCCTGAACCAACAGGACCCCCAGCCAGAAGGAAGTTATCGCGTGCAGTTCGAGACGCCCGGCATCGGCGGCGCCCTGGGAGCGCGCTTTGCGCGCCTCAGCTTCACCGTTGAGCAAGATGGCGACAACGATAGCGACGGAATGCCCAACGGCTGGGAGGACGCGAACGGCCTGGACAAGAATGTCAATGACGCCGGACTTGACCCCGACCTGGATGACCTGGACAACCTGGCCGAATACAACAACGGCACGGATCCTAACAACAGCGATAGCGACGGCGGCGGCGAGAACGATGGTTCCGAGGCGGATTTGTTCGCACAAGACCCCCTCGATCCGGCGGACGACGAAATCCAGGCCATCCCCTGGGTGAACGCCAGCCCCATCATCTCGGCCACCGTGCTGACCTTTGGCGCCCCTGTTGAGTACGACCACCTGCGGCTCTTCCGCGCTGTCGGCGCCGACAGCGGCTACGCGGCCATCCAGAACAACGTCCCCAACACCGGCGTCCACACCGACACGTTTGGCGTGGTCAATGACACGACCTACTACTACCGGATGATGGCGGTGGACGGCGATGGGCACCGCAGCGCGGTCAGCCCGACGCGGGACGCCACCCCCAAACTCGACCCCTTCCCGCCAACCAACCTCGGTGTTGCCATCAACGACGGCGCCGCCCAAACGCTCAGCCGCAATGTGGCGTTGACTTTCTTCTTTGAGGAACCGACTCCCAACCCGGACGTCGCGGAGGTCATGATCGCCAACGAGCCGACCTTCAGCAGCGCGAGCTGGCAATCCTACAGCGACACCCTCGCTTGGAGCTTGGACGCCGCCTTGCCTTATGGCGAAGTCGCCCATGTCTACGTCAAGTTCCGCGACGCCTCGGAAAACATCTCGCCCGACGTCGCCGGCGACGCGATCTTGCTGGCGAGCGCACATGCCATCTACCTGCCGGTTGTTTTGCGGTAAACCGACAGTCGAAACTAGCTGCTACCTAACATGCGTTCAAACGCGCGCCACAACACGTTGTAACGAGTTGTGCGGTTTGAAACCGCCGGCAAAAAGAGTGTTTTGCGCTGATGGGCTGCCGTCCGTCAGCGCAAAACGCTTTTAAAGACATCTGTTTTAGCCATCTTTTGTGCCATTGCGTCCCAACTAACAAACGAACGATAAAGTCCTGATTTGCGTGTTTGCGTCTTTGCGTGAAAATAGCGGGGAAGTTTCCGTTCAAATCTGTTTCATCCGTTGAGAGCAAGGAGATTCCTATGCCACTGACCAAAATTGTCTGTACCCTCGGCCCGGCCACCGCCGATCCAGACGTGTTGCGGGGGATGATCCGCGCCGGGATGACCGTGGCCCGGCTCAACTTTTCGCACGGCGACGCTGCCGACAAGCGCGACATGGCGGTGTTGGTGCGCCGCATCGCCGAGGAAGAAGGCCGCTTCGTTGCGCTGATGGGCGACCTGCAAGGCCCCAAAATTCGCGTCGGCAAGCTGCCGCCGGAAGGTGTGACGCTGGTGGAAGGGGAGAGGGTCGTCCTGACCGCCGGCCCTGTGGGCGACCCGGCGCGCGAAATCCCCTTTCTACATCCCGACATCGTGGCAGACGTGCGGCCCGGCGACCGTCTGCTGCTGGACGACGGCGCGCTGGAACTGGAAGCCGTCGTCGTCGCGCCGCCGCGCCTGGAGTGCCGCGTGCGGGTGGGCGGGAAGCTCACCTCGAACAAGGGCGTCAACCTGCCGGGTGTCGCGCTCAAGATTGCCGCCCTCACCGAAAAAGATCAGGCGGATGCGCTCCTGGCCCTGGCCCTGGGGCTGGATTACCTGGCGCTCTCGTTCGTCCGCCGCGCCGCCGAAATTGACGATCTGCGCGCGTTCCTGCGGGCGCACGCCGGCGAACTGACCGGGCGGCAGGCGGGAGCCGATCCACTCACCATCCCCGGCATCGTCGCCAAAATCGAGAAGCCGGAGGCGCTGGAAGACCTGGAGGCCATCGTGCGGACGGCGGACGCGGTGATGGTGGCGCGCGGCGACCTGGGGGTGGAGACCGCGCCGGAGCAGGTGCCGCTGGCGCAAAAGCGGATCATTTCGCTGTGCAACCGCCTGAGCAAGCCCGTCATCACCGCCACGCAAATGTTACAGTCTATGATTGAAGCGCCGCGTCCCACCCGCGCCGAAGCGTCCGACGTTGCCAACGCCATCCTCGACGGCAGCGACGCAATCATGCTTTCCGGCGAAACATCAGTGGGCCAGTACCCCATCGAGGCGGTGGCGATGATGGCAAAGATCGCCGAGGCGGTGGAGGCGTCGCCGACGTTTCCCTATCATCAATTGCTCGATCTGGCGGAAACCGATCTGCCGGAACACGTCGTCATTTCACGGGCCATCAGCCGCGCTACGGTCGTCATGGCAGAGGCAGCGCAGGCGCGCGCCATCGCCACGTCAACCGAGTCCGGGCGCACGGCGCGGATGGTGGCGCGACACCGGCCTCACGCACCGCTGTTGGGCGCCACCCCCTTCGCCAGCACCGCGCGGCGGATGCAGCTTGTCTGGGGCGTCATCCCGGTGATCGTGGATGCCTTTGAAAACACCGATCAGATGATCGCTACGATGGTGCAGGCCGCCGCTGCGCGCGGGTACGCGTCCATCGGCAGCAACCTGATTCTTACGGCGGGCATCCCCTTTGAAGTCCACGGGGTGACGAATATGCTCAAAGTCCACACGGTGCGTGAGGAAGATTTGCAGGTGTGATGCGTGAAACGTCAAGATGTTTGTTGTTCGGAACAACAAAACACCGAGAGGGCCTCTCTCGGTGTTTTGTTGTTGGGGTTATTCTGCGACGGGTGGGGCAGGGATCGTGGGCGGCTCCTCGTAGGAACGTTCCAGCACCGGCTCCACCACCTGCGCGCCCTGCGGCGTCCCGCAATAGGGGCAGATGTTCCAGTCGAGGTGCAGTACTTTGTCACAGGCGACGCACGCCTTTTTCAATTGGGTGTGGCAATAGGGGCAGTACAGGAAATCCAACCGCACCTTCGCCCCGCAACCGACGCACGTTTCCGGCTCCTCAATGGCCTGGATCAACGCCTCTTGTTCCAGCGCGTGCTCATACGCCTCGGAGAGCGTCTCACGCGGGCGGATGAGGAAGTAGAGGATGAGGCCGGGCAGCGTCAGCGCGCCCACCATCAACGTTGCCAGGAGTTGCACGATAATATCGCGCGTGCGGGAGCGGATGTCGCGGAAAGTCCACAACACCATCCCCAACCAGAGACTGGTGAGGAACACCGCCGTCACCAGCACTAAAATCGTCACGACCTGCGGTAAAATTTCCAGCAGTTGATCAATCATGATATTTTTGGTCTCCCTTGAAAATAGCGAATAGCGAATAGCAAAATCTCTGCGTCTCTGCGTTGAAAATGCGCATCTCACCGCTCCCTTGAGAATGGCGAAATCTGCAAATCAGCAAAAAATCTGTTTCAATCCGTTGACAAATTTTCGTCTAATATTCGGCTAGTTGAACTAGGGAAGGATTATACCATTGCGCGTAAGAGGGGCAAGGAAACGTTTTCACCAGTATTTGCCGCCGTTGCAATCTGGTGTAAAACAAGAGAGAAATCGTCAACGGATTCAACGGATTAAGCGGATTTTTGATCTTGCCATTCCGTAAATCCTGTTATTTTCTGGAGGAGGCCCAATGACGTACATTACGGTCAAGGAGATGCCCACCGATGAACGCCCGCGCGAACGGTTGGCGCACGTCGGCCCGCAGGCGCTTTCCGCCGCCGAGCTGCTGGCGATTATTTTGCGCACCGGCGTGGGCGGCGAGAATGTCCTGACGATGGCGCAGCGGTTGTTGTCACAGTACAACGGGGTTGGCGGGTTGGCCCGCGCCGAGTTTTCGCAACTGGCCGCTGAACACGGTCTGGGGCCGGCGAAGACGGCGCAAATCCTGGCGGCGTTGGAATTGGGCCGGCGGCTGATGGCGGAGAACCCTGAAGAGCGCTTTCAAATTCGCGCGCCTTCTGATGCAGCCAATTTGCTCATGCCGATGTTCGGCCACAAGGAGCAGGAACACTTCATCGTGCTGTATCTGGACACGCGCAACCGCGTGTTGGAGCAGGAAGTGCTTTACAAAGGGAGCCTGAACACGTCGCTGGTGCGCATCGCCGAGGTCTTTCGCGGAGCGGTGCGCCGCAACTGTGCGGCCGTGATCGTCGCCCACAACCATCCCTCCGGCGACCCCGCGCCTTCCCCGGAAGACGTGGCGCTGACCCGTCGCCTGGTGGACGCCGGAAAGCTGTTGGAAGTGGACGTGCTGGATCACCTGGTCATCGGGGAGAACCGTTTCGTCAGCCTGCGGGAACGCGGCCTGGGCTTTGAATCGTGATTTTAAGAAGATTTCACGCAAAGGCGCAAAGACGCCAAGTTTTTAATTCTTGGCGTCTTTGCGCCTTTGCGTGAACCAAATTTTGTCTTGGAGGCGAAGATATGCGCGAAAAAGTAGCGATGATTACCGGCGCTTCGGGAGAGGTGGGGCAGGCGCTCATCCAGCAATTGGCGGAGCGCCGCCGGGGCAAAATTGTGACTTTGGACTTGAAGCCGTTGGCGCCGCCATTGGATGCGTTGGTCACGCACGTGCCGGGCAGCATTCTGGATACACCTCTGCTGGATCGGCTGGTGAGCGAATACGAGATCGAGGAAATCTACCATCTGGCCGCGCTGCTCTCGACGCGCGCGGAGTTTTCGCCGGACGCCGCGCACCGCGTCAACGTGGAGGGCACGATGACGTTGCTTCACATGGCGGCGCAGCAATCGGAGTGGCGCGGTGCGCCGGTGCGCTTTCTGTTCCCCAGCTCGATCGCGGCGTTCGGCCTGCCCGATTTGCACACGAAGGCCAACTACGCCCGCGTCCGCGAGTGGGAGTGGAATTATCCGCGCACGATGTACGGCTGCAACAAGCTCTACTGCGAGATGTTGGGCACGTACTTCAGCAAGCACTACCGGCAGTTGGCGGTAGAGCCGACGACGAAGCTGGATTTCCGCTCCGTGCGCTTCCCCGGCCTGGTGAGCGCGTTCACCGTGCCGAGCGGCGGCACCAGCGACTACGGCCCGGAGATGCTCCACGCCGCCGCGCAGGACAAACCCTACGCCTGTTTCGTGCGCGAGGACGTCCGCATCCCCTTCATGGCGATGCCCGACGCGGTCAAGGCATTGCTCGATCTGGCGCAGGCGCCGCAGGAGGCGCTCAGCCGCCCGGTCTACAACGTGACCAGCTTCAGCCTCTCCGCCGCCGAGTTCCGCGATCAGGTGCTACGTTTCTTCCCTGACGCGCGTATTACCTTTGAGCCGGATTTGAAGCGGCAGAACATCGTGGATAGTTGGCCGGCCGATCTGGACGACAGCGCGGCGCGGCGCGACTGGGGCTGGCAGCCCGATTACGACATGGCGCGCACCTTCGGCGAATACCTGGCGCCCAACATCCGCGAGCGGTATTGTCATTAGTTTTTTAGACAGGAGTTTTGTCGGCGGGCGCAGCCCGCCGACAAAATTCCAGAAAATCTCTGTTGAGAATAAACCGATGATCTTAACTTTTCCGTACTACGACCCGACCGGCGCGCACAATGAGGTGTTCGCCCGGCAGTTGCCGACATTGCAATCCGCTTTTGCCGCCATCTGCATTAGCGCCGTTCCGCCAACGGCCACCGAAAACTGCGGATTTGTGCACTACCTTGAGGAACAAGGTTGCTCGATCTCGCATAATGCTCCTAACAGCGCGTTTGGCGTCCACGCGCGCGAAGCGCTGCGGCTCTCGCTGGCGCACGCCTCGGAGCAGACGCCCATCTTCTTTGGCTTTCTCGACCGGATTTTGTTCGCCCTGGACACGGACTGGCGGGACGTCTTTCTCCGAGATTTGCGAACCTACGCCGCCGCGCCGTTTGTCGCGTTTGCGCGTTCGGCGGTGGCCTGGGATACGCATCCGGCCCATTACCGGGAGATCGAGCAGATGATGTCCCGCCTGCTGGAGCTACTGTGTGGTCGCTTCCTGGACCTCAGCCCGGCAGCGATGATCCTCAGCGCGGCCACCGCCGATGTGCTGCTGAATCAGTCCACCACTGCATCCTACGCTGTCTGGGCGGAGTGGGTGCTGCTGGCGTTGAAAAATCGCATCCCGCTGACGACGCCGGCGGTGGATTGGCTGGCCTGGGAGCATCCCTACTGGGAAAACGTGCTGCCGGACGTGTTGAAGCAGGCGCGCGATGCCAGTTTTGTGGAAACGCAAAAACGCATTCAGTGGAACGCCACGGTGATGTCCCTGCTGGCCGAAGAGCGCTTCAGCGACCTCTGTGAGGCGGTCGTGTGACAGGGATCTCGGTCATCATCCCCAACTGGAACGGCGCGGCGCACCTGCCGGAGTGTCTGGACAGCCTGCGCGCGCAGGCGTTCGACGACTTCGAGATTCTGGTGGTAGATAACGGCTCGCGGGACGATTCGCTGGCGGTGCTGGCGCGCTATCCCGACGTGCGCGTGCTGCCGCTCGGCGAGAATCGCGGCTTCACCGGCGCGTGCAACGCCGGGTTTCGCGCGGCGCAAGGCGACATACAGGTGTTGCTCAACAATGACACCGCCGCCGATCCTCACTGGCTGGCGGAGATCGCGGCGGCGTTTGCGGTGCATCCCGATGTGGGGCTGGTGGCCTCAAAGATGCGGCTCTTCGACCGGCGCGACACCTTCCACACGGCGGGCGACATCCTCACGCCGGACGGCCTGCCGCACAATCGCGGCGTCTGGGAGCAGGATGTGGGGCAGTTCGACTATGCGGCCTACGTCTTCAGCGCGTGCGGGGGCAGCGCGGGCTACCGCAAGACGATGCTGGACGCCATCGGGCTGCTGGACGACGACTTCTTTTTCTCGTTTGAGGACGTGGACCTGGCCTGGCGGGCGCAGCTTGCCGGGTGGCGCTGCCTGTACGTCCCCACGGCGCTGGTCTATCACAAGTTGAAGGCGTCCGGCGGGGGCGTCACGGCTTCCTTCTACGATGGGCGTAATCGCATTTACACGCTGGTGAAGAACTACCCCGCCGATCTGTGGCGCAAGCATTGGCGGGAGGTGCTCGGCGCGCAGGTGAAGCTGGTGTGGGCCGCCCTGCGGCTGTGGCGCGGCGCGGAAGCGCGCGCGACCCTGCGCGGCGTCCTGGCCGGCGTGGCGGGCATCCCCAAAATGGCGCGGAAGCGCCGCGTGATCCAGGCCACACGCAAAGCAACGGCGGCGTATCTCGAACAACTGATGACGCCGCCGTACGAAATCCCGCTCACGCCACCAACTTATGTCGCAGCGCGGTGCTGACTGCCTCGGCGCGATTCGTCGCTCCCAGCTTGTCCAAGATCTTGCTGACGTGGGCGCGCGCCGTGGAGCGGCTGATACACAAGTGTGTCGCGATTTGCGGATTGGTCATGCCGGAAACCAGCAGTCCTAATACCTCGCGTTCGCGTTCGGTCAAATCATGGCCGGGCGCCGGGCCTTGATTCGCCGCCTGGATCAACACTTGCGCCGCCTCCGGGGCCAGCGTGGAGCGTCCCATACACGCGGCCCGGATGGCGGCGGCCAGGTCATCGCCGGTCACGTTCTTCATCAGGTAGCTGATCGCCCCGGCCTGCAACACTTTCTGCACCATATCCCGATCCTGAAAGCTGGTCAGCGCGATCACCTGAACGTGCGGCCACCGGCTGCGGATAACCTGCGTCGCCGTTGCCCCATCCATCTCCGGCATCACCAGGTCCATCAATACCACATCCGGTTGCAAGCGCGCGCACAATTCTACGGCTTCTCGGCCATTACTGGCCTCCCCCGTCAGTTTTAAATCGGACCTGATCTGCAAGTACACGGCCAATCCCCGTCGCACCATATCGTGGTCGTCCACCAACATGACACGAATCGGTCGGTCAGGATCACGCGCCGGCACAGACTGCCACCGGTTCATAGATCGCTCCTTTCCATCCCTCATCTCCCTCCTCATCGTCCGACTCCTCTTCCGCCGGCCAGATCGCAATGATTTGTGTGCCGCGCCAGGGGGCGCTGACGACCTGCAATGTCGCGCCAATGGCATCTGCGCGCTCTTGCATGATGCCCAACCCCAGGTGATCGGGCAGGATGTGACGGCTATCAAAACCGCAGCCATCGTCGCCGATCCGTAATTCCACGCTGCTCTGCTCCTCTTCGCAGCCTTCGACGCATTCGAGTGTCAGCGTGACCTGACTGGCGCGCGCGTGTTTGACAACGTTGTTCAGCGCCTCTTGCGCGATGCGGTACAGGGCAATGTGGACTTCCTCCGGCAGACGGCAGGTTCCATGCACCGTCACTGCAATGGGGATGCCGGTGCGCCCGGCAACGGCCTCGCCCAGTTGGCGGACTAACTCGTCCAGGCCTGTCTCCAGCAGCGCTGCGGGGCGCAACTCCATCAACAGGGTGCGCATCTCGGCCAGCGCGCCCCGGCTCAACAGCCGCAGCTCTTGCGCGCGCCGCCGCCCCTCCGCGATGTCCTTCTCCCAGATCACGGGCAGCGCTTCGGCAATCATGCTCGTCGAAAATAAGGTCTGCGTCACCGCGTCGTGCAGTTCCCGCGCCAGGCGGCTGCGCTCGGCAGCCACGGCCTCTGCCATCTTGTGCTGGTGCAGTTCCTCTTCGACGTGTAGCCGTTGTTCCACTTCTGCCCGCAGTTGCGCCGTGCGCCGCGCCACCTCAATCTCCAGCGAGCGGTTGCGGCCCTTGATGCTCTCGACGCGCACGCGATAGCCCACCAACACCATCCCCACGCCGCTCAACACGGCAAAAGCCTTGAACCACCACGTCCCCCAAAACGGTGGCGACACGATAATTTCCACCGCCGTCCCCGCTTCGTTCCAGACGCCGTCGCCGTTGGAGCCTTTGAGATGGAGCGTATACGTCCCGCCGGCCAGGTTGGTGTACCGGCCAAACCGCCGCGTCCCGACGTAATTCCAATCTTTGTCCAACCCTTCCAGCATATAGGCGTATTGATTTTTCTCCGGTCGCCCGTAGCTCAGGGCGGCAAACTCAAACTCGAAGAAGTTCACCGGCCATTGGAACGTCACTGTCTGCGCGTGCTCGACGGCGCCGTCCAGCGGCGTCGGCTCGCCGCCCTGCGTCAGGGACGTGAGCATGATCGGCGGCGCGTGGGGATTATCCACAATCGCCTCCGGGTAGAAGGCCGTGATGCCGTTGACCCCGCCGAAGAACAATTCCCCGTCGGGCGCGGCGTAGTAGGCGCCGACGTCAAATTCGTTGCTTGGCAGCCCTTCCGCGCGCGTGTAGGTTTTGAAGGTCTGCGTGTCCGGCGTGAATTTGACCAGTCCGTTGTTCGTCGGGATCCAAAAATTGCGCTGGCGGTCGGGGATCACGGCGTAGATCACGCCGTTGGGCATCTCCTGCCCCTCCCGGTAATGGGTGAACTCCCCCGTCCGGCGGTCGAAGCGATCCAGCCCGCCGCCATTGGTGCCCACCCACACAATCCCATCCTCCGCTTCGTAGACCGAGCGCACTTCGGGGTAGGCCAGGCTGTAAGGGTTGTTGGGGTCGTGGGTGTAATGCGTAAAGACTCCGGCAGCCGGGTCGAAGTAATCCAGTCCGCTGTCCGTCCCGATCCAGAGTCCCCCGTCCCGGCTCGGCTCGATGAGTGTCACGCCGTTGGAAATCAAGCTCCCCAGCTTGTCGGCCGCGTGACTGTAAAGGGTGCGCGTCCCCCGCGCGGGATCAAACGCGAGCAAACCGCGATTGTATTGGGCCAGCCACAGGACGCCATTCGCATCCTGGTAAATATCCGCTATCCCCGGTGTGATGACGTGGGTGAAGCGCAACTCTGGCGCGCCGGCGCCGGAGACCGTAGCCCAGTCCAGCCCGCTCTCGGTCGCCACCCAGATGCCGTCTTCCATAGGGAGCACTGCCACCACGCCGCCCGCGCTCAGGCTTTCAGGATTCTGCGGTTCGTTGCCATACAGCGTAAACGCACCTGTTTCACGATCCCAATAGTTCAAACCGACGCGCGTGCCCACCCACAGCGCCGTGGCGCGTCGTGTCGTATCGTCTATGGCGGCGCTCGTCAGGGCGAAAATCATAGTGTTGCCCACTTCATCGCGCGCCGGCGCCGTCACCCGGTAGGCAGGGAATGTGTTCCACGCCGGGTCATACCAGTTGACGCCCCGTCCGCCGGTGCCGAGCCACAGCACGCTGTCCCGGTCCTCCAACAGCGACTCGATGGCGTTGTCGCTCAGGCTGTCGGCGTCTGCGGGGTCGTAGCGATAGGGGATGAACTTGCCGGTTTCGCGCTCAAACAGGTTGACGCCTTCGCCGGTCGCCACCACCCACAATTTCCCGGCGCGATCTTCGTGGATGAAGGTGACGTAATCGTCGCTCAAACTGTGCGGGTCGTCTGCATCATGCTGATAACGCGTGGCCCGCCCGGTAGTGGGATCAAACTGATCCAGCCCGCCCTCCCAATACGCCAGCCAGAGCTTTCCTGTGCTGTCCTCGTACAACACCCGGATTAAGTCGCCGGACAGGGTGCGGGGATTATCGGGATCATGTTGATACGCCGTAAAGCGCCCGGTGTCCCGGTCAAACTTGTTCAGCCCGCCCAACGTGCCAATCCACAGTTGCCCGGCGCGATCTTCGTAGATGAGCTTGGCATACGGGCTGCTCAACTGCCACGGCCCTGACCGTTGGTTGAGGAGGGTGTCCGGTTCATGGTACGGATAGCGGATAAATCCGTCGGTCTGGGGATCGTAGCGATTCAAGCCCGCCGCCGTCCCCACCCATAGCACGCCGGCGCGATCCCGGTAGAGCGCGTACACCTTGTCGTGCGCCAGACTCAACGGGTCGTCGGGATTGTTGCGGTAATGCACAAAGCTATCCGTTTCCGGCAAATAACGAGATAATCCGCCCCCATACGTGCCAAACCACACGCTCCCGTCCGCATCGCTCTCGATGGCATAGACACCGGGCGCCGTCTGCCAGAGCGCCGCCGCGTTCCAACTGGCGGGGTCTTGCGGATCGTGGAGATAGCGATAAAAGCGGTCGGCCTCCGGATCATAGCGATTCAGCCCGCCGTCGGCAGTCGCCACCCACATCATTCCCCTCTGATCCTCATAGAGGTGCAAAATGAAACTGCGGCTCAGACTGTAGGTGTTTTCGGGGTCGTGTTTGTAGACTTTGAAGGTGTAGCCATCGTAGCGGTTCAGCCCGTCCTGCGTCCCGAACCACATAAAGCCGCGCCGATCCTGGAGGATACACAGGACGGTACTTTGCGAAAGCCCCTGCTCCAGCGAAAGATGTGCAAATTTCAGCGGCGCCTCGTCCACCGGCCCTAAAGCCGCCGGAATATCAGTCGTTTCCGGCGGCGGTGTGTCCTGCTGCGCGGCAAGCGGCCTCCCCAACGCACCGCAGCTCCATAGAATCGTCAGCAGCACGCTCAGCAGCTTGAATCCTGCCTGTTTCCAACCAACTCTCGCGTTCAATAGTCCTTACCCTTCACCCTGTATTCTTGACTCCTTCATCCCACTCTTTAGCATACACTAAAGTCATAGAACTCGTCGTGTCCCATCGGACAGAATTCCCCCTGTCCAATGGGGGGGTCTTGAGACTGGACGCCTGACCAGGTATAAAAAACGTTCCGGAAAGCCGATCAGCTTCCCGGAACAGTCTTTATCTCTCTTTTGCGCCTTGGCGCCTTTGCGTGAAATTTACACGATCAACGTCGCATCCCCAAACGAGAAGAAGCGATACCGCCGCGCGATGGCTTCGGCGTAGGCGCGGCGGATCAGGTCTTCGCCCGCGAAGGCCATTACCAGCGCCAGCAGCGTGCTTTTGGGCAGGTGGAAGTTGGTGATGAGCGTATCCACCACGCGAAACTGAAACCCCGGCGTGATGTACAGCCGGGTGAATCCCTCGTAGGGCGAAAGTGGCCGCCAGGGACAGGCGGCGTCCGGCGTTTGGAGCAGTCCGTGCCGCGCCGCCGTTTCCAACACGCGCACGCTCGTCGTCCCCACCGCGACAACGCGCCCACCCATCACCTTCGTCCGGTTGATCTGCGCGGCCACCTCCGGGCTGAGGCTGCACCATTCGCTGTGGATGGCGTGCGCCTCCAACGTCTCCTCCGTCACGGGGCGGAACGTGTCCAGCCCGACGTGCAGCGTCACGAAGGCCAACCCGACGCCCTGCTCGCGCAGGCGCAGCAGCAGGTCCGGCGTGAAGTGCAGCCCGGCGGTCGGCGCCGCCGCGCTCCCTAGCGTGTGCGAGTAGATGGTCTGGTAGCGTTCCGGGTCTTCCAGGCGGCGGTGGATGTACGGCGGTAGCGGCATCACACCCAGTGCGTCGAAATAGTCCTCCACCGGCGCGTCAAACACCACCTCCCGCTCCCCGCGCTCACCCGTTTCCACCACCTCCGCCGTAAGTGGTTCCACAGGAGTATTTTCCACGCAAAGGCGCAAAGGCGCAGAGGGATCAGGAGCCACCTCCCCCTCTCCCCCTCTCCCCCTCTCGCCCTCGTCTTTGCCTTCCTCAAATTCCGCGTAGAATTGCAGCCGCGTTCCCACCCGCGTCCGCGCCCCGCCGACGAGCGCGCGCCAGCGGTTCCCCTCCAGGTGACGCAGTAGCAGCACTTCCACCTTCCCACCGCCGGGCGTCTTGTGCGCGAACAGCCGCGCCGGCATCACGCGGCTCTCATTCGCCACCAGCAAATCGCCGGGCCGCAAATATTCCACGATGTCGCGGAAACTCCGGTGTTCCAGCGCGCCCGTCTCCCGGTGCAGCACCAGCAGCCGCGAACTGTCGCGCGGCTCTATCGGCGTCTGCGCGATCAATTCTTCAGGTAATGTGTAGTCAAGTTCTTCAGTCTTCATAGTGAAAAAGCGAGAAAGCGGATCAGCGAGTCAGCGGATCAGCGAAAAGGCGAATGAGCGAGAAAGCGCATCCTAACTCCTCACTCCTCACTCGCAACTCCTCACTCGCAACTCCTAACTCAGTCCTCAGCACTCTCCCCCGGCATCAACACCGCCCGCAGCTCCGGCGCGTAGGCGTCCACCAGCTCCGGCGTGAGGGCGTTGCCGCGGGCAATGGCGCTGTACAGGTCGGCGCTGCGGCGTGGCGTGCGCTCCTGCGTCTGCGGGTCCAGGGCGATGAGGCCGAAGCGTAGCGTCCAGCCCTCCGCCCACTCGAAGTTGTCCACCAATGTCCAGTGATAGTAGCCCATCACCGGGTAGTTTTCCTGGATTGCCTTCCACATCTGGTGGAGATGCAGCAACAGCGCGCGCGGACGCTGGTCGTCGTCGGAGTCGGGGATGCCGTTTTCGGTCACGTAGATGGGCAGGCCCATCCGCGACAGCCGTTTGATGGCGCGGAACATCCCCTTAGGGTACATCTCGCCGTAGTCGCCGTCGAGCAACTCCGCATCCGGCGCGTGGAGCGTCCGCCCAAACCCCACCGCGCTCCGGTCGAAGGCCACGAGGTCGCGCGTGTAGTAGTTCAGCCCGATCCAATCCAGCGTGCGGCGCAGCT
>Ga0116144_10003905_pt1 | contig 14484 bp, 9 predicted proteins | sample AD_UKC035_MetaG_FD_89746 | JGI IMG/M metagenome (GOLD analysis project Ga0116144, IMG submission 89746) | Active sludge microbial communities of municipal wastewater-treating anaerobic digesters from USA - AD_UKC035_MetaG | ecosystem: Engineered > Bioreactor > Anaerobic > Digestate | place: USA... | reverse complement strand
TTTTTAATTTTGTATCCAAATGAGTGAAGAAAAAAACATGCCCTTCCTTCAACATTTGGAGGAATTACGATGGAGATTAGTGAGAGCAGCTATTGCTGTATTGATATGTTCTATACTATTATTTTGGCAACAAACTTGGATAATGGACAATATTTTCCTTGTAATGTTGGACAATAACTTCATTTCCTTTCGCCTTATGTGTGAATGGTTTGGTGTATGTACTGAATCTGCTCCTGTGATTATCCAAAGCATGAATGTTTCGGGTCAATTTTCCTACGCAATGTTAACCAGTATCTTGGGAGGAGTTGTTATTGCCTCACCGTTTATTTTTTATCAATTGTGGATGTTTATCAAGCCAGGCTTAAAAGAAAAAGAACGAAAAGCATCAAGTGGCTTGATATTTTATATTTCCCTTTTGTTCATTCTCGGAATTTTATTCGGCTACTTTATTATTACGCCATTAGCCATTCAGTTTTTTGGAAGTTATCAAATATCTTCCGATATTCAAAATAATTTTACAATCGATTCCTATATGGGGATGATTTTATCAACCACATTTTATACTGGTTTGTTTTTTCTATTACCTGTTGTTTCTTATTTAATGACTAGTTTAGGTGTTATTTCCAGCGATTTTTTAAAAAAATACAGAAAACATGCGATAATTGTCGTGCTTATTCTTTCTGCTGTGATAACTCCTCCAGATGTAATTAGCCAAATCATTGTGGCTATTCCTATTACCATTTTGTATGAAATAGGAATATTTGCTTCAAAACGCGTTGAGCGAAGAAAAAACAAAACTCTTTAATCGTTTAAAGGTATGAATATTCGTTTTTTTGAACTCAGGCAAACAATTTTTTGAAACTACTTTATATAAAACAAATTAATGACTAAATTATTCCTGATATTAACTTTTCTTTTACCACTGGCGCTCTATTCGCAAGAGACCATTGTGAAAGGAACTGTAATTGACGGAACTACAGGTGAAACCTTACCCTTTGTAAAAGTTCAATTTGTTGATTCTAAAATTGGAACCATTACCGATTCTGTTGGGCATTATGAATTAAAATCCTATTACGCCACCGATTCTGTTCGGTTTTCACTGCCAGGATACATTCCACAAACCTATAAAATTAAACGTGATAAAGAACAGCTCTTTGAGATTGTTTTAACCGTTGCTGTTGCAGAAATTCAAGATGTTACGATTCTACCTCCAGATGAATTACCATCGGTTACACTACACAAAAAAATAGTAAAAAACAAACCCATTAACGACCGTGCTAAGTTGAAAGCGTATGAATACGAATTGTACAACAAAATGCAGGTTGATTTGAACAATATTGGCGATAAATTTAAAGACCGAGGCATCGTAAAAAAGATGGATTTAATTCTCAATTACCTTGATTCTGCCGATAATGGAAAAAAATATTTGCCTGTAATTTTAACCGAAGGATTATCCGATTATTACTACACTACCAATCCTGTCCGAAAAAGAGAAGTTTTAAAGGCTACCAAAGTTTCTGGAGTCAAAAACCTTCAATTTGATCAATATTTGGGCGAAATGTACATGGACATCAATGTTTATGACAACAATATCACTATCGTTAACCGAAGTTTTATCAGTCCAATTTCCAACATTGCTAGAAATTATTACCAATTTTTAATCACCGATTCATCTTTTATCGACAATCAATGGTGTTATAAAATGAGTTTTCGTCCAAAACGAACTGGCGATTTAACGTTTGAAGGTGAAATGTGGGTGCACGATACCACCTATGCCATAAAATCTATCAAAGGAACAATTGCAGCAGATGCCAACATCAACTACATTCAAGATTTTTATTTTGAGCAAAATTTTGACATGGTGGAGAAAGAAGTGTGGATGTTGACCGATGAAACCATGTTTGCAAACATCAACGTAACGCAAAAATCTGCTTTGTATGGTGTTTTTGTACGCAAGTATTCATCCAGAAAGAAATTCGTCATCAACAAGCCTCACCCTGATAAGTTTTACAACAGTAATAGTACGGTTGAAATGGCAGATAGCGCAAAATTGAGAGACGAAGCCTATTGGGTTGCCCATCGCCATGTTCCACTCACGTCATCACAAGAAGGAATTACAGAAATGTTGGATTCATTAAATACGTTGCCGTTTTATAAAAATTTACAAGGCATCACTCGCCTATTGCCAACAGGATATTATCCTTATGGGTGGTTTGAATTTGGTCATCTCTACAAATTGATTAGTTTTAATCCAGTAGAAAAATTTAGAACTGGTTTTGCCATTCGCACCTCTAATAATTTTTCAAAAGTTGTTGAATTGGGCGGTAAATTGTATTACGGTTTTGGCGATAAAAAATTCAAATATGGGGGGAGTGTGCGTTTTAATACTTCCAAGAAAAAACGAGGTTTATTGAGCTTATTTTATGAATACGACATCGAACAAATTGGTGCTTCTCCAAAAGCATCGCAAGTTGGTTCAACCTTTGGAACATTGTTTAGAACTGGACCGTTGGATAAATTAACTTTTGTTCAAAAAACAGGCATCAACTTTGAAAAAGACATTCACAAAGATTTTATCTTGTTTTCTGGCGTTGAACTCAAAGAATACAAAGCATTGGGCAAGGCCAACTATGTGCGTTTTAACGAAACAAATGGCTTGTATGATACCATCAATAAAATCAGAACATTTGAAGTTACGATGCGTTTACGTTGGTCAAAAGACGAAGAATTTATTGGAGGTGTTTATGACAGAGTGGCAATAAAATCCAAATATCCCGTATTGTCCTTTCAAACAATTTTAGGAATAAAAGGAGCTATTGAAAGCGATTATAAATACCAAAAATACGAATTCACTTATGACCATCGAGTAATGGCAGGTGTTATAGGTTACATTCGCTATGGATTTGGATTGGGCTATATTCACGGCACAACAGCTTATCCATTCTTAAAAGTTCACGAAGGAAATCAATCTTTTTATTTGAATAAATCCACTTTTAACAAATTAAATTTCTTTGAATTTATATCCGACAAATACGTGGATGGTTACATTGAAAACCATTGGGGAGGTTTGTTTTTAGACTACATTCCATGGATTAATAAATTAAAAATGAGATTTGTAACCACTGCACGTGCTACTTGGGGCACAATAAGTCCGCGCCACACCAAAGAAATGCTCCTACCTTCATTTACCAAACAATTTGGAAAGATTCCTTACCTAGAAGTATCGTTAGGTTTGGAAAATATTCTAAATTTGATTCGAATTGACGTATTTTATAGAGTCACACACCAAATTCCAGGCGCTTCTCCTTTTGGAGTGAGAGCTAGAATTGAAATGTTCTTATAATGAAATTAGAATGAAGTTATATACCGAAAATATTAAAAAAGTTTACAAAGGTAGAAACGTTGTAAAAGGTGTATCAGTTGAAGTAAATCAAGGTGAAATCGTTGGATTGTTAGGCCCAAATGGTGCAGGTAAAACAACATCATTCTATATGATAGTTGGCTTAGTTAGCCCTGATGAAGGAAAGGTTTACATTGACGGAACGGAGATAACCAACATGCCGATGTATAAACGTTCACAATTAGGAATTGGATATTTGCCACAAGAAATTTCTGTTTTTAGAAAACTGAGTGTGGAAGATAACATCATGGCTATTTTGGAAATGACGGATATGACCAAAGTGCAGCGAGAAGAACGCTTGGAGCAACTTCTTTCTGAATTTAGTTTAAATCACGTTCGTAAAAATTTAGGGAATCGACTTTCGGGAGGAGAAAAACGAAGAACCGAAATTGCACGTGCTTTGGCAACCAACCCAAAATTTTTATTGCTCGACGAACCATTTGCTGGTGTTGACCCCATTGCCGTTGAAGATATTCAAAGTATCGTTTCTGAACTACGTCAGCGCAACATCGGTATTTTAATTACCGACCACAATGTGCAAGAAACTTTATCCATTACCGATAGAGCCTATTTATTGTTTGAAGGTGCTATTTTAAAACAAGGCACAGCCGAAGAATTAGCAGCAGATGAACAAGTTAGAAAAGTGTACTTAGGACAAAAATTTGAATTAAGAAAAAAATAATTTTATCGTCATTAAAGATTTTTTATATCTTTGAAATCAAATAATAACTGAATTTAACCCATATTTATGAAAAATACAGCTACAAAAACATTTCTTTTTACACTATTAGTGGTAGCATTTACTCTATTTTCTGGATGTAAAAAAGCATGTAAAAGCTTAGGTGAAAACGTAACTTCTGGTGAAATTAAAACTGATGTTGCTGTTTACCCTGAATCTGGCTACATGACAAGCTCTATGACGCAATCACAGTATTTAATTACGGGAAGTAGCAATTATGCAAACAGATTTAAAATCAGTTTTGATAATGGAGAAACAAAACAATCTGTCAACTACGGTCAATACAGTATTTTGTGTTACCCTGTTACAACAAGTTGCTTTGCACAATTTGATAGAAATGTAAAAATTGACGATGCAAATGGCATTGTTAAATACACTATCAAAGTGAAAGAATGTGGAAAATGTACGAGTGAGCGCACAACCGAAAATTACGTATTAATTCGCGCCGTTCCAGATACTTATCAAGTGGTTTATGATGTGGATATTGAACACATTGACTAATAATATTGAATTTTAAAACGAAAGCTCCAATTGAATGGGGCTTTTTTTATATTCAAATGTTTTTTAAAAATCGTTTTTTTTAATCTTTAATTAATTTTATTTCTCTTTCAACTATCGTATTTTTTTACATATATTTGCTTCTTGTATTAAAATTTGAAAATTATGGCGGCAAAAACCTCCACAAAACCAACATCTACAACAAAAAAAAGTAAAGTAGAAAACACATCTAAGTTTTCGAAAGAAACGTATATCAAATGGTGGAAAGACATGCTTTTAATCCGAAAATTTGAAGAGAAAGCAGGTCAACTGTACATTCAACAAAAATTTGGTGGATTCTTACACTTATACATTGGTCAAGAAGCAATAGTTGCAGGAACAGCAAGCGCTTGTAAACCGGGCGATAAACACATGACAGCCTATCGTGATCACGGACATCCAATTGCGCTAGGAACAGACCCACGTGTGTTGATGGCCGAATTGTATGGAAAAGCAACTGGTTGTTCTAAAGGAAAAGGTGGTTCAATGCACTTTTTTGATAAAGAGAAAAACTTCATGGGTGGTCACGGAATTGTGGGTGCTCAAATTGGTATGGGTGCAGGTGTTGCTTTTGCGGAAAAATATAACAAAACAGAAAATGTTGTTTTTGTTTCAATGGGTGACGGTGCAGCAAGACAAGGTATTTTGCATGAAACGTTTAACATGGCAATGAATTGGAAGCTACCAGTGATTTTTATCATCGAAAACAACAATTATGCAATGGGAACTTCGGTTCAACGTACAACAAACGTACATGACTTGTCAAAAATGGCACTTTCTTATGAAATGCCTTCTATTGTGGTGAATGGTATGAAGCCAGAATCAGTGCACGATGCAATTGAAGAAGCAGCAACAAGAGCAAGAAAAGGTGGTGGTCCTACTCTATTGGATATCCGTACTTATCGTTATAAAGGTCACTCCATGTCAGATCCTCAAAAATACCGTACAAAAGAAGAGGTTAATGAATGGATAGAAAAAGACCCTATCACCCATTGTTTGGATGTAATTAAAGACAATAAATGGTTGTCTGACAAAGAAATTGAAGAGATTGAAAATTGGGTAAAAAATGAAGTGGATGAAAGTGTGAAATTTGCAGAAGAATCGCCACTTCCAACAGCAGATGAATTATACAAAGACATCTATGCTGAACCAAATTATCCTTATATTGTTGAATATTAAAAAAAATTAAATAAAATGGCTGAAGTAGTTTACATGCCAAAACTAAGCGACACCATGACAGAAGGTGTTGTTTCTGAGTGGACAAAAAAAGTTGGTGATAAAGTTGCATCTGGTGAAGTTTTAGCAGAAATTGAAACAGATAAAGCTACTATGGAGTTTGAATCTTTTTACGATGGCGTTTTATTGCACATTGGTGTTCAAAAAGGTGAAGCTGCACCAGTAAATGCTTTGTTGGCAATTATTGGTAAAGAAGGTGAAGATGTGAGTGCTATTTTGGCAAACGCTGGAACTGCACCTGCTCCAAAGACTGAAGCAAAAGTAGAAGTAACTCCTTCTCCAGAGCCAGTAAAAGCGGTTGCTCCAGAAGTTCCAAAAGTTGAAAGTAAACCAGCTCCAGTAGTTGCTGCGCCTGTTGCACACGATGGTCGCGTAGTTGCTTCTCCATTGGCTAAAAAAATGGCCGAAGAAAAAGGAATTGATATCAACAGCGTACTTGGAACGGGCGATGGTGGAAGAATTGTAAAAAGAGACATCGATCATTATGTTCCTTACGAAGCACCAGTTAGAGCACACGCAACTGCTACAGCTGCTGTTGGTGTGGAATCTTATACAGATGAGAATATTTCTCAAATGCGCAAAACAATTGCTCGCCGATTGGCTGAAAGCAAATTCACCGCTCCGCATTTCTATTTAACATTGGAAATTGATATGGACAATGCCATTGCAGCTCGAAAAGCATTAAATGCTAATGAAGGTGTTAAAATTTCTTTCAATGATTTAGTTTTGAAAGCAGTTGCCGTTGCATTGCGTCAACATCCTACGGTTAACTCTTCTTGGTTGGGTGATAAGATTCGTAGAAATCACCACGTGCACATTGGAGTAGCTGTTGCTGTGGACGAAGGATTATTGGTTCCTGTTGTTCGTTTTGCAGATACAAAAGGATTAGTGCAAATTGGCGAAGAAGTTAAAGAATACGCTAAAAAAGCAAAAGATAAAAAATTACAACCATCCGATTGGGAAGGTAACACATTTACCATTTCTAATCTTGGAATGTTTGGAATTGATACATTTACAGCAATTGTAAACCCACCAGATAGCTGTATTTTAGCTGTTGGAGGAATTAAACAAGTTCCTGTTGTGAAAAATGGACAAGTGGTGCCAGGAAACATCATGAAAGTAACTCTTTCTTGCGACCACCGTGTTGTGGATGGCGCATCTGGTGCTGCATTCTTGCAAACAGTTAAAGGTTATTTGGAAAACCCTGTTACTTTGTTGTTGTAATAGAAAAAAGTTAATAAAAATAGAGAAAGGACTGTTTTGTGACAGTCCTTTTTTCATTGTTAGCACTTGATTTTAAGTGAAATTAACAACTTGCATTTAATAAAGAAAAAAATGTCCTAAAAAAACAATAAGTTCTCCTTCTAAATTTGTAGTGTGAATAATACAACAAATATTGAGGCACTTATTCAGCTGATGGACGATCCAGATGAAGGGATTTTCTTACATGTAAGAGATCGACTTTTGCAATATGGTCCTGATGCGATTCCCTACCTTGAAAATTCGTGGGGTGAAAAAGATTATGGCTTGATATTTCTCAATCGTGTAGAGCAACTCATTCACGATATTCAATTTGAAGATGTAAAAAAACAGTTGCAACAGTGGCAAAATAGTGAGAAAGACTTGTTGAAAGGGGCCATTATTATTGCCAAATACCAATATCCGGGCTTGCACGAAGAGCACATTTTTGAGTTCATTGAACATGTGAGAAAAGACGCTTGGTTGGAATTGAGTAATCGCCACACAGCTTATGAGAAAGTGCGAATTTTAAATAAGATCTTCTTTGATTTACACCATTTTAAAGGCGATTCTAAAAACTTTCATTCACCACTCAATTCGTTTATCAATACAGTGATTGAGCAACGAAAAGGCAATCCATTGAGTTTAACCATCCTCTATTCCATTATTGCACAATCGCTCAATATGCCTATTTATGGTGTTAATTTGCCTAATCATTTTATAGCCGCTTATATTGATGAAGACGGCATCAATCAATTTGTGAATAAAGAAAATAACAACGGAGTTTTGTTTTACATCAATGTTTTTTCCAGAGGCAGTTTGTTTGACGAGGAAGAAATCAACGAATTTTTAAAGAAACTCAACATTGCTCCAACAAGAGAATATTTTGAGCCTTGCTCCAACACCACCATTTTACGCCGCATGCTAACCAATCTCATTACCTCGTTTCAACAGGCTGGAAATGCTGAAAAAGTTAACGAACTCATTCAGTTGCGCGATTTATTGGCATAAACCATCTATTTTTAGCATTATTCTTAATTAATTTAGTATTTCAGCAAAACAACCATTAATTTTGTAACATGGCAAAACAGTCGTTTATTGAGATTAAAGGTGCAAGGGTGAACAACCTTAAAAACATCGATGTACAAATTCCACATGGCAAGTTTACTGTAATTACAGGACTTTCGGGCTCTGGAAAATCATCGTTGGCTTTTGATACCTTATATGCCGAGGGACAACGTCGTTACATCGAAAGTTTATCGTCGTATGCCCGCCAATTTTTAGGCAAGCTCGATAAACCAGAAACCGACTATATCAAAGGAATTGCTCCTGCCATAGCCATAGAGCAAAAGGTCATTTCCAACAATCCGCGATCAACCGTTGGAACAACTACCGAAATATACGATTACCTCAAACTTTTATTTGCACGTGCTGGAAAAACCTATTCGCCAATTAGTGGTAAAGAAGTAAAACGGCATACGGTGACAGATGTTATTCAATTTATTGAATCATTGCCCAATACCGAACGTTTGTTGATACTAGCACCCATTGCTGCAATTCGTCAATATGGCGCTCAACAAGCAGTAAAAATATTGATACAGCAAGGATATACCCGTTTGTTGGTGGATCAAGAAATTGTTAACTTGGATGCAGTTGAACCGTCGAAAATAACCAACGATAATGCACTTTTGGTGGTGGACCGAGCAACTGCCGATACGTCATCCGAAGAATTGCTAGGGCGTTTGGAAGATTCTGTTCACCTAGCTTTTACAGAAGGAAATGGTGAATGCTTTGTTTTTACGATGTCTGACAAGCAAATGCACGCTTTCTCTACCCGATTTGAGTTAGACGGCATTGAATTTCAAATTCCCAACGATCATTTATTTGCTTTCAATAATCCAATTGGTGCGTGTAAATCGTGCGAAGGATACGGTCAAATCATTGGTATTGATGAAGATTTGGTGATTCCGAACAAAAATTTGAGTGTTTACGAAGGGGCTTTACTTCCGTGGAAAGGCGAAATGATGAAGGAATATTTGAACGAGCTCATTATCAATTCATCTAAATTTGATTTTCCGATTCATCGACCATTAAAAGATTTAACAGCCGAGCAATACCAATTGTTGTGGAAGGGAAACCGTTATTTTACCGGACTCAATGAGTTTTTCAAGTTTTTGGAAACGCAAACCTATAAAATTCATTACCGTGTTCTGTTGTCGCGCTACCGTGGCAAAACACAATGTCCAGAATGTAGAGGAACCCGATTGAGAAGCGATGCCAACAACGTAAAAATTGAAGGAAAATCCATCACCGATATTGTTTTGTCACCTATTGAAGAAATTTTGCCGTTCTTCAAAAATTTAAAATTAGAAGTTCATCAGCAACAAATTTCAAAACGTGTATTGCCCGAAATTGTAAACCGTTTGGAGTTTTTAACCAATGTAGGCTTGGGCTATTTAACACTCAACCGACAATCAAACACCCTTTCTGGAGATGAATCGCAACGCATTAACTTGGCAACTTCATTGGGTAGTAGCTTAGTTGGGTCGATGTATATTTTAGACGAGCCCTCCATTGGCTTGCACCCACGCGATACGGAACGATTGATTCTAGTTTTGAATAAATTGCGTGATTTGGGCAACACCGTAATTGTGGTAGAGCACGAAGAAGACATCATGCGTGCAGCCGATGAAATTTTAGACATTGGTCCGATGGCGGGTGTATATGGCGGTGAAGTGGTATTCCAAGGCGATTTCAAACAATTGGTAAAAGCAAAAAATAGCATCACTGCTGATTATTTGACAGGTAAAAAAGCCATTGCTGTACCTCAAAAACGTAGAAAACAAATCAATTTCTTGCATTTTTCAGGTGTTCGAAAACACAATTTGAAAGATGTAGAAGTGAAAATTCCGTTGCACAATTTTGTGAGTATTACCGGTGTGAGTGGTTCTGGAAAATCAACCTTAATCAAAGACATTGTTTATCCGGCAGTGCGCAATAATTTGGGAGAAATTGCTTTGGCAACCAAAAATTTTGAGGTGAATGGCGATTGGAAACATATTGGCGCTGTGGAGTTAGTGGATCAAAATCCTATTGGTAAATCTTCGCGAAGTAATCCTGTAACCTACGTTAAAGCTTTTGACGACATTCGTGAGTTGTATGCCAAACAACAAATTTCAAAAATTAGAAACTACCGTCCGGGGTATTTTAGTTTTAACGTGGAAGGCGGTCGCTGTGAAATGTGCGAAGGCGAAGGAATTATTACTGTTGGAATGCAGTTTATGGCCGACATTCATTTAACGTGCGAAACATGCCACGGAACGCGTTACAAAGCCGAAACTTTGGAGGTGGAATACAGAGGAGTGAACATTGCTCAGCTATTGAACATGGACATTGAAAAGGCATTGGAGTTTTTCAATGAAGGCAAGGATTTATTGGAAAAGAAAATTGCCGAAAAATTACAACCTTTGGTGGATGTTGGTTTGGGGTATTTGAAAATGGGACAATCGTCTAGCACATTGAGTGGCGGCGAGGCGCAGCGCATCAAATTAGCTTCGTTTTTAGCTAAAGGAAGTAAGGCCACTCCTACCCTTTTTATTTTTGATGAACCCACAACTGGCTTGCATTTTCACGATATTGAAAAGTTAATAATTGCACTCAACCGTTTGATAGATGCTGGACATTCGGTAATTGTAATTGAACACAACAAAGAAGTGATTAAATGTGCCGATTGGGTGATTGATTTAGGTCCAGAAGGGGGCGATAAAGGTGGAAATATCGTATTTCAAGGTACACCCGAAGATTTGGTGCAATGCTCTGAAAGCTATACAGGGAAATTCTTGAAAGACGTGCTATAAATCGTTGCTATTCGTGGTGATAAGGTTCGCCTTTGATGATTGTAAAAGCACGGTACAATTGCTCAAAAAAAATCATGCGTATCATTTGGTGCGAAAACGTCATGGTTGACAAACTCATTTTACTGTTAGTTCGTGCATAAATTTCGTCGGAAAAGCCATAAGCTCCACCTACTAAAAATGTTACTCCCTTAACTCCGTTGATGTTCTTTTTATCAATAAATTTTGAAAATTCTACCGAAGAATAATGTTTTCCGCGTTCGTCCAATAGTATCAATTCATCGCCTTGCGGAATTTTGGATAAAAACAACTGTCCTTCTTCTTTTTTAATCTGCTCCAATGTTAGTTTACGTGCATTTTTTAGGTCGGGCAACTCAATACGCTCAATTTTAGTATAATTTTTCAAGCGGTTCAAGTATTCTTGTTCGCCTTCTTCTAAAAATTTTTTGCTTGTTTTTCCGATGCAGATAAATGTAATTTTCATGTAAAATGGAGATTATTTTTTGTCAGAAGATGTATTTTTTGTTGGAACAGGATCATGTCCATGTCCGCCCCAGGGATGGCAAGAAGATATGCGTTTTATTCCCAACCACGTTCCTTTGATAGGTCCCCAAATATTAATAGCTTCCAGCATGTATGCAGAGCACGTGGGTGTATAGCGGCAACTTTGAGGTGTCAGCGGACTAATAACCATTTGGTAAAAGCGCACCAATACAATTAGTGGAAAACTGAAAATTTTGGAAATGATTTTCATGGTGCAAAGGTAATAAAAGCTCACAAACAAATAACTACTAACAACAGATTATAAGTAATCTATTTTGTTATACAATATCTTTAATCAATGCTATTTATTTATCTGTAATTCAACAAAATATAAATTAAACACTTAAATAATTAATGTTAGTTTTTAATTAATTTCTTTGAGCAGTTTAATTCTGGAATTCTTACAATGTAAAATCCATTGGACAATCCATTCAAATCAATTTTAGTCATTAGTTTATTGTTGTCGGTCGTTATAGTTTTCACACATTTCCCCCAATAATCGTAAATTAAAATATCGCCTTTGAACGATTTATTCCATACAACTGTGACTTTATCAGTTGTTGGGTTGGGATAAATATCAAAATTTGGTAGTGTTTCAACTACATTGTTATGTGCAGTAAAAAATGTTGTATCCAAACGAGGAAAAGAAATTAAACTTGGAAAATTAGGGTTGAAATCATACGTAATTTCAGCATTTTGAGCAGTTAACGTTTGTCCGTAATAATTATACGTTTGTGTGCTTCCAGGTTCCCATCTGAAAAAGTCACCATCTTCGTGTGGAATGTGCGGATTGCTTTGGTATTTTGGAAAATTAGAGCTGCTAAGTAACAATTTTATTTGGTGGTTTTTTCCAAATGTATGTCCCAAAGGCAATAAATCAAATTCAAAATAATAATATTCATCGTTGTTGATGTTCGACAAAATCAAATTGTCGTTGGTATCTCCTTGTGCAATCGACTTAGCATATTCACGTGCTTTAGCGTTAACAACCCCTTCTGTGATAAACATTTCTCTACCATCAGGATAAACATCTAACACTCTTACCATTATGTCATAATCTGTCTTAGAAGTTGCATAAGTTGATGTTTTTCCTTTGGCATAAATTTTAGCTTTTGGAAAACCAACAAAAGACAACGTATCACTAATTGGATCTGAAATAAATTGAAGCACATCACTCCTATTCATTGTTAAATAATCATACAAAGCATTGGTCATATCCATAGAACCTTGTGATTTTTTTGTTCCATTTGGAATAGTTGGAATCATATTGTTTCCACCCACTGTTGCTACAGGATTATTGGGGTCGGCAATATAAGACAACACACCTTCATTATTGATTGGTGGTTGATTATTTAGGGTTTGATTTTGGTGCAAGTAAAAAACTTCATTTTGAATACCTCTTTTGAATGGAATAGAATCATTAGAAAGCCAATAGTTGCCCACATTGGTATTTTGAGCATCGTTAGAAGGGCCTGTAATGTACATTCTCACATCGCTCACTTGATTAAAATAATTTACATCAACAGCTGTTAAAGGAGTTGTAAGTGGAAATAACGGTGGATTTATAGCTGGAAAGTTTAAATTGATGGTTGAGCTCCCTGTACCATTGTTAATTTCAACAGGAATATTGTTTAAACCTGATACTCCACCCAAATAATTTAAAAATTTATAGTAAGGAATAATGTAATTTGACGCCGGAATTCTCACCTGCGATGTTCCTACACTTTGCCAATTAGAAGATTTTGGGATAATAAAAAATGGTTCTCCACCTAAATTGGAACGGTACCATTTAAGCAATTCAGAACGATATATTTTATTCACCGCAGTTGAATCCGAAAGAATAGTTGTTGGATCAATGTCTAAATCTATTGAAAGCACATCTTTAACATTATCAGGATAGGTTTCATCCCCAACATCAGTTCCACCTATTGTTTGATGCGTCCAAGGGCCAATTACAATTTTATTAGTAACGCCAGGGTTTTCATGTTTTATTTTATTAAAAGTCTCTATTTGACCATTTATAAAAATATCCCACCATCCAGTTAAATTATACGAAGGAACGTTTAGGTTTTTGTAGCGTGTAGTTGTGCCATTGCCGTCAGAATATCCTTGAGAATTTACGGGGGCTTTTGACGCATCTAATATTGTTCTATATTTAGAAGATGGATGTTGGCATGCTGGTGTAAAACCCAAATTTGTTGCAACAAACCAATCAATTAAATCATTAGCCAATTCCATGTTATCTAAATAATTATAGTCAGAAGTGCTGTGAATGTTATTGGTAATATCTGCTGCATCAATGGCGTTCAAAGAGTTGTCAACTCCAGATAATAGTTGACCTTTCATCCAACCATTTGTTAGCGAATGGCGATAAACTCCATTATGAAATAACGTTGAATCATAATGTTCATTTGCTGCAACTACGGGCAATATGCATTTTAATGGATTATTTTCTGTAAAAGGTATGTCTGACAACGCTTGGTATTGAGAATTTCCTAAGGCCGATGCTCCAAACATCCCAATGTTCCCATTGCAATACAATAGTGTATCAACTATCCCGTCAGAATTTACATCATCAATGCGATACAAACTATCAGCTAAATAAAAAATGGATTGGCTTCCATCATGGTGTTTAAGTGAATTATTTGCATCTGATTGTACAGTAATATCCATTGGAATTTCAACAAGTGGTAGATAATTTGTTTTAGCCCATCCATCTGAATACATCGGAAAATAAACCCCTTCACTGCTATATCGCCCTCTCATATCTTGCATTGCATAAGCATATCCCATAAAGGGAAATAATTGCCAACCTATATCATCGGAGTTTTTGTCATAAGGTGTGCGCGTGTAAACAATAGGGAGTTTGTAGTTTTGCTCAGAAATATTTACTGTATCGTAAATAATAAATTGAGTGTTTCTTGGAATTACCGTTA
>Ga0116144_10003904_pt1 | contig 14485 bp, 3 predicted proteins | sample AD_UKC035_MetaG_FD_89746 | JGI IMG/M metagenome (GOLD analysis project Ga0116144, IMG submission 89746) | Active sludge microbial communities of municipal wastewater-treating anaerobic digesters from USA - AD_UKC035_MetaG | ecosystem: Engineered > Bioreactor > Anaerobic > Digestate | place: USA... | reverse complement strand
GTATGGGAAAATGGTAACCGGCCAGGCTGGCCAATTCGACCCTGCTCGGTATGGCCCGAATACGTTTCAGGGCAGAACATTTACTCCGACACAGACCGATTCGTCTACTCGGATGCCAGGAACTTACCAGCCCGGTCAGATTCCAAACGCACCGACAAAACTCTCAGCGACCAGCATAACACCTACTGGGGTGGTGGCGACCCCGGTTAACACAGTCGGAACTGTTCAGGCTCCAACCTCGCCCGGAATGATGAACGCGCCACAGACTCCACAGAAGACCACAACCCCGCAACTGCAGAATGTTTCTGGTGTTCCGCTGGGTATGCAGAATTATAACCAGCAGGTCGACACCTCTCAGGAGCAGGCAGCGGTCAGACAAGAGTTATCGCGGTTGAGCAATCCCATGCAGCTGCAGTCTGGATACGACCCGAAGCTCAGGCAGACTTATGTCGATATGGCAACCATCGGTCTGCAGCAGCAAAAAGAACAGGCTCTTGCTCAGCTCAAAGAGGAACAGATGAAAGCTGGGAATTATGGCAGCTCTGTCGGCCAGAAGGCAATGGCTGATCTTTCAGCGCAGTTCGACAGGCAGATAACCGAAGCTGGCAAGCAGGCAGATATGATGCAAATGGAAGCTGAGCGGGAAGACCGGTATAGAAATATTTCAGCCGAACAGGCTCGTTCTGGCATGGTTCTTAATACCGCCGGCACGGGTGCAAATCTCAACCTCTCTTCTCAGGGATTCTCAAGAGATACTACTTCTCTTCAGAATCAGGCAGAAGCTCTCAAAGCTGACTATGCCAGGCAGGGAATTCAGATTGATAACGCGACCGCAATGCAGATGGCTCAGTTTTCATCTGGCGAAAATCAACAGGACTTTTCGAATCGCATGGCTCAGACTGGCATGACAAATCAGAACATTCAGCAGACGTTCCAGAATCAGATGTCTGCGGCAGGGTTTAACGTGCAGCAGGCGCAGCAGCAGTTTGTTAATGAAATGACCAGAGCCGGGTTCACTTCTGACGAAGCTCAGAAACTTTTCCAGAATCAGATGACCGGACTGAATTTTAATGCCGGACAACAGCAGCAGGGTTTTCAGAATCAAATGAACGTTGCACAAATGAATCAGGCAAATCAAATGGCCAGTTACGAGTCTGACTGGAGAAGATATGCCGCCGGGCAGGATGAAGCCAGATATGCTGACGCACTCAGAAATCAGGCAGGATTGTTTAATATTGGTCAGGCCGATACGGCAGATGTTCGCAATTATGGCGTTTATCAAGATGCAATGCGCGGTCTTGCTTCGTATGGCTCTAATGCGATAGACCCCCAGAGCCAGATAAATTATGAATTGTGGTTGCAGCAGCAGAATCAGAAAAATGCCAGACTCGGCGCAACTATTGGCGCAGTATCAAATGTCGCCGGCGCGATGATGTGAGGTAACAATGAAAAAAACAATTCAGGATGTTTTATCGTCTGTTAAAACAGCACTGACCAGCGATACCGGGAAAGCAATCGGCGCTGGTCTGGCTGGCGTTGCTGCCGGCGCGTTGCTTGGAGGCGAAGGCGGCGTTCAGGCCGTTGGCGGAATTGGTTCTGCGATTCAGGGAATAAGGGAGCGCAGAAAAAAAGAAGCCATAGAGGCCGAGAATCGCGATCTCAGGAATTTGCAACGAACAAAGGCTGAACTTGAACTTGCCTCCGCAAAAGAAACCCAAAAGTTGCAGCCGATGAGAGAGCGTGAAGCTCAGTTGCGGCTGGACGAAATACAGGAACGAATCAATACGTCCAAAGAAAAAAGAGAAGCGACTTATGGCATGATAAATCGAGATGACGTGGCGATAGAACCGAAGCCTGTTAAAAGCAGCGGAAAATCTACAACAGAAAAAACTCCGAAATTTAAGCCAACCCCTGTTCCCGTAACCGGCCCAGAATCTACCTCTGCCCTAGACGTTGCAGACGAAGAAGAGCTTTCTAAGAATGTAACCAGAATCCAAAGCACCGCCGCCAAGGAAGCGGCAAAACTCGCCCAAGACCTTGGCATTGTAGGATTAGGTAGAGAGTATCTGCGTTCAAACAACGCAGAGGTAAGAAGAAAGTTCGCCGACAAAGTTAAGTCTTATAACTTCACTCCAGAATACGAAAAAGCGTTCTGGAAAGAGTTTCAGGCACAAGTGGAAACGGGCAATGTAGCGAGAGCGCAGCAGCTTTTGAGTGCAAAACCAGATTTAAGTAATGAAGAACAAAGGGCATTGGCTCAGCCCGCAATGGCTGGAATGGCTACCGGCGCTGTCGCTGGCGCGGCAATGGGAACCGCAATAGCGCCCGGACCTGGCACAGCAATAGGTGGGATTGCCGGCGGTCTTATCGGTGGGTTTACTGGTCCCGGCGTTTTTGCTGCCATGGAAAGCCAAAAGGATGTTGCACCGACTCCGGCGGTTGCCGGGGCAGACAAAACCGCAGCCGATATGGCTTCTTATTCAATTTCACCTGAAGCAACGGCACTTATAAACAACTTATCCAGAAATGCACAACCCGGTGGTTTTGATGCGATATCTCAGCAGCTTCCTCAGCTCCCCGATTTTAAGGCTCTTTCGGTTGGCGATCAGGAAAGAGTTATGATCGAGCTAGAAAACAGAATCCCCAGAAGGCCATTGCCGAGAATCGGACCCTACTATCGAACACCGCAGGAACAGGCCGCAGCCCAACAACCGGTAAACAGCCTCAGAGATACGATCAACGATATGGGGCAATGGGCAACCAGAAAGCTCGGAATCGGCGGCTGACATACTTTAATTAACAATCGACGAGGCTTGTGTTAAAATTTCGGTAGTCACTACTGGAGGAAATAACATGAGCCTCGTTGATGTCATTCTGGAAACCAAGAGAAAATATCAAGAGAAAAAAGAAGCTGAGAGATTGCAGCGAACCATTCCGTCCGCATTGCTTGGCGCGGCAGGTGGTTTAACTCCGGGCATGGCTCCCGGCTTTGAAGTTTTGAGCGGATATGTAACGCCGCCGGCAAAGCCTGAAGATGTTTTTATTCCCGAACCAACTCCACCCGAAAAAATTGGTATGCTGACAGAGTTTGGGCACTCTATTGCCCGCGTTCCCTCTCAGGCTGGGGCTCAGATGCTTGATATGGCCGCGTTCGTAACCGGCAGTAAAACATTACACGAAGCAAGCGAAATAACCCAGAAGCTTGGTAGACAGGAGTTCCCTTCAGATGCACCTCAAATTTCTAGTATGGCTGATCTCAGCAATGCTTCTCTTGGTGACCTCGCCAGATATGGAGTAGCAGAGTCCGGTCAGGCGCTCGCGGCGATCGGCTCGATGATGGTCCCGGGCGCTGTTGCAAAAACTGTTGCAATGCCGGTTGTAAAGGCATTGGTGGGATATTCGCCGAAGATAGCGAAATTCGTAACCACAATGGGTGGCGCAGATGTGGCCGCAAGTGCAGTGGCCGGTTATGCTGGCAATACTTTGCTTGAAGCCGGTTCTATCTCTGCCGATACCTTGCAGAAGACTGGTGAAATGCCGGAGAGATTGCGAGTTGCCGTTCCGGCAATGATAGCTGCGGCTTTTGAAACGATACCAGAAATAAGATTGTATGCGGGATTAAAAAGAGTATCGCCAGAACTCGCCAGAGAAGCAGCCGGATATACCGGGCAAAAACTGGTAGCCTTCCTTGTCGGTGCCGCAAAGAACATGGGCATAGAAGGTGGAACTGAATTTGCCCAGACTCTTATAGAAGAGGCTGGTTCTGATTTTGCCGGCGGCATGGGCGCAATAGAGTCAGTTAAGAAAACACTTTCCGACCCAGACGCATGGGCAAGAGCTGGCGCGGCTGGCATTGCTGGCGCCGCCGGTGGTGGTTTGATGGGCGGCATGACCGACACGGCAAATCTGTTCCTGAAAAAAGAAATAAATCAGACCGACCCGGTTGAACCGACAGCCGCCGGTCCGAATACCGATATAACAATTCCCGAACCGGTTAAAGTTGCCCAGGCTCCCACGGCAGCGCCGACCCCCGAACCGGCAGCAGCAATGCCAACCACAGAACCGGACACCGAGTTGCTGGGGGCAGTGGAGAAAGTGAAGCAGCTGACGCAGAAATCTGACATTGGCGAAAACGATCATCCGGTACAGGCTGGTGCAAAAAAGCTGATCCGCAAGATTAACGATACTCTTGCCGGTATTGGCATTACTGGCGATATGGTTAATCAGTTTGCCAGCGAAGTAGGTGGCGCCGAATTAACAGCCATGGAATTGCCACAGCTTCAGCAGGTATATCAGGCTGCGCTGTCTATTGCTGCTCAGGGTAACGCCGTAGCACCGATACCGATGGAAGCTCCACCGATTCCCGTTCAGCAGGCACCACAACCCCAGATGATGCCTCCGGTTATGCCGGCAGCTCAGCCGCCAGTTATGCCGCCGGTCCAGAGAGATAATATCGAACAGGCAATGATGGCTGCTCAGCAGCAGGCTCAAATCAGGCAGCAGCAGCCGGCAGCTCCGGTTATGCCTCAGCCGGTCCGTCAGCCGATACCGCAGACTCAGGCTGTCACTCAGCCGGTAATGGAACCGAACGTATTGCCAGACGAAGAACTCTCGCTAGAAGAGCAGCTTGAACAGGCGAAAAAAGACCTCGAAGCAGCGCAGTATTCTCCGGTTAAAGCTGGCGGCGTTCCGATCATGGACGCCAGAAAAGAAAAATATAAACGTGATCTGCAGGATAAGATAAAGTATCTAGAGGCAGAGATTCAGAAACAGACAGAGCCGAAAGTAACACAACCGCAGGATAATGTTACTTTACAGCCCGAAAGTAGCATTGCGCCGCAGGCTCCAGAGCCGGTATCGGTAAGGCAGCGGCTTACTGCCGCCATTGATGAATTTGATAACGAAGCATTTACCTCGGATTACAAGCCGGACGTGGTTTTCAGAAATCGACTTAATAAAGCTCGTGCCAGAGTTCGCGGGATTCTCAGAAAAGAAGGCAAGTTAACCGTTGGATTAGACAACATGCTCGGTCAGGCGAGAGACTTCAGGAAGCTCAGATTCTTGGTCGAGAATGCTGACCTTGAAGGTCCGAAACCGATAAAAACTTCTGAGCAGGAGCCGGTTACGGATTTTGATAAATATTACAAGGCGTATTCTGAATGGCAAGGATTTTCTGTTCCGGCCAAGGAAGATGCTCGAAATACCCTTGAATCTTTTGCCGACACCGCTATCGACAAAGGCCAATTCTCTGGAACGATGCAGGAAGTTTCTTTGCTTCGCCATGCGGCACTGAAAGAAATTCTTGCCGGCAGAGGCTATAAGGTATCTGATCCGCAACCACAGCCAGACGGCAAGTATATTGCTTACGTCACCATGGAAGAAGGAACGCGGAAGATTCAGAACACTCTGGATAAAATAAAAGAGCAAGAACAGGCGATACCTGACATTGCTCCCGCGCCTGCTCCAGCTCCAGAGCCGACGCCGGCACCAGCTCCGGCCGGCTATGGCGAATCGAATACAATTGTTAGCAAAGAAAAATACCAAGCCGCGCTAGCTCGACTCAAAGCCGGCCTGAATACCGTTAAATCCGGCATCGACCCGACACTGATGCCGGACGCCATTATTGTCGGCATGTATCATGTTGAGGCTGGTGTCAGGAAGTTCTCAGAGTTCGCCAAGAAAATGATAGAAGTTGTTGGCGAGAATGTTAAGCCTTATCTTGCCAGTGCATACATGGCTGCGAGAAATGATCCGCAATTCAGAAGCATCCGAGGCGAGTTCGACAGTCAGGAAACCGTAGACCGATTAAGCGACGAACTGGAAACTGAACCTGTTATACCCCCCGCGCCTCCATCGGTCGGCAAGGCTGGCGATATGAATATCCCTGCGCTGTCTGATGCTCTGATGCCTACAGTTGAATCGTGGCTTCAGGGACCGATGACTAATGCCCAGCTCAAAAAAGTTATTGATAGTCTTGGCATCGATACAAAAGATGTTAAATACAGCCATAAGCTCGTTCAAGAGGCAATCGAAGGCGCTATCGTAAGGGTTATCAGAAAGCTGGGTTTGAACTCAGATCAGGTTTTGAAAATGTATCAGAACCAGCCGGCACTGGACGAACGAACGGTAACATCTATTCTGAACCAGGCGTATTCAACTCCGGCTCCGCTGTCTATGATGCTGATAGATGCGATCGGCTTTAATCCGACTACAGGGTCGGTTTACGAACCAACGGCCGGCAATGGGCTGCTTCTTTCTGGTATCAGGGAAAACGAAGAGGGAACCCTTCACGACTACCGGTTGAACGAGCTGGAAAAGAATCGGAACGACCAGCTTAAGAGCTTGTTTCCTGCAGCCAGAATTACTAATCAAGATGCGATGCAGGTCACGCCAGAGCGCAAGGTAGACTTGGTTATGACCAATCCTCCATTTGGTTCTCTTCAGGGCGTAGGACAGCAGCCGTTTGAAATCAAAACAACCGGCGAGGTCGAAACCGAATTTAAATTTCTCAAACTGGACCACGCGATTGCGGCCAAGGCGTTGCAGGCCATGAAGGATAATGGCAAAGCGGTTCTTATTCTCGGCGCCGAACTCGATAGGACTGATAAGGCGAAGTCTGAAATAACCGGGCAAAACGCCAGATTCATGGATTATCTTTACAACCAGTATAATATTACTGGACATTTTGAGCTGGCCGGCGATCTTTATAAGAAGCAGGGCGCAGCTTGGCCTGTAATAGTTATTACGATAGAGGGAAGAAAATCATTTCCCAGAAATTATGTCAAATCACCGAAATCGGTAGAAAGAGCGGTTACATGGGATGAAGTTAAGACAGCCATTGCCAAGATCGAACCTGGTAAATATCTTACCGGAGAGCCTAGACTTAGTGTTCCCGGAGGGAAAAGTCCTCAGCAAGCAGATGATACTGGACGAGCTGAAGTTCCAGATAGCACTGTCGGCGCAGCAAAGCCAGAAGACCGGCCAAAACCTACAGACCTTGCTGGAGCCGTATCTGCCGCAGTTGGAAATAAACCAAAAGCAGGACCCGTACGAGATAGCAGAGGCGATAATAAACCGGCCGGAGATAGAATACCAGATAAGCCAAAAACTCCCGAAGCTGCCATACAAAGCGGAGGGGAAACCAAGCCAATATCAGACGCGGAAGCTGCTCGACAGGCTTCTATTGCTGCTGGGGTAGTGGACACTGACCTGCAATCGGTCCATGAACCGGAATCGAAAAAGCTGTCTATCGGGGCTCTGGTCCCGGCGAACTTGAAAAATCCGATGCAAAGAGCAATGAAAGCTCTTGTGCAAAAGATTGATGAGGGTTCGGTTGATGAATATGTAGCACATCAGCTTGGTTACGATAACGCAGACCAGATGGGCAAGATGCTTTCAGCTCAGCAAATCGACGCACTTGGGCTGACCTTTTATAATTTTCTCAACAACAAAGCAACCATTGTCGCCGATCAGACCGGCGTGGGCAAAGGCCGAGTTGCTGCGGCTGCTATCGCTTGGGCTGTTAAGAATGGCTACATTCCCATATTCACAACCGAAACAGCCGGGTTGTTTAACGACATATACAGAGACTTGAATAACATCAGAGAGTCCGGTCTGGTTCCATTTATAATGAACGCTGACGCCTCGATGTCAGATGCCGACGGAAACGTGATCCATGAGTTTGATAAAAAGAAAGCAGACAAAGTTATCAAACGGATGGAAGCCGGAGATTTTTCAGACTTCGGACCAGATGGTGAATACGATTATATTGCGATGACATACTCGCAGGTAAACACCGAAGGTTCCAAGAAAATGAATGCCTTGCTGAAGGCTCCAAAGAGAAAGCTGATAACCATTCTGGATGAATCGCACAACGCAGCAGGCACAGATTCAAATCAGGGCGAAAACATTGCCAAGCTCATAGACAGTGAAGTGTCTAAAGGTGTGCTGTACTTGTCTGCTACGTGGGCGAAGACTCCTGACCAGATGGCGATCTATCACAGAGCTTTCGGCGAAGGCATGAGCACAGACGAAATTAATCTTGCGTTTACTCGCGGTGGCGTGGCAATGCAGGAAATGACGGTAGCATCCATGGCAGGCAAGGGTGCCTATGTCAGAAGAGAGCAATCTTTTGCAAATGTCAGCTTTACGCGAAAAAAGACCACAACCCCCAGAGAAGTTGCTGCTGAAACCGAAAAAGCCGAAAAGACGATGGAGCTTGTTCGGGATATCCTGTCTCTCGGTGGCAAAGCGAACGATGGCGTTAAGACGGTAGATATTGAAGTAGATGCCTCTGCGGCGTTTGGTGACGAACTGGACGACAAGGGCAACGCCGTAACCGCGTCCATAGATAAACCGGAATCTCCGTTTTCTCAGGTTCATAATTACGTAGGTGCGTTTCTGACTTCTCTGAAGGCAGACATCGCAGCCAATGATGCTATCGAAGCAATTAAAAAAGGCGTTAAGCCGGTAATTGTTATCCAGAATACTATGGGCTCTGCAATAGATCAGCTTATCGAAAGCGGCGCTGCGAAAATAGGCGAAGGGTTTGGCGGCTCGTTTGCAGACGTTCTGGATATGATGCTGGAAAAGATTCTGATTATGCCGGTAAAGAATAATTTTACCGGGAAAAAAAGTTCCGTAAAAGTTCCGCTATCGTCGTTCCCCCTAGCGTTTCAGGCTGCATTTAAGGCGCTCAAGGCAAAAATAAAGCAAACCGAATTTAAGGGTATGCCATTCTCGCCGATAGATTACATTGCCAATAAGATAAAGCAAGCTGGCTACTCTATGGGCGAGCTGACTGGACGCGATAAATATCTGGATTATGGCGACCTCAAAGATGGTAAGCCTACCTTAAAAATGAAAGAGATCGGCAATCAGGCCGATTATCGCAAGAATACGATCAACGAGTTTAACAACGGCACTACCGACGCCTTTTTGTTCAATGTGGCCGGGGCGACTGGCATGTCAATTCATAGCAGCGTAGACTTTAAGGACCAGCGCCAAAGGGAAATGTTCATACTTCAGCCTTTCGGAGATATAAACAAATTCATGCAGGCGATCGGCCGCATTCACCGTGTCGGCGAGATTGTCACCGAAAGCGCAGTTACGAACAGAATTGAAGGCAAACCAGCGACCTATGGCTACCCAAGCTATAAATACCTGCAGTCTTCTCTGGGTATGGAAATAAGGTCCGGTATCGCGCTCGAAAAGAAGATGAAGTCTCTTAACGCTCAGACCAGTTCCAACGAGAAGGGGCACCAGTCTGTTGCCGACGTAGACGTAATGAATAAGTATGGTTTGGCAATAATGAAAGATTGGTTATTTGCAAGACCTCAGATAATGGACGCATTGGATTTGGATAAAAACTCTACGGTAGAACAGATTACCGGTAGAATTGCGGTTCTGAAACAGGAAGATCAGCAACAGTTCTGGCAGGAGGTCGTCAAAGAGTATCAGGCCAAAATTCAGGCACTCGACGCCGCCGGGGAAAACGATCTTGTTGCTGCCAGCTACAATGATTCAAATGCGAAAACACTATCCAAGAAGTTGATATACGGCATGGAAGGCAGTCTCACGTCGCCACCGATCTATCTTGAGCATGTAGAAATGACCATGACCGGCAAGCCGACCTCGCTTGAAGGAGCAAGACAGAGAGTGGAAAAAGGCGAGTCTGTAACCAAGGAGCAGATAGCTCAAAGGGATGAATACCTGAAGGTTTATCTCGACAAGAAACGAGACGAAAACGCCGAGGCCATAGTCAATGGCAAAGAACCACCGTTCAATATTTCAACGATTCAGGCCCATGCTGAAAGCATAAAAGAAGACGTTATGGAGTTGGTGCCGGGCACCATAGTATCAAACTCTAATGGTGTCGGTATTGTTACAGATGTATATCTGGACGATTTTGCCGAGGGCTCAGCTTCTTTTCCATGGAATCCTAGCGCTGTAAATATCAGACTGGCTACGCCGGGGACCAGCGGCGGTCTTGTATTGTCTCTGGCTGCTTTCCGAAAAGACGGATACCGGGCGAATGGTTTGTTATCCAAGGCCAGCCAGAGCTGGAAGGACGATTATAATCAGGAGTTTAAAAAGAACTCTACAAAAAGGGTCCGGCGGTATCTTCTTACTGGCGATCTTTACCGAGCAACAATGATGAGTTCTGGCGCTACTGCTATTAAATTCCAGCGAGACAACGGGACGCATGACTTTGCGTGGATGACAAAAACAGTTGGCGATAATCCCATGGCCGGGAGGGTTAAGGAACCGCCGAAAAAACTGACTGAAGACGAAATCAAAAATCATACCCCAGAAAGAGTCAGAAGCTCAGACCTCGACGCGGTAGATATCAGGCCGGCGGTTAAAACGGTGAAGCTCCGCGACGGCACGACCAGAGAAGAAATCATTTACGCGGAAGATGGAACTCCCGGCTTTTTCCTTGAGATCAGAAAAACCAACAAGAAGTATGCAAAGGCGCTGTATAGCAACAAAGAATTGCTGGCCATGATAAAAACCAGACCGCAATCTGATGTGCTGACAGAGGTTTCTTTTTTCGGGGTAAAATGGCTTCAGTCTGAACCGTTGTCGGGAAAAATCAAAGCCAAGGTAATGCTGAAAGTAAACGAGATCGTAAAGTCCAGAGGGGGCTCACTGGTGGATACGAACACGGAAGAAATCAACACCAATACCCTGTCTGCTCGCGATGGTATCGTTTCTTCCCGCAAAGGCTCCAGCGATCTTCTCAATGCTCTGGTCGGCTGGGTAGACACCGAAGTATTTCCGGCCCTTGAATCAGCTTTCAACTTCCTTGCTCGGGGTGGTGGCTCTTTCCTCGATTGGGTTGGTACTCTTTCTCAGAAGTTCAGGAACGTCGCTGCGAAGGCATGGAAAAAAGCACAGGAGATCCTTAAAATTCCGTCTCTTAATCGCAGGGGTGGAATCATAACTCTTTCGCAGGCAATCAAAGCCGCTAAGGAACAAATTGCCAAGGCACCACAACCCCAGGCAGGTGAGCCGGCGATCAGTAAGCCTGCCGCTAAGTCTGTGGTGACTGAAGCCGCAAAAGAATCGTTCAAGGCTGGCGTTGCCGAGGGGAAAGTCAGAAGCGACAAGCGAGCTGCAAGGCTTAAAGAATCTGCAACCGAACGATACTCGAAGCTGCAGGATAAACTTAACCGATTGAAGAAAATTAACCAGATGAATCGGCTTGTCAGGACCCAGGGTAAAAAATTCCTGATTGACCTGGCGAACCGGTTACCTGTCGCCGAACGCGCCTCGCTGATCCGGGCGATTGCCAATGCCGATACCATCCTGGCCCAGGCCGACGTTATCAACCGAATAGATAAACTTATCGGCAAGGTTATTCGCAGGACTGCGGCAAAGAGATTCCAGGCTGCATTACGTGACGCTCGGAAGCTGCGCCCGGAATTTCAAGCACTTGCCGATGAACTCAAAAAAGATATCGTTGCGCGTGGTCACGTAATTGAGGCATTTGACGCAATGAATAAATACCTGCTCGATAACCCGGCTGCGATTGTCGCAGAGGAAAGAATCGACACCATGAAAAGGTTACTGGCCGAGCGTGGCAAAACAATTAGCCCGGCAACTATGGATATGTTTTCGGAACTTCTGGAAACGATTACATTCTTGAGCAATCAGGAGAATGAACGGGTTTTTGCAAATAACGCCATGACTGCAGCCCAGAACGCTGACAAGATTATCAGTCACGTCGAGAAGCAACCGGACATTTCTAGCACTGACGAAAGCTGGGCAAAGTGGTTTTTCAATATCGGCTCTCTGCAGTTTGAAGCAATCGCAAATATGATGGGCGATGCCGGCAGGGAATTGTTTTATGGCGATATGCGCCGGGGTGAACGCAAGGCAAAAGAAATCTGGTTTGCTGGCCGCGATGAAATCCACGACGAAATGAAGCGGATCGGACTCGACCCGGACGACCTTAAAACTGCCGAATGGCTCGATCAAGATGTGGGCGGCATGACTAGAAACGAGCGCATGAACCTGGTAGCAAACCTTCTGGATAAATCGACCAGAGAAGAAATCATTCGCGGCGGCTATAAGCTGAAGGCTGCAAAAAAAGACGATCCGGCGGTAATGATAACCGAAAAAGACGCCGATAATCTAATTGCCTCTCTGGACAAAAAAGAAGCTGCCATGGTTAAGACCATGCGCCGATTCCTCAACACGACCCTGAAGGCTGCAGTCAACGATTCTTGGGTGCAATTGGCCGGTTATGAAAAAGCACTTGCTGACGACTACTGGCCGAGAACCAGAGACATCAAACAGACTGGCTTGAATGAAGGCTATCGAAAATGGGCGAATAACGCTCTGGAATCTCTGGGGATATTCAAGCAGCGCGAAAGGTCTAAAGCTGCCGTTATGATCGGCGGCGTTATGGAAACCTACCAAAACCACCTGAAAAAAGCGTCTACGTTTGCAGGTCTGGCTATCCCGATCAGGAATACCGAAATCGTTCTCGAGAAGATCAGCGACAAGATCGAATCTCGATACGGCAAGAAATTTCTGGACCGGGTAAAAGAACAGCTCTCTGCAATGGCCGATCTTGGCAATCCGACCGGCGGGGAAATGAACGCGGGCGCGGCAGCGGTCCTTCATCGCGTGTCGGTCAGTCTGCTCGGTGGAAACATCAGGGCTGCAGCGAAGCAATTTGGCGGATTGTTTACCGCGTCTACCGAAATCAGCCCGGCGCTGTTGTCTCAATCCATTGGCGATGCTTTCGACGAAGATACCAGGCGCGAAATGATGGAAAACTCACCGATATTGCGCGACCGTTACGATTCGAGCGGGGCGCGTCTGGTCAGCCCGACATTTGACAGTGGCGAAGACTTGGTTAAAACCAGCCGGACTGATTACTACCGCAGGTTGCTGATGCTCCCTCTGGAAAAATGCGATCAGGCCGTCTCTCAAATTATCTGGTCTGCCGCCAAGAAAGAGCAGAAAGCGAAGGGACTGAAGGGGCAGGAATTGATTGCTGCCACAGCAGAGAGAGCAGAACAGATTGTCTCCAGAACTCAGAACGTAACCTCTGTTCTCGATATGTCAGGCGTCGCCCTGGAAGGTAGAAAATCTGTCTGGTGGAAAGTAATGACTCTCTTCCAGTCTCAGGGTAACTCGATCTATAATATTCTCCGACGCGGCATAGAAAACTACCGCACTGGCAAAATCGACTCTGCTCAGTTGATGGGGGTGGTGTCTCTTGCTCTGGCTGGCAATGCGGTATGGTCCATGGTGATTGGTAACCTTGTAACTCTTCGAGGCTGGGGCGATGATGACGACGAGCCAGAGGAAAAGAAAAGGGCACGAATGATCTCTGAAATAACCTTTGATCTGCTGCAGGAAAATGCCGGGATATTCTACGGCGGCAGTTTGTTTGGCGCACCGTTCTTGAGACAGGCAAAGAAAATTGTAAACAAAGAATTGATCGGGCTCAAAGAAACCAGAGTTCAGGCCGGCAGCGCCCGTGTAGAAAATGCCATGGAATCAGTTGCAAATTCAGGCCTGCAGGCCGCAGAGCATTTCCTGTCTGCTTCTCTTACTGCCGGGCAGAAAATAAAATCAGGTCCGAACAAAGGCAAATTCAAATCCGAGGTTGAACTGAAGCGCGGTGTCTGGAAGGCAACGAGGCTCGCGGCGTCGATGACCGGTATTCCCATGATTTTATTGAACGAAGGCAGTAATCTGCTTTATAATAAATAACGGAGGTGACTGAATGAAAAAACTCGAACGGATTATTTTGTTTGCTCTGATTGCCGTTGTCTGCATGGGCGTCAATCTTTATGCAGAAAACCTGATTTATTATCAGGATTCTACCGCTACTGATACGCTGAGAACCATACCGGTTTCCCCGATAACCCCGCTGCCGATCAATGGCGTTGTAAATATTGGTAGTGCGACTATCGAGGCCGGCTCGCCTCCGACTAAAAACATTACCGTTGCCGTTTCCGTCTCTGCGGTGGCGACAGATGTTGCCAGTATCGCAAACCGGAAGTCCATTAATTTCTTTAACAATGACCCGGCAAAAACTGCATGGATCTCTCTGGATAGCACGACCGCTTCGGCGACTGTTCAGGGCGCTTGTATACCACTTCCCCCTTATGGCTTTGTCGGGGTCGAACTCGACTCGGTGAAAGTTGCCGGGTTAATCGCTTCCGAAGCGATGACAGTTTATGTTTATCAGGATGGTTATTAATATGAAAAGATTGCTTGTTATTCTGCTGGTTTTGATCTCTGTCGCCGGCTTTGCTGTTGAGCAGCGCGGCCCATATGACCCTGGCGCCGCACGTAAAAACCTCTCTAATGCCACCGATGTAGTCTCGCTCGACCTATCACAGCGCTTAAGAGCCGCATGGGCCGAGATCACCGGCAACATCTACGCCAGCGGCTCGGCCCGGCTTGAAGCAGGCACCGCTGCCGCGCCCGCGTATACGTTCAGCACTGACCCTGATAC
>Ga0116144_10003902_pt1 | contig 14491 bp, 17 predicted proteins | sample AD_UKC035_MetaG_FD_89746 | JGI IMG/M metagenome (GOLD analysis project Ga0116144, IMG submission 89746) | Active sludge microbial communities of municipal wastewater-treating anaerobic digesters from USA - AD_UKC035_MetaG | ecosystem: Engineered > Bioreactor > Anaerobic > Digestate | place: USA... | reverse complement strand
TGGTTCATGATATACGGCTTGAAAACAGGGGCGGCTGGTTTTCTATGTCTCATACCCCCTATTGAATCACACTTTCTTTAAACGCGAAAGGGGCTGCCCAAATTTACTTTTTGGACAGCCCCTTTTTTAGTATTGAGGTGGGCGCGAGAGGGCTCGAACCTCCGAACCTCACGGATGTGAATCGTGAGGCGTGGCGCTCCGACATGGCATTCCACGGATCGGTTTTTGGGGATACCCATGGGGCGTGGGGGTTGGGTATCCGTGGTGTGTGAAGGTACAATTTGCTGGTAAAAGCTGCTCTTACGGGTCTTTTTTACTACCGCTAATGAGGGTTAGCGGAAGTGACGTTTTTACGACAGTTAGCGAGGGATCTTCTTTCTTACCGGTATCCTTACCGCTTTAATGCTCCACCGGTAAGGATACTGCCTTATTTGGACTGCACCAGTCTGATACCGCTCTTACCGGTCGTAGGGCGTTGAAATGTAGAAGCGGGTGAGAGTAAGAATTCCTTTTGGGAATTGGCACCTACTCCAGGGTGTTTCTATGCAATTTCATCCCACTTATGCCCCTAAACAGGGCTTTTCGTGAACAACTGGCGGTAAAGTAAAAATTGATGTGATTTAGTATCCATCCTATCTGTTTACCGGTAAGAATGGTAAGACTGGTAACTTTGGCTTTCTAACCATTCTTACCACTTTTACCGGTTTTAAAAATATATATGAGTCTCCGTATCGAACATTTAAAGCTGCCGTGTGAGATTACATTTCAGGGCTAGGCCGCAACGAAGGTATCTAGAGAACAAGAGGATCACGCGGGTGATTTTCTAGCTGAAAGCAGAATGTGAGTATTGATGCTGCCCATAGCCATCAGCATGGCAGCAGTGCCAAGCAGTGTGCCTCCAACTGTGATCAAGGGTACAGAGGAACGGACGCAGAAGGATAAAATTACTACACCGATCACATCCCAAACCAACAGCGTTTTGGCGAAATCCAAATCTATTATGCGTTGCCGGATGCGCCGGGCATTCAAGATTGTGATAACAGTCATGGTGGTCAACATCAGAATCAATGCTTCAGCAAAGATGCCAACCAGGTACATCAAACCAGCGATAGCAGATGTAGTTGATGTGAATAACAGTAGGGCGCGGATGGGGGCAGGAATCTCTTGCCAAACTATAAACAACAGGGTAAAGAACCAAGTACAAGTGCGTTGAACTTTATTGAAGCGCTTAAAACGATGCCTAAAATCTTTGTCTGAAGTTGGAGTCATGTAGCATTCCCTGAAATGGCACTCTTTCCTTTACGGGAACGAGAGGTGGTACGCTTTTCTTTTGCCTGGTGCCGAGGATCTAAATCCATTACTTCCATAATTCGCCAAAGGAGCTCGCGTTTCTCTGGGGTAAGTAAGGCGAGCTTGGCCATCCATTTTTCAAGATCGGCATCTTCTGCATTGATGGTTGGGAGTAATCCGGCTGCACGAAAGACGGTTTCTGGGGGGTAACCTAGAGCGTCTGCAATGGCCTTACACAACGCTTCCCCTGGTCGCCTGGTTTCATTCAGCACATGACTAATAGCGCCTTTTGTTATGTTTGCACGTCGTGCCAACTCAGCCTGCGACCATCCCCGCTGATGTAGTTGGTCTAGTAGCCATGCTGAAAACAACTGGTTTACCATAGTTTACACATTTTGCCACATATATGGGCGTCTGTGGTATCTGCATTGTTGTTCTCTTGACAACTGGCGGGGTATTGTGTAATATATACTACTGGACACCAATAGTTTATTTTAGACTACTCCCTTTGGATGTGCGCTTATGCCAGGAAAAACCTATTCGTTCTACACAGATGATGAGACAGCTCAAATGATGGATGAGATGAGCACTCAAGATGTGCGGTCCCTTTCTAACCTAATTACAGTGTTGGTGAGGGCTGAGTTTGCCAGGCGTCGAAAGCAGTTAACGCGTCAGTCGCTTGGCGGTGACGAACCGAGCACTGCACAGCAGACAATCCTTACCCTTGGCTTGTCTTCCGAGAGATCAAAAGGTTATCTCAGTTCCAAGAGGGGAAAGAAACAAAAGTCATAAAAGGCAGGCGTATGCAATACGAGCTGCATCAAGCGACGGAAGATTATTTGGAGATATGACCATGGTGGATCAAATGCTGGCATTATTCTGTGCTCTCGATGTATGGGTTGCCCAGCAAGAGGAATTGCCACCCATTGCTATGGAATGGGTAAAAGCTTTCGATGCGTGGTTGCACAGCCCAAAACGCTCTGCGCCAGCAACGCAACGGGCCTACCTGATGGCATGGATTTCTCTTCTTGAGTTTGCCAAGAAGGCGCCATGGCTGATTGGGAAAACCGATGTGGCAGAATGGGTTCACCATATGTATTTGCGCAAGCTATCTGACGCCACAATTGGGCAGCGAGTAGCGGCGATTTCAAGCTTTTTTCGCTACGCTATGTACGAGGTGGAAATCGTCCATCCAGATGGCCGGCGAACAGCATTGTGTGACTATAACCCTGCAGGAGGCGAGAGTATCAGGCCGCGCCAGAATCCGTATGATAAGGCATCAGGTTTGACGAAGAGCCAATTACTGGCGTTACTGCGGGCGATCAATAAATATAGTGCACAGGGATTACGGGATAGCGCATTGTTTCAATTGTATGTGGCGTCCGGGCGAAGAAATTCGGAGGTCCGAACATTGAGAAAGTGTGACATCGAAATCCGTGAGAACTTGGTGCGATATCACTGGCATGGCAAGGGAAGCAGTGGGTGGGATGAATTACCTGGGGATATTTGGACTGATATTCTGCGTTATCTAGAGCTTTCCGGAAGGCCGTGGGATAACTTGGAAGACGGCGATTACATCTTTGTGGCGTTAACGGATGCGGCTAAGCAGTTCAAGCATGTCGGTGAAGCGTATGAGCCGCAGGCGCGTCCATTGACGGCTAGAACTGTGAATGGCCTACTCAAAACCTATGCGCGGCGCGCAGGACTCAATCCGCAGGCTGTCCACGTTCACACTTTACGCCATACAACGGTTGATCTGATGATGGAGGCTGGGTTTGATGTGGTGGATATCCAAAAACGTTTGGACCATAAAAACTTGGGTACAACACAGATTTACATTACCCATCGACCTCAGGAAAAGAACTTATTCTGGGCACAGTTCAGGGCAATGAATGGGATCTGATATGCAGCGCCTGTTAGATGTGATGCTTATCTTGGAGAGGATCATGGCACATCATGTATAAGGCTGCAGCGATGGCCAACCATTAAAAACAAGCCCCGGTTGAGGGGGGCAACCGAGGCAAGGCGTGGTGATTTAGGCACCACAGCGGGAAATTATATCACAGTCCCGGTGGTGCATGCCAACGCCACCGGGATTTTTGTTGCTAAACCAAAGGTGTAAAGTGCGTAAGCTGCGACCATATCCAGGGATTGAACATTATGCGCTGAGGGCGGCAGCGTTAGTGATTGGACTGGCGTTGGCGCTGTATGGCCTGCTGGTGGAATTCTGGGGCGTTTATCATGGCCTGGACCTGGCATACCTGGCGGCAGGGGTTGTTTTTCTCTGGCTGGGCGGCAACCTGGTGTGGTTTGCACTGGGAGGTTGAGTTGAAAAAGTTTGACGATTTGCTGTACAGATACATTGAGTGGATTGTGAAGTTTTGGCATGCGGGCATGAGGTTACAGCGGGCGTTGATGAATGTGTCCCGCACAATCATCGGCTGGTATTTTCCAAAGGATTGATGACATGAAACCCCTGGTTGTGATTTTAGCGATTTTGTTAGCGTTGTTGGCAATCGGCTGGCTGGCGGCGGATACATCGGTGAGCCTGGCGCAGAGCCGGGCGGTAATCGAGGCGGCCCAGGCCGCGCAGGAGAGCGCCCGAGCCGCGCAGATTGCCAGCGCCGGCAACGTGGTAATGGGCTCGGGCCTGATCATAACCCTGTCTGTCCTGGTAATCAGCCTGGTGGCAGCCGTGACGATATCAGTGTATTTCTATTTACGCAGTAAAGGCCCTCGCCGCCAGGTGGTGATCCGCCCACGCGTACGCTCAATTGATGATCTGGAACAACTTCCAGCTTCTCACAAGCCTGAGATTGAGCCGGGTGATCCGCTGGAGCAGCTCATTAAGCTGCAAATGCTGGATATGGTCAGCCGAATGAGCGAGCGGCAGGCTGCTCAGCAACAGCCGCGTCTGCCCAGCGAAACGGACAGGAGGTGGTAGCGTGGATAACAACAGCGGAAACGGCGGGTGGGTGGTGGTTCTGGGCATGGTACTGTTGATTGGTGCCGCGGTAGCCTGCTGGTTCACAGGCGGTTTGCCAGCCGAGCCGGACCTGGGGCCGACTTATACAGCTCAGGCGCAGCGGGTGGCGCTGGCATATTCAACTGAGACGCAGCAGGCATCCAGCCTGGCGTTGGCCCAGGTGCAGGCAACCAGCCAGGCAGCGGAGGCAACATTGGCCATGGAGACGGTGGCAGTACGAGCAATCATCGCTGAGCAGACGCGCCAGGCGGGAGCCACGTCCACACAGCAGGCAGAGTGGACGGCCGATGCCAATCGCCAGGCCACCCAGGCAGCCGCGGCGACTACAACGGCGCAGGCCTGGGCAATTGTGCAGTGGACGGCGCAGGCCCAGCAGGCCATCGAGACAGCGACGGCTGGAGCGAGTAATGCCCAGAGTACCTCCACGGCTCGGGTCGGCGACGCGCTGATGACGTCAACGGCGATGGCGCAATCTACTGCTGGGGCAGCGACCCAGGAGTATATACAGCTGCAGCGAACATCAGAGGTTGCCAACCTGAATGCACAGGTGGCAGCAGTGCAGGCCGAATCAACGCGCGTGGCGCTGGCTGTGCAGCGCGAGACGGCAATCAACCAGATCAAGCTGCCGGCGGCTTACATCGCCGCCGCATTGTTGTTTGTGGTGCTGATTTGGATGGTGATCGAACTGGGGAAGGCGCGCACCAGCCAGGAAAAAATTGTGCGAGATTCGGCCGGCGAACCAGTTCTGGTGATGGATGCTCGCTACGGCAGCGAGCGTGTCTTGATGATCGGCAAACTACCAGGTGGGGCAGTCATCAGCGACCAGGCTGGCGTTACATCTCCAGCTTTGGCGCATCCGTTGATCCAAGCAGAGGTAACCCGGCGAGCGCAGGCGGGTGAAACACTGGTGCACTTGGCGCGTGAGGGACGCCAGTCCGGTGGGCAGCGGTTGCTGCGAGAGATAGAGGGGGATGATCCAGCGCAGCTTCAAGCCGGAGCACAAGCCGCGCCAATGAACGGTTTTCCATCCGATGCGCCATGGGGAATGTTGGAACGTTGGCAGGGTGGACCGCTGCCGTTAGGAGTCGGAGCCGATGGTGAGCTGATCACGGCGAATGGTACAACGCCACACTTGTTGGCAGCAGGGGTTACTGGCAGCGGAAAAACGCGCTCTCTCCTACGGCCAGTGACAGCAGCGGCGCTGGCCGGCGGCAGGCAAGTGGTAGCACTGAGCCGGTCCACGGCAGGCTACGGGGTATTTGAGAGCCACCCAAACATGACGCTGATCAAGCCGGATGAGCCAGAAGAAGTAATCCCGATCTTGCAAGCGGCTTACAGCGAGTTGAAGCAACGAGATGGGATCATTGCTGGGCGGGATCTGACTTGGGATAACTACCCGGGTGGGCCGCCGGCACCACATGTGCTGCTGGTTCTGGATGAATTGGGTAATCTTGCCGACGAGATGGAAGCCAACGACCGGGCGCGTTTGTGGCGGTGGGTATCCATGTTAGCAAGGGAGGGTCGAAAATATGGCGTAACGTTCGCAGCAGCGGTGCAGGAACCGACGGCGAAGACGGTAGATTTACGCTTTCGGCGCAACTGCACGCGGGTGGCTTTTCAGCTGGGGGATGCAGAGAGCAGCCGGGCCTTGATTGGCACAGATGGCGCGGAGCGGCTGCTGAAAGGCCAGTTCCTGACGGTGATGCAAGGGTTGGTGCGAGGGTTGGGCTTCGCACCCAACGATGAGCAGATTGCAGCCTTCCTGGCGGCGCATCCAGCCAAGCCGCTGCCAAAGCCTGAGTGGTTAGAAGATTATGATGACGTAACCGAAGTTGGGGAAGATGGCATGACGAACGAGGATAAGATCGCCGAACTTTACCGGTGCGGGAAGAGCCTGGCGCAGATCCAGGTGGATGTGTTCGGCTACAGCGGGGGAAGCGCCTATACGGCAGTCAAGCGGGTGGTGGATGGGATCAGTACTACCAATACTACTACTACCGCTATGGTGTAGGGGTGGGTGGATCCGTAGTAGTACAGGCGTGCGAGAGATCAATTACGTGACGGAAAGTGTGTTGAGAATGGAATGAGTAATCAGGTATTTTCTTGGGCATAGCGAGGCGAAAAACCTCGATCAAATGAAACAAAAAGGAGAAAAAACATGAATCCACCTACTTGTATGAACCGGATTGTCAACCGCAAGCGTTACGATGTGCAAACATCCACGTTGGTCGCTGATGATTTGTATTGGGATGGCAACAATCATGAACGTGCTGGCCGGAACACATTTCTTTATAAAAGCCCAGGCGGTAATTTCTTCATAGTGACGGTGACTATGTGGGCAAGCGAAAGGAATTCACTGGAACCTGTTACTCAGGATGAGGCAATCGCGCTGTATGAAGGCCGACTGACTGAGCATCATGTGCCGTATGAAACGGTGTTCCCGGGGATTGTTATAGAGGGCGCATAAAATTTTGCCTCGCTATGCCGAACAAACAACAATGCTCGGATACCACAGGAGTGATGAGATGATCAACCACCAGGTGTTTCCATTGATCAGATTCAATGGCGGAGAGGTGACCTGCTATGGGATATCACCGGGCGGCCACCTAGCGCTGATTGGGCGCAGGGTGCCGATGGAAGAGCGGCACCTGTATAACGGTGTGCTAGGCGGAATGTCGAAGGCCAGCCTGCGAGATGAAAAGGGCCAGCCGAAGCAGGTGCTGCGGCTAGAGTTGGTGCCGTTTTGCTATCGTCACCAGGTAGCTTGGTTGGAAGGGCCTGGCTGTCCGAAGTGCGGCCAGGAGGCTGCTTCTGGGAGGATGGTTATATCGGCGGATGTTCAAATTTTGGCTGGCAAGGATGGCGAGAATGAAAATCATTACGGTTTGTAATTTAAAGGGCGGCGTTGGTAAAACGACAACGGTGATTAACCTGGGACACGAGTTAGCACGCAGGGGAAAGGATGTGCTGCTGGTAGATTTCGATCCACAGGCGCACACTGGCACAGCGTTGGGCCTGCGATCTGAACCAGGTGCCTTTTACCTGTCGACGATGGGGACTGGCCAGGCCGAGACGACATTTATCAAGCAATTTGTCCGCCAAACAGGGCGGGAACGACTGTCCCTGATCCTTGGTGACCTAACAACCAACGCAGCGCAGATTATGGTCCAAGCCCAGAATGCGCCGATGAATATCATACGAGCCGCGCTAGAACGCTTTCGATGCAGCGGCGGGCCAGACTACGTGATTATGGACACGGCGCCCAGCGTGGGCGGCATCCTGGAGCGAGCGGTGTGGGCGGCCGACCTGGTGATTGTGCCATCGAGTTGCGAGTATCTTTCAACCAACTCGGTGCGAAAGATGATGGAGATGATGGCGACGATGGCCCGAGACAAAGCCTGGAATGGGGCACTGCTGGGGGTGCTGCCAACGATGTACCACGATCAGATCCGTGAACACCGGGCCGCGCTGGATGATCTACGTAAGGTATTTGGCGAGCGAGTGCTGCCGCCAATCCACCGGGCGGCCGTACTGGCCGAATGCCCGGGGGAGAGCAAGACGATCTTTGAGAAGGCCCCGGACAGCCGGTCTGCGGCCGAATACAGCGCCTTGTGCAAACTGGTACTCAGGTATTAGTACGAAGGAGGTGGCTGTGGGTCGCAGAAGCGTATGGGATGATGAACATCGTGAAAACCAATGGGGCGGCTCATCTGCGCTGCCGGCGCCGCTGACGGTGCTGGAACAGATTCCGGTAGCGGCCACGCGCCGAAAGCCGGACCGGCGCAAGCGGGATTCGGTAGTGACCTTCCGGGGCGTACCGGAAGAATTGCACAACCAAGTCAAGAAAATAGCCGAGGGCCTGGGCGTACCGGTCGGTGAAGTAGCGCGTTACTTATTTGAATTCGGCCTGGGCGCAATGGAGCGTGGTGAGCTGCGCTTGAACCCGACCTTAGCTGCAGGACGACGCACACTGTTTCCACCCAAAGGTTGGGGAGCAGCGAGTTATACGCCGGCCAGCGCCTTGCCCAGGCGGAAGGCGCGCAAAGGAAATGGGCCGAAGGTATCTTATCGCGGGATTCCACCCGAGATAGTGGAGCGGATCGAGAAAGAATCAGGCCGGTTTGCTGTGCCGGTTGGAGAGTTGGCGCGGCGATTGTTGGAGTTTGGGATTGATGCATACCAGGCTGGGAAACTGCCGGTGCAAACGTATGTAGTAACCACGAAAAACACGCTTTACGGGTAGTTTTATAACGCCAGGTCTTATGGTACCTGGGCAGGCTGTAACAACGCTCTACGGGCTTCCTGGAGCGATGGTGTTTACAAAGTTGCTTACAGAAATGCCAACACAAAGCCAACGGGCAAGCTACCTGCTGTTTACAAGCGGGTTGGCATGAGGATTGTGACATGAGTCTCATCGACGAAATCAAAGAACGGCTCGACATCATAGATCTAGTGGGGGGAAAAATTGAGTTGCGCCAGGTGGGGAAGAGTTGGAAAGGGCGGTGCCCATTCCACGAGGACAATTCGCCTTCGCTCGTTGTGCGGCAGGATACCCAACGTTTCCGCTGCTATGGCTGTGGCGCCCGCGGTGATGTGATTGAGTTTTGGGAGAAATTCAACCGCGTTGATAAGAAAGATGCGATACGCGAGTTGGCTCAGAAGGCCGGGATTCAAGTTGGGGAACGTAAGGAAGATGAACTTCATACAGAACAACGTGAAGCGGACCGTAATACGGTTTTTACTGCGGCAGCGGCCTACTTCCAAGAGGTAATAATCAGTTCAAAAGCCGGGAAAAGATATGCAACAGAGGAGCGATGCTGGCCAGAGAATTGGCTGAAAGAACAAAGCATTGGGTGGTTTGGAAAGGATTGGAATGGGCTGCGCGAGTATTTACGAAAGGCACAGATTGATCTGAAATCGCCAGCAGCAGTGGCGCTGGTAGGTTTCCGAGGCGATGTGGCCGGGTGGGCGAAAACTCACGGTATAGAAGCCAATCCCGTGTGGATCAGCAACAAGAAGATACCGGCCATGCCGCCCCACATGTTGATCTATTCACACTTCTGGCGTGGGCAGGTGTGTTATCTGACTGGTCGGCGGGTAAGCCAGGATGGCTCAACGCAGGGATATTCTGGCCCTAAAGCATGGAACCCGCCGGAAGAACTGGTTGGCCCAAAGCAAGGGTATTTCAACTTAGAGTGGTTACCGGCCGCGCGACAGGCCAAAGGGAAATCATTCGTGATTGTGGAGGGGCAGGGGTGCGGTGTAACCCTGGCAGGGATGGGCTTGCCGGCTGTTGCCCTGGCTGGAAGCAATATCGGTGGAGCAGGCCAGCAGAGCATGCTTGTCAGTGAGTTGAGACGGGCAGTCAGCAGTGGCGGGCGGATTGTGTTGGCGTTGGATAACGATAATCCGGGGATCAAGGCTGAGAAGGAAGCAGTGAAGCTCTTGATGGAAGATGTTGGATTAAACGCGGCCCAACTTGCCAGGCTGCGCTGGCCAGAAAGCGGGAAGGATGCCAATGGCTGGCTGAAAGACGGGGCTACTAGAGATGATTTTCATCAGGCTGTGACGAATGCGGAATCCTGGCTGGAAGTGCTGATCGAAGATGCGCAGCCCGGGCCAGGCCAGAAGGCGGAAGATGAGGCAGTACAAGCCGTGTTTGATGCGCTCGCAAGCCTGAATTCATACGAGACGGAAAAGTGGCGCGATGAGATCATAAAAAACTTAGGCATCCGTCCCCGGTTGTTCAATGCGATGCTCAAGGACGCACGTCTAAAATGTAGATCAGACGAGGAACAGCAACCTTTCTTTGTGCGTGATGGCAGAACTTACATGCGCACCTATGATGCGGGCGGTAACGAGAACAGTGTGCTGCTCTGCAACTTCGAGGGGCACATTGTCCGAGATGTGAAGCGTGATAACGGTCAGGATGTGGCGCGGGAATTTCATATTGCAGGGCGGATTGGTGATCGATGGCTGCCGGTTGCGCGGGTGCCCGCGAAGGAGTTCTCGGGTATGACCTGGGCCCTGAGTGAATGGGGAGTTGGGGCGGTCATTGAACCAGGAGGACAGTTTAGGGATCTGGCACGAGCGGCTATCCAAAAACTGAGCCCTCAAGTCGAGGAAAAAACGATCTACACCCATACCGGCTGGCGTGAAATCGAATCCACGGGTAGCGGCATTCAGCGGGTTTTCCTGAGCATGGAAGGAGCGATCGGGGCGCCTGGCCTGGAGGTTGATCTGCCTGATGATCTGAAGAACTATCGCGTCCCAACCCGGGCAGATGACCCGTCGGGGGCGATGAGCGAGTCGTTGAAATTTTTGGGCATTGCACCAATGCGGGTGACGGCGCCGCTGTGGGCATCAGTGTGGTTGGCGCCGCTGTGTGAGTTGGTGAGTGTGGCATTCGCGTTGTGGGTTTATGGCGGCACTGGGGCCATGAAGTCCACGCTGGTAGCGGCAACATTGAACCATTACGGGGCAGATTGGAATGACAAAGCCCTGCCAGGCAATTTTATTGATACCCCCAACACGATGGAGTATAAGGCCTTTGCTGCCAAAGATGTGCCATTGGTGGTTGACGATTTCACACCGCAGGCAGATGCGCGCAGCGCACAAGAATATACCCAAAAAGCGCACCGCATCGTGCGTGGTGTAGGCAACAAGGCCGGGCGCGGGCGATTGGATGCAAACGCTCGGATGAAAGCAACCTATACCCCCAGAGGTTTAGTGCTCATCACAGGCGAGGATCTGCCTGAATCAGAGGCTTTGGTGGCACGGTTGTTTGTGGTGGAAATGAAGCGCGGCGATGTGGATATCAGTAAGTTGTCGGCATTCCAGGCGCAGCGGGCCCGGCTGCCGCACGCTCTGAGTGGGTATATAGCCTGGATGATTGATGATTGGCACAACCTGCAGACAACGGTGCCAGCACGCTGGCAGGATTATCGCCTGAATGCGTTCTCTGGCGGTATGCACCTCCGCTTGCCTGAGGCGGTGGCGGGGCTGGCTCTAGGTTGGGAAATGGGCTTGCGCTATGCGGCCAGCCTGAAAGTGATCTCATCCTGCCAATTCGGAAAGTTGCTGGAAGATGGCTGGCAGGTGATCCTGCAAAATGCTCAAGAGATGGCAGCCAGGGTGAAGGAAGAGAAGCCAGAGAGGCTGTTCTGCCGGACAATTTCCACACTGCTCACCCAGGGAAAGATTTTTCTGCGCGGCCGAGACCTGGATGGCAAACCGCTTGGCGGGCCTTCTGACCGCAGCGATATGGTCGGGTGGTATGACGCAGATTGGTTCTACCTGCTGCCGGAAGCATCGTACAACCTGGTGAGCAAATACTTCCGTGACCAGGGCAATGTTTTCCCGGTGCGGGAACATACGCTGCGCAAGGCACTGGATGAGAGCGGTATTTTAGGCAGCCGAGATGGCCGGTTAACCCCTGTAGTGTACCTTGATGGGAAAAGCCGGCGGGTGTTGGTGCTAAAGCGACTGGTATTCGATGATGTGGAAGAGAGGCCAAGTTCATGAGGCAAGGGATATGGGTGCAGCAACAAAAGTCAATTTTGCCCGCTTTGCGGCGCAATACAAAGCAGGGAGTGAGAGAAATGGCAGGATATTGCGAATACTGTGTCGGTGTGTCGGCGGTAGGCCGAAAACCGGGTGATACCACGGCGTCTAATCCCCTTTACCATTCTGTGAACTAACGATTGGGGGCGATGATGGACGAAAAAACATGGTATGTCCACCGGAAAAATGAGAATGTTGGTGTGCTTGTCAATGCCAGGAACCGTACTGCGGCTAAACGTAAAGCCGTGGATTGCGGGTTGAATGTCGGCAACTGGGTAGTTGATCTATATGCTGTTCAGGTGCCAACATTAAACGGGAAAGAATTGACGCTGGAGAACATTCTGGAGAACACCGATTATCACATGCCTTGCGTCCAGTGTAAGGCTGACCTGCAGAATGATGAGAACATTCGGTATCAGAATGGCGATGCATACTATTTCAAGTGTTTTGAGAAAACAGACGAGGAGAATCAAAATGGCTAAAATGACGATCAAATACTCGGCTGCCATACGCTTGGCTTACAGCTTGCGAATTGACTCAAGTGAAGATCGGAATACACTGTATGACGAGCTGGCAAAACGCGGCTACATGTGGGACAGCAAGCAAGCCAGGTGGGTAGAACTGGTTGATGAGCCTGCTAACCCTCCTAGCCGACTGGTGAATATCCGGGTGTGGGCAGATATGGATTCGGTGGAGCAAGTGGCTGATGATCTGGCGCGAGCTATGCAGCGTAGTGGCCTGCGGCTGGAAAAGCGCAGCCAGGTGTATCCGTGCCGCCCGCCGCAGCAGTTGGAAGGACGGATTTATCTTGTGTTTGCAAGAAGTGGAGGTGAGTAATGGAGCAGGGATATATGGATACTTTGTTGAGTATGGCCCACAAGGGCAGTTTGAAAAAGTTTACGCCAGGTGCCTTGCAATCGTGCATTGTTGGGCTACTTCATGAGATTAAGCGGCTGGAGGCAATCGCTCTAGAACACCTGCGGGCACGCGCTGATAAGGATTATGTGATCGAGCTATTATTGCAAACAGTCGAGGAGGCATGTGGAGATGGATCGGTAGTGGATAGTAAGGCGATCCCCATTTATGCCGAGGCGATTGAATACCTGATCAAAGCGGGGCGGTTGCAGATAGTAGAGCAGGCCGGATGCAGGCAGGTGATCGCCGAGGTGGTGGTAGATGACATTACGGATAAGTGCCAATTGATTGGAGGTATGAATGAGTATGACGACTGATGATTATGGTCAAATATCTGTGAAAGGAGCGCAGAGCAATGAGTAAATATATACCAGGCGCAACAAGACGACTTGTACGAGATTTGAGGGCCAAAGAAGATCCACGCCTGGATAAGATAATCCGGCAGGCCCTTGCTGGGTATTACCATGAAGAGACGTCGCCATTAGATTATCCGCATGAACAATTGGCCGAGGATTTACGCAGCTTTGGGTATGACGAACTGGCGCAATGGGCAGATGCTCAAATTTATAGTATTTTGGATGATGATGCACTCTGGTATGATGCCGAGGATGAAGATTCCACCAGGAGTTTGCTGGTAGACAGCGTTGGAGAGAGCCGGGCGAAAACGATGGTTGACGCACTGCGGATAATGTTCGAGACTGGCTATTCGGTGGCAATGGAGATCAGGGAGAAATTGGAATGGTGGCGCGGTGTAGCGCCAGGGAATAAGGCGATCAAGCGGGCCGTGATGTCAGACTTGCCGACTGAAGGGTTGATCCGTTTAGAAACGTTCCGGTTCATTGGGCAAAGCAAGCTGGCGTTGGTTCGGCCTACGAAAATCGGGGTTATGTTAGGACGTTTTTTGGGATTGGGCGAACCGGTGGAAAGCGAGTGGGAAAGGGTGATCAGGCTGCACCGGGGCAATGAGTGGGAGCGCCATACGCTCGGGGTGTTGGCATTTGCCTGGCAGGCCAGGCGATGGGGATGCCACGTAGAGTTGATGCCAGGTGGGAAAATAGATGGACCGGATGGAAACTTGTGCCACCTAGACGGTTATCCCCCCATCTACTGGGAATTTGAGACGAGAGCACGCGGGCGCGTGGAGAAGTGGAAGCAATGGGCAGAACGGGGTAGGGAGTTCGGCGTATGCACCTTTTCGCCTGGGGCGCGGCGGGAAATCATCAAAGAGCTGAAGAAGGCTGGGGCGCGAGGCTCTGTGATCGATCTGCAAACGCTCTGTCAGACGAGCGACCCTGATATGCTGGATTGGTGGGGAGTAGAATAAGGGGTTAGCCCATCAGGGTCACGTGCAAAAATATCGGGGTCGGCTTAATGACGTAGCGGCGAGATCCTTGCTACCCCTGGTGCTCTCAATCAAGGCGATCTGTTCTGCGACCAGGGATAGCTTGCCACCGCCAGCGCCGCCGGCGGGCTGGTCGAGAGCCCATACAGCGCCAGCCGTCTACATCCAGCGTGGGTGAGAAGATATCCGTGACGGTCAGCGGCACGCTCGTCGTGATCACCCCCGCAATGACGATCTCCACCGGAGTGGCCACATCCACGATCAGACCCGGCAGCAGTGCCAGTGACCGGGTCACCGGCAGGGTCTCGGTCAGCGCCACGATGTTGCCCACGATCGGCATCGTTCCGGTGATCGCCACCGTTCCGGTGGGCACCAGCGGCAGCGCCTCAGCCAGG
>Ga0116144_10003894_pt1 | contig 14503 bp, 10 predicted proteins | sample AD_UKC035_MetaG_FD_89746 | JGI IMG/M metagenome (GOLD analysis project Ga0116144, IMG submission 89746) | Active sludge microbial communities of municipal wastewater-treating anaerobic digesters from USA - AD_UKC035_MetaG | ecosystem: Engineered > Bioreactor > Anaerobic > Digestate | place: USA... | reverse complement strand
TCACCGATGCTTCTGGCACGTAGTTAGCAGGTACTTATTCATATGGTACAGTCATCTATTCTTCCCATATAAAAGGAGTTTACAATCCTAAGACCTTCATCCTCCACGCTGTGTCGCTGCGTCAGGGTTGCCCCCATTGCGCAAGATTCCTAATTGCTGCCTCCCGTAGGAGTGCGGACCGTGTCTCAGTTCCGCGGTGGCTGACCGTGCTCTCACACCAGCTACCCGTCTTCGCCTTGGTGAGCCATTACCTCACCAACTAGCTGATAGGATACAGACCTCTCTTGAAGCGAAATTCTTTACTCTAAAACACACGAAGTGAATAGAGACCATCGGATATTACCCCGTCTTTCGACGAGCTATTCCCGACTTCAAGGCAAGTTATCTATATATTACTCACCCGTTTGCCACTACCCTAAATAGAAAATCATTGACCGAAGTCTCTGAAATTCAGAATAGGATCGTTCGACTTGCATACCTTAGGCACACAGCCAACGTTCATCCTGAGCTATGATCAAACTCTCATTGAAAAAACGTTTGACTTAAACAGTGTTTAGAAAAACACAGACCAATCAACGATAAATTGGATTTACTTAGACTTTAATGAATTGTGTGACCCAAATCACACACACTTTTAGAAAGTCAATATGAATGTATTTTGACTTCCTGTCACTCTTCAACTTTTAAGGAGCAAAGAGGGATCTATATATCCTTTATTAAAATTGTATTCTTTAGAGATTTCTCTAAGAGGAAACCTTTCTCGTGTTTATCCCAAACTCGCGAGGTGATTTTACCATACTAGAATACGGTATGCAAGCGTTTAGTATAGATATTTCTTTAACAGATTTGATTAAGATTTAGAAGATTCTAAATATATTTTATTTACATCAATAAAAAGATCTTTTTTCTGTTTATGAAGTTCTATAGCCTGAGACAAAACAATCTTCATTATCTTGGTTCCTAAAGAGAAATCCCCAGTACCTCTTACAGCATGAGAAACAAATATCCCAACTGGATTTAATACATTTAGCCAGTTCGAATGATCAACATGAGATGTGATATACCAAGCTCCATCAGAACCGTGATAAAGCCTACAGTGGAATCTTTTAATACCTGGAGATAGAGCAGAGATAAGCATCCTCCTTGTTTCTTTATTCTTCTTAAATATACTTGATACTAATTTGTCCCAAAATGGGATTACATACCCACCAATATTGTAAACCATTGTAATATCTGATCTAAATATCTCAGACATTGCCACATCTACATTAAAACCTATATCTGAGAAGAAATCTCTTAATTCAAAGACATTTATAACCTTATCCTTTTCTGTACAATATAATTTAATAATCTCCTCTACTTTATCAACAGAATACTCTATCTTAAATATTCTCTCTTTTAAATCTGAGCTGCTCGGATTTTTAACAAACTCTTTTGCATTTAGTACTTCATAGGCTATTTTCAAATCATGATAACTCTTTTTCTCGAAAGGTACTCTCCTATCTTTTAATCTCTCAATTGAGGACTTAACTGACATATTAATATTCCCTTATTTTATTCTTTCCCAATGTTTAAGATGTCCAAGATTTTTTAAATCATCTAAGATATCAAAAGTCATATGGGTAACTATTGCTAAAAAAATATACCCTAAAGTAATAGAATTTAAAAGGATACACACAATTAGTACACACGAAAATATAAAGTAGAAGAGTAAATTATGTAGTCTTAAATTATTAATCTTTTTATGATTTTTTGTCGCATATATCATTGCTTCTTCAAATTTCCAATCTTTTATTAACTTAATAATATCTTTTCTAAAATCTAAATTTCTCTTACTAAGTAAAACTGTAAATACAGAATCTAAATCTATTAAATATGAAAAGGCAAAGAAAAGGATAATATCTCCTACATAGGCTCTCTCAAATACAAAGAATCTAAATATTAGAAATATGCACAAAGCTATTAGAAAGTGCTGCGTATAATGTCTTAAGGCACCATCCTTAGCAAAGTATTTTTTAAATGTCTCCTTCATATACTCTTTCTCATATTATACATATCTATTAGCTCCTCAACCGTAGTAATATCTTCAATACTTTTATCTCTATCAAATTCAATTAATCTCGGGAATCTTAAAGAGAGGCCTCCTCCAATTAGCTCTCCTTTCTTAGATATATTTTTTGTTATTTCATCTGCATCAACAGTAATTACATACTTTGGGACTACCCAGATATCTGGAATAAGATTCTCAACTACTCTTATCTCTTTTGGTTGTTTTTTTGTAGAGATATTTTCTAATTTGATAAACATATCTTTGAGTATCTCATCACTCATTCCTGTCCCTATTTTACATACAGCATCATAAGTATCCTTTTTACCATTGTATATAGCTCCTAGTATTGCCCCAAGACCAAAATCTGCCCTTCTACCAGACCCTTTATTAAATCCAACGATAACCATATCAATGGTATCTACCAAATCTCTTTCCATACTCTTTTTCATTTTTATCCATTCATAATTTCTAATTCCCGGCTTATATCCTCCAGTAAGTTGTTTTACAATTACCCCTTCTAACCCATCCTCTATACACTTATCAAAGTACTCTTTTATCTCCTCTTGTTTTGAAAGTCTCTTTGTTTCAGCCAAAACGATACCTCCTTGGGTACCACTTATTACCCCTTCTAGTAGCTTACATCTGTCATCTGTATCAGAAGAAATTAAAGATTTTCTATCCAGATATAGGACGTCAAAAACAAAGGCTTTAACCGGAATATCTGAGCTCTTACTTGCGACTGAGTATTTTCTTCTTCTTTGCATTGTCTCTTGGTAGGACATAAACTTATTTTTTTTGTAATCCCACCCTACTATCTCAGAATCTAGTATAAAAGAGCCCTTTTTGATTTTCTTCGCACTATCAACAATTTCAGGGAACATTTCTGTAACATCCTCCAAATTCCTTGTAAAAAGTTTTACCTTTATTCTACAGTTTTGAGAGTCTTCAAAGAGATTTTGAGAACCATTTGTACTATCTTTTGTGTACTTTTTCCAAATGGGATTATTCTCACTACTTAGAAAAGTATCATTTTCCTCCCATTTATGAATTTGACACCTTAGACCATCAAATTTGGGTTGTAGTATAACGGTTTGTTTAAATCTTTTACTAAGTTCATCAAAACTTCCAACCCTTTGAACCAAACGAGATAGAATTGGAGTCCCAGGTACTGCAGATATACTAGAGAGTATCTCTTTAGCATCCTTTTTGTCTCTAGAAAACAACCTTTTCCCTATATATCCAATATCTGCACAGACACCATAAGAGTGTTCTAATTCCTCTTTTAGACTTTTGTCCCCTACTTTAGCAATTGAATATACATCAAGAAGTGATCTAATACTTAGACCTAGTCTTAACTCACCACATATGGTACGTATAAAGTATTTACTCTCTAATGCATTTAGATTATTTATACACTCTAATACTATTTTATCCTTTCTTAGCATAGATCCCGTTCCAGATGTATTAACTATTTCCCATAAGATATCGTATATTCCCTTTATATCAAAACTATTCCCTTTATTCTCCTCTCCTTTCTTTATCTCATAAACGGTATCACCAATATCACCACTCTCTTTTCTTAAACTGTCTATATCTTTAGAAAAATATGTTGATAGAAGACGTATTAGGCTTTTCTCAGAGTAATTAAACTCCGAATTTACAAACATAGGAGCAACTCTTCCTTGCATCATATACGTGATGATTTCAATCTCTTCGCTATCACAACTCTTAAAGAATTGGGCTAATTCATCAGACATTTCATTTCTTGATTGAGTTTTTTCTAATTTTTCAAATAGAGTACAAAGCTCTGAGTATTTATACATACTATTTTTGTAATATATATTTAGTATCCCTAGTACTACCCTCTTGGTGTACAAGACCTAATTCAACTAAAGATGTCATATCTCTTCTTAGTGTTCTAGTTGATACATTGGGATGTAGTTGATATATATCGGAAGGTAGTAGAATCTCTCTCTTACTCATAAGCTTAAGTATGTCATTTTGCCTACTATTTAGGCTTCCTTTATTCATCTTGCTAGGTATTTCCTTTTTAGGTATACCTAAATCCTCTTTATTCGTAATTTCAAATACTTGCTCCTTTTTATTAAATAGTCTTAATACTACAAATATCCCAAGAATCATTGATAGAAGATAGGTTATCTTTTTAAACATTTTTAATATGTTAAAAATTAAATATATCTACTTTAACTCCGATAGTGTTCTGCCGATAGACATATGCACATCCAAAGGGACATCTAAAGACACTCTCTCTAACATAATCTTTTTTGTCTCTTCTGCAAATTTCTCTATAACAGAATCCTCTACTTCAAAAACTATTTCGTCATGGATTTGAAGTAAAATATACGCCTGTTTCGGATACTCTTTCTCAATCAAAGAGTAGATATCTCTCATTACTAATTTCATAATGTCTGCTTCACTACCCTGTATTGGCATATTAATAGCCTCTCTTGCCGCAGCACTGCGTGCTCTTTTGTTTTGAGATCTGATACCCGATATATTCCTTGTTGTACCAAACATAGTTTGAACATATCCTTTCTCAAACGCTTCATACTCTATCTTCCTCATATACTCCTCTACTCCTTTGTAATGATCAAAGTATGCATGAATATATTTACCAGCAAGCTCTCTGTCTATACCAAGCAATGATGAAAGACCGAATGCGGTTTGTCCAAATATCATACCGAAGTTAACAGTTTTGCCTAAGCTTCTCTCTTTATGGGTAACCTCACTCATCTTTTTATTCAATACTCTTGCTGCTGTTGCTGTATGAATATCTAGGCCATTTACAAAGTCTTGGGTTAACAGTTTGTCATTTGATATATCTGCCATAATTCTGAGTTCCATTTGTGAATAGTCCATACCTAGGAGTTTAAATCCCTTTCTTCCTACAAAACACTCTCTTAATCTTTTTGCCCATACACCTTCTAGGGGAAGATTCTGTAAATTAGGATTTACGGATGAGAATCTCCCAGAGGTTGTACCTGTTTGTTTGAAATCTGTGTGAACAGAATAAGTCCCGTTATCATCTACTCTACTATTTTTATATAAAGGATCTACATATGTATTTAATACCTTAGATATCTCTCTAAAATACAGTAGTTGCTCCATTATTGGATGTATTCCTAACATACCATCAAGAACAGATTCTCTTGTACTTCCCTTAGACTTATTAGGTAATCCTAATTCTTTAAAAAGTACATCTGAAAGTTGTTTAGGTGAATTAATATTAAACTCATGTCCCACTATACTGTATATCTCTTTTTGGACACTCACTATTTCCTTTTCTATGTCTTTTTTAATATCTTCCAACTTCTTCATATCTATACTAAAGCCTCTTTTTTCCATCTTAGAAAGGATTACAGATATGGGGAGTTCAATCTTCTTTATTGAACTTAATAGGTGTCCATCTGAGACCTTAAGAAATTTCTCTATACTTTGTTTTGTATAGTCATATAGCTCAAGGCTATCTATTTTTTCAAGTTGTTTAAAATATGACTCCTCGATAGTATTAAGAATCGAAGTCATATCTGAAGAAGATAATTTTTCATTTAATATCTTTGCTGAATATTCGAAAGCAAAATCTTTTAATTTAGGACCCCTTCTATCTGAGTGAAGAATATGTTCTGCAAGTACAATATCATAGTAAGTAGAGAGATTGTGTATCGATAGAGAATTAGACTTACTTACTAATTCTTCAAAGTTATAAAAGACTGTATTTTTCCCATCAAGAAGTTTAGTTATATCATTTTCCCGAGTTATTATATCGATAGCCTTCTTGTCTTCTGGGATTCCTCTAATACATATATACGATTGGGAATCATATGATTCTTCTTCTCCAACATATGCAATTCTTAACTCCTTACTCTCTTCAATCACTTTCTTTACCTCTTCCTTGTTAGACCATTTAATATCTTCTTTCTCTTTACTAAACATATCTAACTGAGACATATTCTTTGACTTAATATTTTTACCAAATATGTCATCCAATCTGCTCATTAAGGATTTAAATGCATATTTTCTAAATGTAAAATCTAATTGGTTTCTATCTAAGTCTTTGAGTATGCAATCTGTTAAGTGTACCTTTACATCAACATCTCTATCTATCTTTGCTAACTCTCTACTAAACTCTGCCTGCTCTATCCCTTCCGCAATTAGTGTTCTAGACCTACCCTCCACTTCGTTAATATGTTTATATATTCCATCTAAGGCCCCATATTTCTCTAAGAGCTGTAAGGCTGTTTTATCTCCTATCCCTTTTATACCTGGTATATTGTCAGAAGGATCTCCTACCAATGCTTTGTAATCAATTACTTGCTCTGGTAAGTATCCATACTTCTCTTTTGTTTTCTGCGAGTTATATACTACAATGTTTTTGAAATTTCCATTGGGTAAACATACATATGTTCTTTCATTAATTAATTGAAGAAGATCTCTATCCCCACTAAGTATATACAAATCCAAATCCTCTTTGCTCCATTGGCCCTCTGAGACATATTTCGAAATAGTACCTAATATATCGTCTGCTTCGTAACCCTCCCTCTTAATAACTGGGATATTAAATGCTTTAAGTATCTCTTCTACTAATGGAAACTGATCTATCAAAGAAAGATCTGTTGGTTTTCTTGTTGCTTTGTACTCTGTAAATATCTCATGTCTAAAGGTCGGTGCATGAGTATCCATTGCACAAAGGACATACTTAGGTCCGAATATCTTAAGTGCTTCCAGTAACATGACCGTAAATCCGTATACTGCATTTACCTGAATACCCTCAGATGTCTGAAGTGTAGATGGGTATGCGTGAAAAGCTCTATGAACAATAGCGTTAGCATCAATTGCAAGAAATGTGTCTCTTTGAGATTCCTTTATCATGTATATATTTTACAAAAGAAATCGTATTACTACAATTACTCATTAAAAAGAGATTCAAACTCCTCTTTAGATACAACCTCATTTTCAAAAAGAAGTTTTACTAATTTCTCTACATACTCTTTTTTCTCAGAAAGGACCCTCTTTGCGTCTGCATACGATTTGTCTATTAAGTCCTTAACTTCCGAATCTATTATCTCAGCGTACTTCTCACTAAAGTCTCTACCACCACCATATGTATAGCCTAAATGTTTTGTTTCCTCAACATCTCCATATTTAACCATACCTAATTTATCGGACATTCCCCATTGAGTAACCATCTCTTTTGCAGTAGAGGTTGCTTGTTCAATATCGGCAGAAGCTCCTGTAGAAATTCTCCCAATAAAGAGCTCCTCTGCAGCTCTACCACCTAATGCTGCCTTAAGACTTGCAAGTAACTCATCTTTGTACACATGTTTTTTATCATCCTCAGGAAGATATACTGTAACACCACCTGCCATTCCTCTTGGAATAATGGATACCTGCTCAACAGGAGTTGCATATTTAGTAAACTTCGCAACTATTGCATGACCCGCTTCGTGATATGCTGTAACCTTAAGGTCTTCTTCCCCTATCTCTCCTTTCTTTTTTCTTCCTAATTTAACTTTTAAGTAAGCTTCTAAAAGATCACCCTGATTAATCTTCTTCTTCTCTTCTTTTGCAGCCATAATAGCGGCTTCATTTAATAGATTTTCCAAATCAGCACCAGAGTATCCTATTGTTTTTTTTGCAATTAAATCCAAATCAACACCCTCCTCAAATTTCTTGTTCTTGGCATGTACCCCAATAATCTCTCTCCTACCCTGATAGTCTGGCATAGGAACAACTACTAACCTATCAAATCTACCAGGTCTTAAAATTGCTGGATCTAATACATCTGGTCTATTTGTAGCGGCTAACACTATTACATTCTCTCTACCCTCTAAACCATCCATCTCAACCAATATCTGATTAAGAGTTTGCTCACCTGCACCAGAGTGCAAAACAGTACCTCTTTTCTTCGCAACAGCATCTATCTCATCAACAAATATTATAGATGGAGCTGCCTTTCTTGCCTTATTAAACAAATCCCTTACCCTTGATGCACCTGCACCAACTAACATCTCTTCAAACTCAGAACCAGAGGTATGGAAGAATGGAACACCTGCCTCTCCCGCTACAGCTCTTGCTAAAAGTGTCTTACCTGTTCCAGGAGCGCCTGCTAAAAGAACACCTTTAGGTATTCTTGCACCAATATTTAAGTACTTTTTTGGATTCTTAAGAAAATCTACTATCTCAGTTAACTCATCCTTTACCTCATCTATACCAGCAACATCCTCAAAAGTAATACCTGTTTTCTTACCAAAAAGTAATCTAGCCTTGCTCTGACCAAAATCCATAATCTGACCACCAGACTTCTGCATATTTTTGATTAGAATATATACCAATACTACTCCTGCACCTAAAAACAGAAATGACAATATATCACCAAAAGAAATACCTAATCTAGGTTTGTAGAAATCATTCTGTAATGTCTTAATATCAATTTGTGCATCAGCTAATATGCCATAGAAATCAACACCCTGAGGTATTAAAGCATACTTTTTTTCAACAACATCCTCTCCCTTTACCTTGTTAACCTGGGAAATTAAGACCATATCATCCCTAAGTATCACCTCTTCATACTCTCCTTCAGAGATATACAAAACTATTTCACTTAATGGCACCTCCTGACCCTTAGAGTTCTGATTTAAGAAAAGATTAATACCTAAAGTAAGAAAGAAAGACATAACCAAAAACAAAACTATACTCATAACGGGGGACATCTTCTTTTTAGGCCTAATCCTAATTATATTTACTCCTGTATTTTTACTCTCTTTTTTTTCTTCTGGCATATTCTTAATATTTAGAAATGAAATGGTAGTGGGAGGTGGGATCGAACCACCGACCTTGGGTTTATGAATCCCATGCTCTAACCAACTGAGCTATCCCACCGAAATGCATAAAGATTATACCAGAATTTATCCTAATTTGCCTTGCTAGAGTATGTACCCGTTTCTGTATTTATTTTTAGTTTATCACCCTTTTTGATGAAAAGAGGAACTTGTAATTGATACCCCGTTTCAACTGTTACTAACTTTGTCGCAGAGTTTGCGGTATTCCCTTTAACTGCTTCATCTGCATTAATTACCTCTAAAACTACAGAGGGATTCTCTTTGATAGTTAATATCTTTCCCTCATACATTAATATTAATACTTTATCCCCCTCTTTGAGAAAATTAATATACTCCCCTATTACACTTCTTGGGATATTTATAGTTTCATATGTTTCCATATCCATAAAGTAGGAAAACATATCATCCTTATATAGATATTGAACTTCTTTAGTCTCAGGATTAACATACTCTACCTTAGTTCCAGATTTAACAGTCTTACTTAGTACCTGGCCGTTATCCAGTGCCTTAAGTTTCATAATTACTAAACCACCCTGCCTACCTTGGGTTTTTAACATACGATCTTGCAAGAAGAATACCCTATTCTCTTCTTTAATATACATTCCTTTTACTGGTTGATCTGTTAATGGCATATTACTAAAACATTAATATATTAAAACAACAGAGCAATTCTATCACAAATATATATTTCATTCTAGGATATGGGTATAATTAAGAATTAATTTTACAAATATGAAAATGACAGAGAGACTAGAAGCCGAAGATCCTAACTTTGAAATACTTTTTGATGAAGAACAGATAAAAGAGAGAGTCTGTGAAATAGCAGAAGAGATATCAAACGATTACGAAAGAGAGCCAAACACCCCACTTCTCCTAATAGGAGTACTAAAGGGTGCGACTCCCTTTATTATTGACCTATCAAGAAATATTAAACACCCTAACTTAGTAATGGACTATATGGGTGTTTCAAGTTATGGAAGTGGAGAAGAATCATCTAGGAAACCAGAAATCAGATTAAAAAATGTTATCTCAGCTGAAAACAAGAATGTCATTATTGTAGAAGATATTGTTGATACAGGATACTCCATTAATACAGTATTAAAGTATCTACTTGAGCAAAATCCTAAATCTCTAAAAGTTTGTGCGTTTTTATCAAAACCTGAACGAAGAGAAATTAATGTCCCAATAGATTATCTCGGATTTACAATTAACGATTTATGGGTACAAGGATACGGGCTTGATACTAATGAAAGAGGTAGAAACTGGCCATATGTTGCATACAAGAAATAGTTCTAGGAAATGGTTGCGGGGGTTGGATTCGAACCAACGACCTTCAGGTTATGAGCCTGACGAGCTGCCACTGCTCTACCCCGCGATATGACAAAGACAATTATACTTGAAATATACTTCCATTTCAAACTCCAGACAGAATGAAATCAACCCATTTAGAAATATTACTACCCTGTTCATATACCTCTCCTTTCTCTGGTTTTAATATCTCCCCAACTCTCCCCTTTGCTAATTCTAACGAATTCTCAGGTATTACAAAAACTACCTCCCCATCTCCGCCAAAATTTAATCTATCCCTTGCCTCTTTCTCTAAGTACCTATCTGTCGACATATCTTTAATACTTATAGATAAATGTAAGTTTGTTAATCTTAAATCCTCAACCTCTTGTTCTGCCTTTCTTAAAATTTCTAATTTCTGAATTGTAATCTTAGCAGAATTAAATACTGAATAAAAAAGGGCTATGGAAATAGCTAAGGCCACTAATTTAAAAAACCAATTACTAGATATTTTGGATAGTTCTAACCCACTACTACTCTTAACTACCCTATCTCTATTCTTTATATTTATTCTTCTTTCCATACAAAAATATTATCAGAAAAGGAAAACTTGTTCAAAATAAATCTATAGTTTTTATTATTGATATTCTATATCGGGGGGTGCTATAATCTCATAGTTTATATACTAGGCCATTTAAAATTAGATCCTTTTAATAAATTGGAAAGAATATCAAACCCTCAATTTGCTAAGTATCAAGAAAGTTTTGCTAATGAGTTACACAGTAAAGGTAGGTCTGACGCCACTGTTATAGCTTATGCAAAAGATATTGAACAGTTACTTAATTTCTTTTCAACACGAGGTATAACCAAGATGCAAGAAACCTCTATAGTAGACTTAGAGGCGTATAAAAAACACTTACAGGATAATAACTACACACCCAAGAGTATTTCAAGAAAAATAAATAGTACAAGAACATTCTATAGACATCTTCTAGAAACCTCTATTATCACAGATAACCCGGCAGAGAAGTTGGCACATCCTAAATTTGAAACTAAACCACCAAGAGTACTCTCAGAAATGGAGTATAGAGCACTTCGAGATGTAAGTAGGGTTGATATAAGACTCTACTCTATTGTGGAGGTCTTGCTTCAAACAGGCATCAGAATCGGTGAGTTAGCAACCCTATCCATAGATGATGTTAGGAAATCAAAGGATGGAATGGACTTTTTGTATATAAAAGCACTTGGTAGTCACCTTGCAAGAAAGGTCCCTATAAACAAATCCGCTAAAAAAGCTATAGATGAATACATAAATATTAGACCCGAGACAGAGGATGACACTTTGTATGTAACAAAGAATGGTAGACCCCTACTCGTTAGGAATATTAGAACTACCATAGATAAAGCATTTGAAAAAGCGGGTATTAAAAATGCAAAGGTAAATGATTTAAGAAACACCTTTATTGCACACCACTTAGCGAATGGAGTTAGCCTAGTAACAGTATCAAAACTAGTTGGACACAAAAGGTTATCTACAACAGAGAAATATCTCGGATTGATAGATAACAACAAACCAGAAACAGAAAGAAATCTTAAAGATTTGTAATACACAAAATTCATTTCAAACAGTAACCTATGAAGCTTTCCAACTATAAGTTAGCTGGATAAATGGGAGTAGATGGATTCGAACCATCGGCCACGGCTTTATAAGAACCGCGCTCTAACCAGCTGAGCTATACTCCCATAAACAAGATGATTTTATCAAAAAGGATGAGATTATGCACTATTATTTCTAAAAATCTATAGGAGGGAAACCACCTTGAACCTCTGGCTTACTCTCCTCTCTCTTATCTAAATCTGCTCTCCTACTTATATCCATATTCACAATATTTACATCTCTACCATATCTTAATCTTGATGTATTCTTAATAATTGATGCCACCTCCTTATTAACTTTCATATCAAAACCAGATTCTGGATATTTTGGTCCATATCTAGCATCTAAAGAGAATGGCCCTGGATATGAATTGTTACAAAGCATTTTGACATAGTAGTGAGCTAAGCTTTGATTAATAATATCCGTTGCCTTAATATATGTATCAAACTGTGGTTCAAGAAACTGAGCATCTTCATTACTACATCTTGTGATAAACAGTGAACCGACATTGCCAAATACAGCACTCTTAATATTCTCTGGTAATTGACCAATATACTGATGTGCAAGAGTAAGATTTAACCTATACTTCCTTGCTTCTGAAAGAATAGATGCAAACTCATCAGTGGTGAAATTCTGGAATTCATCAGCATAAAAGAAGAAATCCTTCCTTTCCTCTTGTGCAACATTCTCCCTACTTAACGCCGCTGCAAGTAATTTTTGAACAAGTAATAAACCAAGAAAAGACATATTCTCATCTCCGATAGCACCCTTTGAAAGATTCACAATTAAAATCTTCCCTTTATCCATAACCTCTCTAAAATCAAAAGATGATTGAGATTGTCCAATAATATTTCTAATAGCTAAATTCGTTGTAAATTTATCAAACTTAGAAATGAAGTAACCCAAACTCTCTGACTTTGTTTTCTGATCCGTCTTTGCGACCTGATCAGTCCAATATCTCTTTACAAGTTCATCTTTAACAATAGGTAGCCATTTCTCCTGTACCCATCTTTCATCTTGTAACATACGAACAACCTCTATCAAGGTTGATCCCTCTGCGCTCATAGCTGTAAGCATAGAATTTCTAACTGCTTGTTGAAATGCAGGGCCAGCATACCCCTGATTATGAGGGTCAAACATCTTTAAAAGAAGTGCTATAAAACTATTAACAATTTGATGCTTATGCTGCTCATTGTAATATTCCATAATATTTAAACCAAACGGTCTCTCAAAATCTCCAGCATTGAAATATATTACATCATCAGCTCTCTCTGGGGGTATTCTCTCCAAAATCATATCTGCAGTTTCACCGTGAGGATCTATAAAACAAACACCATCTCCATTGTATATATCCTGTATTAACATCCTTACCATTAACCACGATTTACCTGAACCTGTTTGACCAAGTATATATGTATGTCTCCTTCTATCATCTCTTTGATAACATATCGCTTTAACTTTACCTCTAAATATATTGTTCCCTACCCATACTGTATCTTTGGATTTAATATCAGAACTAATCTCATTACTAGCTGGTATCTCTCTTGCTAGTAACCAATTTATATTTGGTGTAGTAATATCTTTATTTGGAAAATGATATATAGCTGCTAACTCTTCAACATTTAAAATACTTTTAGATTCTAAACGAGCCCTTCTATATACAACATCATACATAAACTCCTTCTCTTTCTTCTTACCCTTAATTTCAACTTTCTTAAACTTATTAATCCCAGGATTACTGTATTGGTCAAACCCAGCCACAATATTATCTAGGTGCATTTTAGCCAAAGATTCATCAGAAGCTGATGTAACTATTCTAATATCTACAGCAAAACCGTTTTTAGAAACCTTCTTCCCTATTGCCTCTAATTTCTCCTGACTTACACTCATCTTTTTTTTCTCAGGATCTGAGTTATTGTTCTCTACCTTCTTAACAAACCCTGAACCATTCTTCTGCCATGTACTACCTGTAGGAGATATCACTATTTGAACCATAGCGCCCTCTCCATTAGACATCTTACTTAATGTACTTAAGATATTTGCTAAAGGGTCTCCTGTGAAATCTGTTGCAACTTTAATTGGACAGTAACTCTCTTCATCTAATTCTAATCTAGTAAATGCAACCTTAGAGTTTTCTGTAAATATATTATAATCATCAACCTTTCTCACCTCGGCATCTTGGTATGATCCAAGTATCTGTTTTTCGAGATGTTCTCCAAACTTCTTAGGACAGTAAACAAAGAATTTTATCTCACCAGGAGTGCCAACAATCTCAAAACTCACACTATTACTTACTGTAAACTTCTCAGCAAACCCCTTACCCTTCCCCCCAATACCTACAAGATTAGAAAACATTTTCTCAGCTACCCCTATCTCTGTTTCATTCCCTCTTGGGACTCTTACTTCGAATAGTACCCACTCTTTTGCTTTTTCATTTCTATCTTTTCTTTTTAATCTATCTTTTATTTTTAAAAAACCAAGAACACCCAACGATATTACTGTTATAGTAAAAAATATCCAACCCCAGGGGATGTTAACATCATTATTTGTAAACTCATCATATGAATCTTTAGGATACTCTACGGAATCCCCAACAACGATATCATCTGATGGCATAGGTCCTACTTGAGTTAATATATATTCTTTCAT
>Ga0116144_10003883_pt1 | contig 14523 bp, 14 predicted proteins | sample AD_UKC035_MetaG_FD_89746 | JGI IMG/M metagenome (GOLD analysis project Ga0116144, IMG submission 89746) | Active sludge microbial communities of municipal wastewater-treating anaerobic digesters from USA - AD_UKC035_MetaG | ecosystem: Engineered > Bioreactor > Anaerobic > Digestate | place: USA... | reverse complement strand
CTTAATTATTTATTTTAGTATATACAAAAAAACAAGCAGAACCCCTTATCCTCACTTGGTTTTGTATTGTTTTATGCTATGAAAGTAGGAAACTCACGCTAGATGATCTGGCGGTTCTCAAAGAATACGATGGCAGCAACAATCTCCTTACCACTTACACGCCAGGAATATCTATCAGAAAAAACAGCAGTTCTTATTGGTATCATTATGACGGACTTGGAAGCACCACTACGACAACCGATTCCAGCCAGAGTGTTGAAAATATCTATGCCTACGATGCTTTTGGTAACCTCCTGTCCGCAAGCGGAACTCTAAATCAGCCATACCGGTATGTGGGGCAGGAATTCTATTATACGGAAGGAGATATTGCTTTCCAACTCCTCGGCCAACGCTGGTATGATGCTGAAATGGGAAGGTTTGTTAATAGAGATCCGATTGGGTATGAGGGGGGTATTAACCTGTACGCTTCAGCTTACGTTGAAAATAATTCTATAAATTCAGTAGATCCTGAAGGATTAGGAATTATTGCGGCTATCAAATGTTGGAATTATTCCAAGAAGATTGTCAAGGCAGGAAAAGAATGTGAAGCAGAATTTGAAGAAATCCTATGCAAGTATAAAGAGAAACTTAAAGATAAACCTCAAGAATATTTAGCAAGGATATATGCTGAAATAGAATATATGTCAAAGTATCATGCTGCTTACCATGACGAGGCTAACTGGAATTGCATAAAGGAGAAAGCAGGTGAAGATATATATTACAAATGGATTGAAGCGTGTTACGGAGCGGGGGGTTTTCCAAATAAACCATGGGACCCTTTTCCGGATAGATAATGAAAAGAAATATTTTATTAATTTTTATTAGTTTTTTAGCAGGTGCTATCATTTCATCTTATATTACAAGCAGAATCCATCATCATTTACTCTATTGTCAATCATTGGCTATTAACGCTATGGCTAATGAGGAGATTAAAAAAGGAAATCCTGATGGAGCAATTTGCTTATTATATCAAGCCATCGGAAGATTTCCTGAATCCATTAACTACGGTTATCTTGCTGACATTTACTTTGGAAGAAAGCAATACGATCTTGCTGAAAGTTATTATAAAATAGCATTAAAGGCTTCTTCTAAGAGCGCTTTGTCTCATTCTGTAAAGAATCATGCAGAAATACAACTGCAACGTATTAAAGATTTAAGAACAGGAAAAAGCAAGGATTGAACAATGAATAACGGGGATTACACAGAATACGGCTACGATAATACTTATCAGCTGACATCGGAAACCAAGAAAAACTCCGGAGATACCACCCTGTATTCTTACAGCTATACCTACGATGGAGTTGGAAACCGCGGGACGATGGTCCACTTTGACGGAACAAATACCACAAACTATACATATTCTTATAACAATCTTAATCAACTAACTTCAAAAAGCGACGGAGCAACAACCACGACCACCTACACCTACGACGACAACGGAAATCTGATTCAAAAGTCTGTCATTGCGAACGATAGTGAAGCAATCTCTCTTTCTTCCTGGACTTATGAAAATAAGATGAAGGCTGTTACTCTGCCTGATTCCTCGGTTACTACTTTTTCCTACAATCCTGAAGGATTGCGAATAAAGAAGATAGACTCAGGAGGAACCACGAAGTATGTCCTCGATGGCTTGGCAGTCCTGAAAGAATACGATGACAGTAACAATCTTCTTGCAACCTACACTCCTGGAATCTCTATCAGAAAAAACAGCAATTCTTATTGGTATAACTATGACGGATTGGGAAGCATCACCACGACAACAGATTCCAGCCAGAGTATTGAAAACGCCTATACCTATGATGCTTTTGGCAATCAACTTTCCTCCAGTGGCTCTCTTACCCAACCGTATAGATATGTAGGACAGCAATATTACTACAGCGAGGGAGATATCGGTCTTCAACTCCTCGGTCAGAGATGGTATGATGCTGAGATAGGACGGTTTGTAAATAGGGATCCGATTGTATACAATGGAGGGATAAATTTGTATGCATATGTAGTTAATAATGTGATTAATTTAAATGACCCTACTGGAGAAATTGCTATATATGGTAACTGGTGTGGTCCTGGATGGCCTGATGCAGCTACTCTCGCGGAAGGTATTCCTCGTACTGTAGACTGTGTTGATGCCGCTTGTAAAGTTCATGATGAATGTTATGGCCGATATAGAGTCAGATGGTGGAATTTTGAAATTAATCCATTTAGAAGGTACTGTGACCTGCAATTATGCAATAATACAAGAAGATGTGATCCTTGTGAGCTTGAGGAGATAGGAAGAGGGGCTATGGTTGTTATTTTAAGTTGGTCTTGTATTTCTTGGGTTCTATAGGGCTACCCTGAATTGGTAATTTCAAGAAACGCTTAAAATATTTTGTGATAATTTCAGTAATTCTGGGAGTTTTTAAGTTCTTACAGATTGTTTTTACTATAAAGATATTAAAACTTCTATGATGGATATAAACGGTTATTGGACTTTTGCCTACGACAGCCTCAACAGGCCTACTTCTGCCACTGACTACGACAACAAAACCATCTCATATAGCTATATGGCGACTGGGCAGAGATACCAGATAACCGACCCGGGTTCTGGTGTTACTTCTTATTCCTATGACGGTGCGGGCAGATTGTCAAAAGTCAAGAATCCTTTAAATGAAGAAACTACCTACCTGCATGACTACCAGTCTATCAAGGAAGGGAAAGAAGGCTTAAAAACGTATTTCCGGTTTTATAACGAGGAACGGTTTCATCGCTCATTGAATAAAAAAACTCCTGCGGCAGTTTATTTTGGAGGAAAAATTTGACAGGAGGGAAAGGAGGTGTTTTAATATCACTGTCGGCGAAAAAAAAAGGCCGGCGGCCTAAAAGCTTTTTACACCTATAGAACTACTACTTTCTGTCCAAACAAAGGGGGAGACCCCAGAAGCCATTAGCTGTTCCGTGCTTGTGCGTAGAACAGGGTTTACCTGTAAATGGGACGAAAACAGTCGAATCCAGCGGCTCTCTTTCTCAACCATACCGGTATGTAGGGCAGGAATTCTATTATACGGAAGGAGATATTGGTTTCCAACTCCTCGGCCAGCACTGGTATGATGCAGACGTGGGAAGATTTGTCAGCAGAGATCCGAAGCCAAGGCAGGGGAAAAAGCAGCTGATTGGACAGAAACACAGGAAAATAATTATTTATGCTTATTCCTATATATGATATCCTTGTAGAACCCATAGATCCCACGGATTATCAAAATGACACCAATCCCATAAAAGAATAACTCAACAATAACAGCCCCGATTGATTTTTGAACAGGTTCCGACCTTGCGTTTAATGAAAAAATTACCCATATTCCAGAAAGAATATAAATTGAACCGAGAAAAAAAGCTCTTAGCGCTTTCATGAAATTATTATTTACTGTCATGAAAAAGCGTAGAGTTCGGAAAGGAGAAGCAGATGTGCCGAAAGCTCTATCCTGTCAAGAAGGGCTTTTTTAAATATATACTCCTTTATAGTTCTGCCCTCTCCTCCTATGGGGCCCAATCCGTCAATTGACGGAATACCCACTGCTGTAAGCCAGCTTGCATCCGACCCGCCGTTTCTGCCCTGGGAGATAACCTTCTGTCCTATTGAACCGGCAGTTTTACGTACAATTTCGAATAGTTCGTCTGTCTTTTCCGAATCGAGGGGGGGCATGGCCCTGTTTGTTTCGGACAGCCTCAGCCGGCAGCCGGGAACGAGTGGGTCAGAAATGCCTTTATTGATAGTTTCAATGGCTTCATGAAGGTACTCGTGCTTCCAGAACCTTATCTCGAATGTACATTCCGCCCTGTCAGGTATGACATTGTTCGCCACGCCGCCGCTTATTTTACCAACGTTTACGGTGAGCCTGTTCCTGTCCACGTTAAACGATTCCAGCCAGGGAATCCTTTTTGACAGCTCGAGGATGGCACTGCTTTTCTCTCCCTTGAAAAGACCGGAATGAGCTGAAATGCCTGTGACTTCAAGCTTGAAGTTGGCTATTCCTATTCTTTTTACGACGATTGTACCGCCCAGCTCGGAACCTTCGTAAACAAGGGCCGCCGACGAGCCTTTTTTCAGTTCCGGGTATTTATCCTGGGAACTGACAGAGCCGACCTCCTCGTCGGAATTGAAAAGAACAGTAAGAGGCAGTTCTTCAAGCAGGCCGCATTTTTCAAGAATTTTCAGCGTCCAGACGATAACCGTAAGGCCTCCCTTCATGTCGAAAACAGCCGGGCCGATGAGCCTGTCTTTTGTTTGCACCATCTTTGTGAAGCTGTTCTCAGGTTCCCAGAGGGTATCCATGTGGCCCGCAAGAATAAGAGATTTTTTATTTTTGCCCTTTTTGGTGAAAATGTGGTGCGGCGCATAATCCGGATTGCTGTCGTTTATTTCATGTTTGAAGGATTTTGGCATCGCCCCGGTCAGGACCTCCGCCATCCTGTTAATGCCTTCTATATTGCGGGTGAAGGTATTCTGCTCCACGAGTTGCTTCAGAAACGCCACTATCTTCTTTTCTTCTTTTTCAACGGTGGAGCGGATTAATCTGCACATCTCTTCTTTTGCCATTTTTCCCCCTGCTTTTTTAATTTCGGACATAGACCTCGTACCTGTATTCAACCTGTATTTTTTCCGCCGGCTTGACAGGGATTTCCCAGCTGAGCAAACACTGGGGATTAACCTTTTTTAATCCCCTGGCAATCTTCTCTACCCTTGCATCAGGAGAAGATGAAAGCACCTCGCCCGAGAGCATCTTGGAGATTGTCAGAATGACTTCCCTGTTTTTAAAATTGTTTACGTTGAGAACACCTTTGATTTCGACAAGGTCGTAGCTTGACCCGTAGAAATTGGCTGCATTGCGTTTCCTGGCAGTTTCAAACTCCGCCTGCTCGGCCTTTATGTCGACCGACTGGGTAATTCGCAAATTGCTTTTTCCTCCCGGGCTGGTGTAATATAGTATATCCTGCCCGAGGATCTCTCCCGACTGGGTTGTCATCGCGGGCGAGGTTGTCCAGGGTATTTTACCCGTGTTTGAAAGGCGGATGCTGTGCCAGACTTCTTCCTTTTTCGCCATCTGCTCTTCCCTATGGTAGCGACCCTGGTCATCGAGTATATCGCCTATCTTCCATTCGTATATGTGCTCGTAAGGCACTTCCATCTCGTAAAGCGGATAGTAGCCGCGCTGGCCTTTTGCAAGGGTGATATCCTTTTTTTCGTAAAAGAAGAGTTCCTCCGCCGCCTGCCCTTCGGGGGAGGACGTATAGCCGGAGAAGGCTGTATCAGCGCCTGCAACGTTATACATCACCGCCTGGGTCATTACCGCTGACCGGGGGCTTCTCCCCGGATTAGCAAGGTTGTTCAGAAAGGCCGCCAGGTCTCCCTGCATGGCCATGGGAGAAGCAACCTCTGAGAACTGGAAATTGGGAAAGCCTGTAACAAAATTGACGCTTATTCCCTCAAGGTCTCCTATCTCGTTTATGATTTCGGCCCTCGCCATTATGCGCGCCTTTTTGGGGTCGCTTATGTCGACGGTACAGCCGGGCGCCCATGTAATGCCTTTTGTCAGGTACTGGAACCCGATTTTGCCCCGCCCCGAAAAACCTGATGTGTTTACTTCAAGGGCGGCGCCCTTTTTCTTCCGCTCTATTTCCGTTTTGAAGTCCCCTCTTAACGGCTGCCTGCCGCCCAAAGGGGCAACGATTACCTGCTGGACCTGGTTTTTGTTAATGAAAAGAACGCCTTCTTCCGTCTGGAAAACCATCAAAGAAGCCGCTTCTGAAGGCGAAGGGTAATAAGACCCTCTGAACTGCGGAGCCGGCGAAGGCTGAGTGCGGCTCTCTGGGACAGACAGTATCTTTCCCGTTACAGATTTTTCGGGAGACAGCTGAAGAGTAACCGTGTTACCCACGTTTGCCTCGAGTATTTCCGCTATGGTTATTGCAGGAACGGATTCGGTAAACTCCTTTTCAAAAGCCTTGGCATCTTTTATTGTTACACCTTTGTCTAAAGGGTATATCCAGAAGGTGCCATGTACAGGAATCGGCAGTTTCTCTATTAAAACCTTTCCGGTCTTTTCCGATATATCGGCCTGTGAAGTGACAAACCCGAGCCCGTTCTTGAAAAGGGAAACCGAGACAATCCTGCAGGATGACACCTCTGCAAAACATCCTGCTGTAAACAAAAGAATTCCAGCAAAAACACGCAAAACAAACGCAAAATTTTTCTTTTTCACGATACCCCCTCAAGCGGAGGGAAATTCTCCGCTTTCAATAATCAGACACGGATGAAGCAAAAAAGTTCCCGCTTTCCTTAGAACTTAGCCTTTGTTTCAGGGCAGTCCCGTTTCAGCATCTCGCTTCTGTCACCCTGAATTTATTTACCCTGGAAGGGTTTCAGGATTTGCTTATGTTTGTCATGCTGAATTTATTTCAGCATCTCGTTTTTAGATCCTGAACAGAGGCATTTCAGGATGACATGCCTCCGGGGTTTCAGGATGACAAAGAAATGTCATTCCTGATTAGACCCGGAATCTCACATTCCACCATAACAGCATTAGAACTCTGTTACAGTGGCAGCAGAGACATATCCTTCTTCATTTTCTTTACCAGCGTCACCACCAGCTTCACTATATTCTCTATATCTCCGAGAGATATTATCTCGCCCGATGTGTGCATGTATCTCAGGGGGATGCTGATAAGGGCCGTGGCTACTCCTCCCCGTATAAGCTGTATGGCGCGGGCATCCGTCCCTGTCGGACCTGCCGCCGCCGTTACCTGGTAAGGAATGCCGTTTTCCACGGCGGTATCAATGAGCATTTTTCCTATCACAGGGTTGATATTCGCTCCCCTGTGCAGAACCAGGCCTTTCCCGAGGGATACTTCTCCTTTTGTCCTTTTATCTATATCGGGGTAGTCAGTGGCCTCTATTACGTCTATGGCTATCCCTATGTCCGGATTGATGCTGAAAGAACTGGTGGTTGCTCCCCTTGTTCCAAGTTCCTCCTGGACGGTTGAGACGCCGAAAACGGCAGGGCTGAACTTTTCACCTGAAAGCCTTTTAAGTATCTCTGTTATCGCAAATACGGCTATCTTGTCGTCAAAACCCTTTGAAAGGACAAGGTTGTTTGGAAGCTCCTGAAAATTCGTTGCAAATGTGATGGGATCCCCTATGCTGACAAGCTTCTCGGCTTCCTTCCTGCTTCTAACTCCTATATCTATCCACATGCTCTCAATGGGAAAAGATTTGGGAACTTCTGTGGATTCTCCTTTCTTCCTGCCTATAACACCGAGCACCCTGCCCTTTTTATTTACGACATAGACTCTCTGTCCGTGAAGGGCGGGCAGGTAAGTGCCTCCAATCTGCTGGAAATAGAGATACCCGTCGTTATTTATGTGCTGCAGAATAAGCCCTATCTCGTCGCAGTGGCCCGCAAGCATTATTCTTGGTTTGCCTTTCGGATTCAAAACTCCCTTAACATTGCCAAGAACGTCAGACTCAACCTCGTCCGCGTTTTTTTTCATAAAGTTGAAAACCAGCCGCTGTGTTTCCGTTTCAAACCCCGAAGGACCAGCTGTTCCCATCAATTCCTTCAAAAATTCCATAGACTTTTTTTCCATGTAATTTATCCTCCTGTACGATAAATGGTTAAACCTTCATTATGATATTTAAAACGCTCTCGATTACCATCCATGTAATATGGCTTAGAATCATGCCCAGGAAAAAAGGCACGCTTTTCCTGTAAACATTATGGCCTCCGAAACGCAGAATAACTCCCTTGATGAGCCATGCAATGAAAATGGCAAACCACCAGTTTTGCAGTGGAAGGGATTCGGCAATGGGAAAACCTATGTAATGTATCGGCCACCACATGAATTTAGAATGGAGAAACATCAGTGCTCCCATCACAAACGTCCCTATTCCTGTAAATATATACCGTGAAATTATCATATCTTTTGTTATGGGAGAACTTATCTTTGGAAGCACGAAATTTGCTATGCAGTTTGACATGCCGCCGCCGAAAAACCATGGTCCGCCTCCTCCCGAAGCGCCCGTGGTTGAAGCGTTAAGGGCTCCTATGCTATACGCACCGTATATATGCATCCAGGCGGAAGATACATAGGATACTATAATTGCCGCCATTATGCCTGCAAAAACTATCCTCGGAGGGATATGTGCCTCTTCCTGTATTCTAAGTGAATGGCCCGTTGTAGCCATTATAGAAGAACGTATATCGGCAGCCCAGCTGTATTGAAGTCCGAGCACGATATATCCCTGCGGAGTAACAATTTCAGGAGGAAGCAGGTAAGATGTATATACCGTCGGGATACACTGGGCTCTTGCAGCAGGAAGGCCGGCCTGGCAGACTATACGTGCAAGGCCTATGAAAACGACCATGGAAAATAACATGAAAGCCAGTGAAGTGAACCAGGGCATGCCGAAATACCTCATGAAGCATACCATTGCGGCAAAACTGAGCATGGTTCCAGGAACCGCGGTGCGGTATGACAGAATTTCTCCGGAATCATCCACTTCGCAGTTTCTCCGGAACGCCTTGCGGAAACAGTCGGACAGGTGCTTGCGCGCACGCCAGAACAATGCAACCACCAGCGTCAGCATGGCCCCTGCGCCTTCAAAAGTCGTTACAGTGGAACGTCCGCAAAATGCTTCATTGATCCCCGGCAGTTTGAACCCGCTCATGTTCAGGAACCCGCTTTCAATCGTAAGAAGCACATGGAAAAACCACAGGGACAGCGATACACTGCGCGGCACAAGGTATGCAAGACCTATGATAGGGAAAAACGGATTCAGGCTGAGACTAACGCTCCTCCTGAACATAGGTATCCTGCCTGTTATCTTAAGCATCGGTGCGCCTGTCAAAGTGCGGGTCAGCCAGTTGAAAAAGTAGTATAAAAGAACAAGTGCAAAAGCAAGCCAGAAAAGTTTGTTCTTAAAAAGAGCAGGCACGCGGCTCTTCTCCTCTTTCTTCACCATCTCGAGAGGCAGTATTGTAAGCGGGTATATCAGCCTCTCTTTCTCTATCCACTGTTTGCGGAAAAGCACCATAAGGCAGATGCCGAGAAAAGAAAAAACAAGGACAAAAAAGAGTATGAAACCCATGGGTTTAAGCCATGCCGCATAGGGTATACCTTCTCCCGGAGGCAGTCCCTCGTAGAAATAAGTAATAGCCTTCTGGTCCTGAACCATAAGCAAAGGACGCGCCTTATCAATAATGAGTTCCTGCCATTTGTTTACAGGACTTGCAAAATACTTGAATCCGGAAACAACAGGCATGAGAGAAGACATGAATCCCATGCTGGGCAGAACGGAAGCCGTTGAAGCCATGATAAAAATCAGTAGAAGTTCCGACGTCTTAAGTTCAAAAAAACGGTGGATGCATGAAAGGAGAAGCAGAAAAAATAGTACGAAAATCGCGGCAGGCGCCCAGTACTCCCAGCAGAAAACCCCTCCTGACAATCCCTTGAGCATGATAAACGGGTCAAGCATGGCTATTCCCGCAGAAAATATTGCACCTAAAATAAATGCCCTTTTTCTCATTGCGTTCCTTTTAATGTTTTAGAATTCACAGGTTTATCACTTTCTTCTCATCGGCTGCCTGCCTTGCTTTAAGCACTATTTCGGTGGAGTAGAATGAATCTTCCGCTGAAAGAAGACATTCGCCTTTCTTTTCAATCTGGGCAAGAAAATCAGGGAAAAAGAATCTTGAAGGCTTTTCCTCGAGAGAAACGGGAGGTTCATCATTTGTCACAAGAACAGTTTTTCCTTCTTTAACTTCAATTATCCCTTTATCCCCTGCAATTCTGAGCCTGTCATCACCGTGGCCGTCTGCTTTAGCAGGATTGAGGAAATCTATGTTTGCAGCTCCAAACCTGCCGTTTTTAAAAGACAGGCCCACTATGCCGCAGCTTTCAAGCTCTCCGTGGCCGGCATTGCCTTCCCTTGTATGGCGGGCAAAAATTGTATCAACAAGAGAATCCATAACCCAGAGTATCATGTCTATTCCATGGATTCCCACAAAAGAAATAGTCCCCCCGTAACAAGACCTGTTTCTGAAAAGAAAGGACCGTTCTCCAAGCTTATATGTTTTCTGTGCGGTTGTCATCAACGGAGTGCCTATGGTGCCTTTTTTCATCTCATTGTAAGCGGCAAGAAACAGAGGACTGTACCGCATCTCAAGCATGGTAGCATATTCAACACCGGATTTGCTGTATACCTCTTTCAATTCTTCAAGTTCTTCAAGGTTTAAAGCGGCAGGCTTTTCAGAAAGGCAGTGTATCCCCCGCCTGAGTAAATCTTTTGTTATTTCCGAATTCTTATAATAATACGAACCGACTGCGGCAACGTCAGGTTTCAATTCATCCACCATTTTTCGGTAGTCATCGTATATTCGGACATCCGGATAACGGGGTTTCCACATTTCAAACCTGCCGGAAGCATCTTCTTCCCTGCACCCGGGAGCAAAACCCACTATACGTGCGCCGGGATATTTCTCAATATCCCTGAAAACAATTCCCATGTGACCGTGTACTCCTATAATTACAACCTTCATAAATACCCCCTTTTTCCATTTCGGTTAGGACAAACTTCTTTATAGAGGCTTGGATCCTGAACAAAAGCATTTCAGGATGACAGCATTATTATATCGGTAGCCGCAGGCTTTAGCCTGCGTGTCTTGTTTTACGCTCTTTGTCATGCTGAATTCATTTCAGCATCTCTCTTTTGAGCCCCTGAACAGAACCGTTTCAGGATGACAAGCCATTAGGGTTTCAGCATCCCTGTTTTTATTCTTTCCGTGCTTCCTGTTGACAACTCAATCATAGCATATCTTCGCTTAAATCATGCCATTCAGGATTAGAACTTTCAATTAACCTTATTTTCCACTTTCTGTGCCAGTTCTTCAGTTGTTTCTCGCGGGAAATGGCCGCTATAACATCTCCAGTGCTTTCACAATACACAAGTTTTTTCAGGTTATATTTTTTTGTAAATCCTTCTACCAGTCCATTTTTATGTTGGAAAACTCTATGGGCTATGTTATTTGTCACGCCAATGTAAAAAACACTATTATTCTTGTTCGTCATGATATACACATAATATTCGTGTTCCATAGCAGACGCATAAATAGGTCTATAGATCCTGAATAAAAGCTTTTCAGGATGACAATGTGTTGCATTTCAGGGTCTATCTCATCCTGTCATTCCGGACTCGATCCGGAATCTCTCTTTTAGAGGCTTAGATCCTGAACAGAAACATTTCAGGATGACAGGCCTTTTATGTTTCAGCAACTTAATTCAGGTTGAGTATCCTTTTCGCGTTGTCCTCTGTAATTTTATCATAAACGGCCTTTGATATCATTCCTGTATCGAGAGCATCTCTGAAATATCCTATTATTGCACCAGGAATTTCGGGCTCCTGGTGACAAAGGTCGGTACCGAACAAAAGCCTGTCCTGGAATTCTTCGATAAACTTGTACCCGTAATCTCTATCCCTCGTGATTGCGTTCAACCCGCTTCCCGCTGAAAGGTCCCCGTAAAGGTTGGAATATTTCTTCATCAGCACCTGCATCCTTCCGGGCGACTTGATGGAACCTACGGGATAGACATGCCTTCTCTCAAGGTCGATGTAACCGCTTACTTCATCCCAGAAAGCCATCGCATGTCCTATGAAAACCGTTTCCGGACACTCCTTCAAAACCCTTTCGAGCCTTGGCAAACCAGGGCTGTCTACAAGCCCGTAAAAACCTCCTATTTCCCGGTACAGATGAAAAAGAACAGGCAAACCCGCCCTGCCGCATTGCCTGAAAAGGTTCATACATAAAGGGTCGTCAATATAAAGATTGGGTATGAATTCACCGAATCCTCTGCAGCCGGCTTCCTTGTAACGGCAAAGTATCCATGAAAAATCAGTTGAAGGAGAGTTCCCACCTGCTCGCGGGTCGACACAACAGAAAGGGATAATCCTGTCCGGATGCCTCAGGTAAACTGCTATGGCATCCTTTGTACCGAAATAAAAAAAATTTGTTTCGGGGCTTTCTCCCAAAGGCAGGAGAACGGATTTTTCAATCCCCAGTTTATCCATCCTTTCCAGGAGGTCCTTCTCGGTAAAAGGTTTTCTGTCCCAGACTGTAAGAATATGGCTGTGTATGTCTATCATCTTTGCTTCCGGTTCTACTGTTTCAGGACAGGTTCTATGCGCTCAAGAGCCCAATCAATATCGCTGCGGGATATAATGAGGGGAGGAGCAAACCTTATGACATTTTCATGGGTTTCCTTGCAAAGAATTCCTTTTTCCATAAGTCTTTCACAGAATATCCTCGCACCTCCGGCTTCAGGTTTCAGTTCAACCCCTATGAATAATCCCCTGCCCCTTACCTCTTTTACATGGGGACTTTTTATGTTCGTAAGAGCGCTTAAAAAATAATCTCCCATTACCTCGGAATTTTCAACCATTTTTTCTTCTATGAGAACCTTCAAAGCGGTCCTGGCTATCGCACAGGCCAGAGGGTTGCCGCCAAAAGTGCTTCCGTGGTCTCCGGGCATGAAGACCCCGAGAACATCCTTATTGGAAAGAATTGCCGATACGGGATACATGCCTCCCGACAAAGCTTTCCCTACAAGTGTAACGTCTGCCTCTATACCTTCGTGCATTTCAGCCAGCAGTTTCCCGGTACGTCCCAGGCCTGTCTGTATCTCGTCAAATATAAGAGGAACGTTGTTTGCAGTACAGATATCCCTTACTGCTTTCAGGTACCCGGGAGGAGGAATTATTATTCCTGCTTCGCCCTGAATGGGTTCAACAAGAAAGCCAACGGTATTTGGTGTTATTGCCTTTGCCAGGGCATCCGCATCTCCGAATGGAATTATCACAAAACCAGGAGTGAACGGGCCGAACCCATCCCTGTACTGCTTTTCAGTGCTGAAACCTACTATCGTTATCGTCCTGCCGTGAAAATTATTGGCACAGACGATAACTTCAGCCTTGTCTTTTGGAACACCTTTCTCTCTATAACCCCACTTTCGAACCGCTTTTATAACCGTTTCAACCGCCTCCGCACCGCTGTTCATGGGAAGCACCATGTGAGAATTTGTAAGTTTGCATATCTCTTCGTAAAACAGCCCGAGCTGGTTATTTCTGAAAGCCCGTGAAGTAAGGGTAATCTTTCCTGCCTGTTCTTTAAGGGTTTTCAATATTTCAGGATGGCAGTGCCCCTGGTTTACGGCAGAATAGGATGCAAGGCAGTCCATATACTTCTTTCCTTCCACGTCCCATACCCATATGCCTTCACCCCTTTCAAGAACGACATCAAGGGGATTATAATTTTTCGCTCCGTACATGTTCTCCAAATCAATATAACGCCTGGTATCCATATCACTTCCTCTCTTTTTCGTAAATCCTGTTGAACACCCCGATTATACTGTCAGGATGTGTTTTTACCATTTTTTTCTGTGGATTTGTTCCGTCGGCGCGAAAAGTGTAAACCAGTTCGTAGGGAGGCTGTAATTTCACTACTCCGAATTTTTCTTTCCGAAAGCGATTAAGTGCTTTGCCGGCGCCTTCCCTGATAAGCTGCCGGGCAACCTCTGGATGAAGATGCACCGCCGCATTGTTTCTTGTGCCGTATTCCTCGGCAGTACACTCTTCTCCACTGCCGGAGGTCATCCCCTCTTTTACCACAACTGTTTCTATTCCGGGTACCAGTTCCGCAGCTTCCTTGCAGAAAGCCCTGTCTCCGGAACCGAAAATAACCGGGATATCGAGTTCACCTGCACAAAGCGTCACCTGGCCAAATTCTCCTATTGATAACCCGTTTATTGAAAGGTCGAGGAGTTTGAAAGACTGGGTATGCGCTATATGGGCATATTCAGTTCCGGCTTTTGCATGCTGTCCCACCACGGCAACCGCGTCAATACTTCTGTCAAGTCCAAGCGGATAGGGCCCTCTGGGCCATCCTCTCTGGAACCTTACTCTTTTGTCAAGAGACAAAAAGTCGACTCCCCCGAAACCGTTCCCGCCGTGTCCATCAGCCACCACGATATCCGTAGCGCCTGCAGAAATAAAACCGTCGACGGCCGCGTTGACTTCCATTGCAAGGAGCGTCCTGCTCTGCTGGAAATACCTTGCATTGCCGTTTGCCCATCCCTCGTAAGTTATAACACCAGCAACCCCTTCAAGGTCGGTCATTATGAATATCTTCATCTTTTTCTCCTTTTTTATCCTGCATAATAATGCATTAACATTTTGATATTATAACATAGACGGAAAGCAAGAAAAAAAAATTGACTTTTTTTTAATATATGTTACTATAGCAGGACTGAAATATTATTGATATTTGCCTAATTAATGACATCCGCGGAACAGTTTGCGCAACTGTCAAAAACAGGATTGCCGCGTCGCAAACTCCGCTCCTCGCAATGACACCATATGACATTACTTACGCAATGCTCAATAATATAAACATTTAACAG